>Ga0126336_10001906_pt1 | contig 11476 bp, 8 predicted proteins | sample SidCmetagenome_FD_92530 | JGI IMG/M metagenome (GOLD analysis project Ga0126336, IMG submission 92530) | Coral microbial communities from El Islote,Puerto Morelos, Mexico - Siderastrea C C metagenome | ecosystem: Host-associated > Invertebrates > Cnidaria > Coral | place: El Islote,Puerto... | reverse complement strand
TAGTACTGTTAGAACCATATCTTACAGCACGATAAACGATACTACACCTGGAAACTACTTAACAATTAGATTATGAGCTCGAGATTTCTATCGCGTGATAGTTGGAAATCGAGACTGTGCCTGACACTCACCTTTTCGCTACTCACTATCTATCACGGAATAGATAGCGAGTAGGGTAGCCAATCAGATTGCAGCATTTATGATAGAACGCTAGTAGATTTATACTAATGCTCAATAGCTATCATTTGAATGGTGCGACTTATAAGGAGTTCATCCGCATGCTCAAAAGTTAGAAGCACATGCACTGATTCAAATTGGAAGGGGGTATATACAGCTATTTGAATTGTTGTCATTCTGGAACTAATAAAGTCAACGCGCAGAATGGGTGGGGTATTTCCTAAAAAAAAATTCATCAACATAACTTCTCGCCCGTACAAAATCAAGCCAAGGATTCAAACGTTTATTTTCATCAAATTGATTTGTTATATTCTCTTTCATCGTATCGCATTCAGTAAAATCAGCAAAATTTTAACGGACTTTCAACTACCAATATTACATTCTCCATAACGAAGCTGAAAATTTAATAAAATAATTATTCCACCCTTACTTGTACGATATATATATATATACCCCGCTTTTACACTGCAATTTGTGCAAAAATACTCGTCTATATAATAAAAAGAAAATTACACGGCAGCTGGAAGATATGAATTTTATTTTCTCGTGGTAAAAAACAATATTTTACTACCACTCGATAAAAAAAAATTCATATCTTCGCGACGCCGTGTAATATCCTCTATGTACAATATCGTGGGATATTTGTACTCGTTTCGCGCGCGTTCTGTACAGTAACTAATGCAGTTCGATCTACAATGATGGACAGAAGTCCTTTGGATACAGCTTATTTGTTTCTTTGTACTGTTTTCTTTGTATTGTGAATACGACACATAAAAATTAAAACCTGTTCAAGCCCGCCTCAGCTTTTTTCCTACAAGCTAACGTTGATTGGTTATTATTGATCTATTCCCCAGTGTGAAGTTAAAAGAGCTGTCACCGAGATTTTCATGTTTCTGGTGAAAATGTGCTGAAATTAAAAAACCTTTTCGTACACGAAACGCTCCTAGAACATCAAAAGAAACAAATTGAGTGATTTTCTCACAGGGAGGGCAAACAATAATCAATTTTTTTTGCGAATTGTCCAAGAAACAAAGCAGAAACATGAACACTGAGTAAAACATTAGCCTCATTTTTTAAGCGATAATCACGTGATGATCGACTTAATATGGGACTCCCAGATAAAAGGGACGGAGGTGCTCGTCGGAAAATTAGAATTAAACCCCCAAAATGAGACCAATCTGGGCGTGGCTCAGGTTAAATTTTGACCCCTAAAGGAGACCATGCTAAAACAGACAACCAAATAAGAGAGGGATAGGGATTGTGAGGTGTGAACAACGAAAAGGGATAAAGGTTGTGCCCTTTTTTAATATAATAGATATTTCTTATTCTTTAACATATAGATTTCTTTACGCACAACCCTAAGCGATACCTGTATGGGTAAAAATACTGGCTTTCTGTCCTGAACACCCTGAGTGAGACCAAAATCTGCAATTTACACCCCTACGCGAGACAACGAGCATCCCCGTCACTTTCATATGGGAGCCACCCCCTCCCCCGGCTTAATACAGTCGATAAGAGCGGTTTGTTTAGCGGTTTGTTCAAGTTGCAATCGCCCTTTTCATCCTAGCTTTTTGCAGCCAAAAACACTTAATCACAGTTTCAGGGAACTAGTAGAGTAACCAGTACTTTTGGGTATCTTCTGATTGTATTTATGTCTTTTAGCTTTTTTAAGTAATTCTAAAAATGGGTGACACAGGTCATTTCACCCTCTAAGCCCTAATCGTACTAGTTAAGAGAAAATTTGACCAAATATCAAGACCTTTCATCTTTGGTGATCACTTCCTTTATTCTCATGACCTGTGTGTTTGATCAAGTAGTAATACTGTAAGGAGAAATTAGATGCTTGTCACTATTGAGGAGCTTATAGAGTTAAGACATTTTTTCACTGAGTGTCTCATTCTTGCACGGAGTTTTGTGAATTTTGGGAAGTATGTTCGGTTTAAACTTTTAATGCCTTTTTTACATAATATAAAAAGACGCCTTGCTCACACAGGTCTTTGGAAAGGACATGATGATTTTCGTCAAAACTGATAAAATTAATAATAAAAGCTTTCTATTTGGCTATCCCTGGCTATTCAGTGGACAGGTATATTTCGGTGCTCGGGACATTGCTCAATCTGTGGTCTTTCAAATGAAAGCTATCCAGCAGAACTTTCTTACGGTGCTGTTTATTATGCTGTACAAGGTGATTCTAATACCCGTTCGCACTAATGCGTTTTCAAGAACCTCCACTTTTAGTGTCTCGAAAAGGGATAAAAAGACATGCGTCCACACTAGGAAATAGAAACGGATACCGAAAGACGCGTTTGCGTGCCTAGGCTTTTTTCGGACATTTTTGGTGGCTTGTGCGCCGCAATATAATATTAGGGGCTCCACGAAGCTCTCAGAACGCTTCACAGAATTACTGAAACAATGACACTAGCTCTAAAAACAATAGAGCTTCGTGGTAGCAAATCCACTGAAATAAGAGGTTCTAGGAAGCTTCGTGCCCCCTGCAATACCACCGGCGACGATACAATTAGTTGTGACGTCAGCGTTTTCGGAAAGCTTCGTTTTTGCCATCCACACAAAATCGAGAGACCTCCGTTGACAGAAGTCTCCACTATGGAGAGCGTTTTGTAAAATCTCCGTTGTTATCGATAAACGTCTCCATTTTCAATCGTTTTAGTGTAAACGGCAGGCAAAAACGCAAGAAAAAAAATACGTTACCATTCAAATGTGCATGTAGCCGTAACCTTGGCCGTACCCTTTACCAAACATGAAAAACAACCTGTAAGACAACAATTCGCTATTATTAAATTGCTAAAATTAAACTTAAAATTTAAAAAAAAAAAATTAAAACTTAAAATTACTAAAAACAATGCGGATCTTTTCCAGCAATCACGGTGTGAAATTCTCCAAATTTATTAAGTGATGGGCAAAAACTTAAATACGGTTTCCAAACGGAAGGTGCTTTCGCGTGGACGGCTGTGAGGAATACAATAACGCCACTGTGAAAATACTTCGAGTCTTCCGCTAAATGAAAGCGGAGACTTTTGACAACTTACTAGTGAACACAGATGACTGACGATAAAAACAAACAAACAAACAACGCTACTGAAACGGAAAAACGCTACTGTAGACAGAAAGAGTCGGTTGCTATTCCAACCGAATAAAAACAAAGGCTCCTTGAAAAACACAAGTATGGATGTAAAATTAAAAACAATTTGAAAAGCACATACGTGTTGATTTGTTTGATTCCTTCGAGCACGTTAAATCGATCGAAAACAGTGCCAACATTATTCTTTGATTTTCTGAGGTCAAGTGTTAGCCGAACGACAAACAATCGACTTAACCGCTCACTGAAAAACAAAACGCTGTGCACTCCAAACAAAAATACGAGAGAAACAAGTCGAAACTTGAAAGTTTCCTTGTAAGCTATCAGCAAAACACCACACGTGATTTTCACCGTGCTTTAAGAACAATACTGCATAAATTAGTAGATTTGAATTGGTTCGAGCTTGCCTTATACGCAAGAGAATCGATGAAACGCGGGTGGAAAATGTGGCGGCTATGGTTGAGCCTATATTGAGTTTCTTTCTTTTTTTATTACACCACAAAATTATGGAAAATGTAGCAGTAGAAATAAACGAGACAACTAATTTTAGCGATTCTCCAGAAAAAAAAAAGCTAAAACTACTTCTCGCAACTGAAAAGTAACCTTAAAGTAGACCGTAGTAGACCCTATGAGAAGCCCTGCTCATTTTACGTTTATTTACAACACAATCTCAGTGACAACTTTCGGTTTTCAGGCACAATTGAAGGTGGTCACAGGTGAATAAGCAACTCCACATAAAACATGTAAAATCTGTTTATATTTCACCATCAATCACGGTATTTGCAGAATGCGGAAAGGGAAGAAGTGCTTATTCAGTGGCCATGGGATCTGTATGCGATGTGTTAAAGCATGAATTTTGCTTGCACTTAAATAGGCCAGGTTCAAACGTCGAACCGTTTACGAGTACCAAACCTAACACAAATTAGCAAAAACAACAGCTTTTGTTTATTTACGTTAGGTTCGGCGCATGTGAAGTTCGACGTCTGAACTTGGCCTAACTTGAATTTTGAATACTTCCACATGCTACATACATAATAACAACATTTGATAATTTAGATTGCAATTCAGCTAGGGCACTTTGAGGACAAAATATTCTTTCTCCTTGCTTAAGCTCTTTAATAAGTACATCTTAAACACGTTATGAAAATCTGTAAGGTAAAAACGAACAGGCTAACAGAATGCCAATCACACTTTAGGATTTCTAACTGCTCAATTTGGAACTTTGGAACTTGAAACTTTCATTTCAGCGCGTCACGCACGTATCTTAGTAATTCCCGACCCTCAGACTCGAAAGCTGGCCGGCGGACATGTACGTACAGCCGCTAGCTCTTCCTTTTAAATCGCTACTGACACCACTGGAAAATACTGCTTTGTAGCTATAGCCATACTATAAGACTTCAACTGCCGAGTTATTTATCCAGTACTTTATTGATTGCAAGGAGAAATTATCTGTGGATCACATTGAAGAGGTGATCTGTTGTCTATCCAGTTTCAATTGAAGAACTATAAGTTTTTGTAGCTTCCTTCAAGCATTGGCTTCGTGCTTCAATTTAGAGGAAATTCTTCAAACGAAACTTATATCACAACGTTTTGCAATCAAATGTCCTTTGAACTTTCTAGAGGCATTTTTAATTCCTTCTTCAAGAGTCTAGCTGCATAAACTTAACAAAAGCGAGAAAGTGCAATTCTACAACGTTCGCCGAAATTTGCCTTGATAAATGTATACTACGTATATCAAAGTTGCAAGTCAAGACGAGATACAGTCGAAATTTGTTATATTTTTAAAACTCGGACTGTTCATAACTTACTCATCTTCTCAAGAAGTCCCTCATCTTCTTAGACGTTCCATCGTTCTTTAGCAAGTACACAAATTCATGCATTTCTCCAAGCACGCCCAGTTAGACTCCTAGCGGAAAGAGAAGCAAATAAAAGGTGACTTTAAGTGTTAGTTTCCGTTTGTAAATTATGCACTGTAATGCGAGTGAATCAGGTATCTGTGGGGTGACTAAGCTTGTCTCAGCTTTGTGTTCGTCACGTTACATATGTGATTACTCAATCATGGGAAAGTCACGCCCTGTTAGATGTCTATATACAGTGTACAATATCATATCAACTGTGTTCCCAAAGTCACCCTGGAAACGACAGTCACTGTTTCGTTCTTCGAAAACTTTTTTAACAAACTGAGTTTTGCCCGAGAATAAATAAATCATCCTAAAAAGTCTTCTAATTTCGCCCACAGGTTCTCCGCAATGTGTCGTGTTTTCAACAGTAATGCAAACACTCCCTGCTTCCCTCCCTCGCGTGTTTCTCATATTACATCACATCACGCTAGAATTTTCGTATCGATCGGGCGCAGAAACACAGATTCTACGAACGCTGTTGTTAAAAGAATTTAGCACAAATAATAACTACGACAGCAAGTCCGTAACACCTTCAGACTGTAAAACCAGATGATTATGTCAGCATTTTGCGGAAAACTTACCCCTCGCAAACTATTGCCTTACTTGGAAAGCTTAATCACGCGTTGTCGCGACTGTGCATCACTTCAGTGATTTTGACAACACAAGTGAAAACAAGTCATTTCGCATTAACACACTTCAGTTAATCCTTTTCTTAAATCTACAAATTAAAGTATTGCAGGAATTCTTTTTCATTAAATTTCTTCAGGAAAATCAGTAATCACCTCTAAAAATGGTCTGCACTTTTCATCCACCATTCGTTTAATTGAGCTCTCAGAGGAAATAAAGCCTTTCCCGTTGAAGGCAATTTTGCAATCAAATGATCTCAGTGAGATATATGAAACATCAGTTTGGGGACTAGCTGTAAATTCAGGCTAGTTGAAGTCACATCTGAAAATACACTGAAATGTTAAAATTAGTTTCAACATTGCTGAGCATTAATGGAGTGTGACGTTGTTTCTAGTTCTAGGTTTCCGCATACTCTAGCGACAAAAGCAGTTAAATAACTACCCTAAAATCCTGCTATCTCAGACACGCAAGAGAAATAAAAATTGTTCGGGATAACGGGAGCTTGGAATAGACAGTGTAAAGAACTGAGAAATATCGACCAAGAGAAACGAGTTTTAGCTCAAGATAGCGGGGAATTCGAGACAGCGGGGGATCGAGACAGCTCACTGAGCTCAGGGGTCTTCAACAAGGACAATGCCATTGCCATTCACAAGTTGAATCAACACAAAGTTGCGATGTTTTCTTCTCTCCCTGTTATGATAATTATTTCACCAGCTTAGTGAATGGAAACTGAAGCTAGATGTGTGCACAGTGACTCACAAAAAGTATGAAAGTCCTGCTTAGTGGAACGCGTGACTGACTGCGCGGATGGTTAAACATGTTTCGCCGCGTACAGACACTTTGAGTCGAGACTTCAGTTTGAAAGATGGGGAAAAAAAGTGAAGAAATCATCCGTATACGTTTTGGTAATAAAAAGAAAGAACCTGCTAAATTTTACATGTAAGCTTGGTGATGTCCGGCCTGCTTAGCACCTCGTACATTTAGGTACGATTTTGTCAGTCTGAATACAGATTTACATTCCAGCCGTATAAAGGGAATCAAATCAAGACAATCTTTCTGACAATTGAACTCACTAACCTGGCTAATTTTCAGTGATCGATTAATGTAGAGTTTCCACGATTCAGTATTCGGTTCCAATTTTAAAAAAATATATTTTTTGGGAATGGAATCTGTTGTAGTCCTATAAAAGAATGTAACGCCACGCGAACACAGAATACCTTAAATGGACGGATACTAAATAATTCTCTTCATGATTTAAAAATAGAAGTATTTGTACGTGATGACTTCGGCATAATATTTTCCTACTCGTTTGTGTCATACGTCACGTGTGTGTAATCATAAAGCGTATTGTATGCTTAATTAATTAACCACAACAATGGCGACACGTTTTGTTTTCGTGGATGAAACTAGAAAGTGTTACCATATAAATGAAAACTACTAAATGATATTAAAGAGATACAAATGGTTCTTCGTTTATATAATGTGGATTCTAATAAATCCCGCAGGACCGTAGCGTACCCGCTCATCTGAAAGCCTTTGAGAAGTACTTCCTCATTTTCATTCCTTATTTTTTATTTTAATTTTTTTTTTTTTTTAGCAATTGGAAATTATTGAGTTTTTGTTGTCACTTTTCTATTTGGGTATTCTCAGCTAGGAATTAAATACTGCGCAATACTACACTCGACGATATTCTGCATTCCTATAAAAACAGGAAAGGAAAGACATGTTTCTTATCAGATTCGTTTTTTACAGACGGTCGAATGTCAGAAAAATATTAAAATTAAACGAAAAATATGACCAAACGCAGCAAAATCACCGTAATCAACCCCTTTAATTTCCGCCTCATGTGAGCCTTAGGCGTTCATGCACCCACTCAAAATTTTGCGGACAACTTTGTGACAGGGATCAGAAATGAACAATGGAGCACCGGATCATCGGAAGACCGGAACATCGGAACACTAGAACAACGGAACACCAAAACGCCAGAACAAAGGAAGACCGAAATATCAGAACACCGGAACACAGGAAATTCACAGCTTGGGGATGGAAGTCTGAGAGCGCAAAACATGTGACACGTGAACGAAAGCGAAAGCTGGCTTAATTCGCGGACGAAACCTCTGCGTGTGAGCTGGGCAACATTGCGACGTGTGCTGACTTGCGCACTTCTCGATTGGCAATCCATTAGAACAAAATCTACTAGACGGGGTGCCGGTGCTCCCAGTCTAGGAACAAAAAGAAAGGGAAAAAAAACCAGTGTACTTAAGTAAACATATCTGCTTACCAAACGTAAAATTCTTGTCATCTAAGAACCTCTTAGTGTTTACAGAGAAAAAAGCTGTCCCTGCTGATCAGTTCGCATACCTTTTGATTTAAATTTGACTGACACAAGAGCACATAAAATTGTTGGAAATTATGCTCTGAGTCATCTTTCTGGATTATAATATTAGGCTCTGTCGATATGAAATGAAGAGGGATCACTTTCCTCCCCAAGCTACTCTGAGCAAGCCAATTAAGACCGACACTCAAGATCCGAGGGGACGAGTTACGGACAATTTCCGGGGATAAAGTCCCTGTGACAATTACATAAAGTATCGGTGACAAGTTCCTTCAAAAGCAAAATTACTTAAAGAAAGGCTACTAAGCAGCTCTTTTTTAAGGGATATCATGCAAAATAAAATAAAGGATTTTTTCCTGTTTTGAATTTCATGAGTGATTTGGGAAGAAAAGGGAAAGAAATATTTCTTATCGCTATATCAAAACTTATCAAGGAATTCAATACTTTAATGTACTGATGATGTAGTCAGTGGGTAATCAATACTTTATGGCAAAATTACCATTCATATCAGACATCGTGATTCCTTATGAACAGGCTCGATGTAGTAAGGGTTTTTCATTGTGAGAGTGTTTTTGAAACTAGAAAAAATACTAAAAGCATTTATTCTAAACACTACTTCATATAGGCAGGTGAAATATGTCAAACATATGAGAAGAAAAACACATCAATATAAAAAATATATGACATGTATGATCTAAGACAAAAATATTATGAAATACAGTGCGTTGTACAGTTCAAAATTCAAATACTTTCCAAAAATTTTGTGCTTTTCAGGGAAACATGTGATAAACATATAACACATGTGCAGTGACAAGCCATATAAGACATATGAGTTATTCTGCTAACATAAGACTTACTATAATATGTGACTCATATGTTGGAAGATTTTATTAAAAGTATGAACATACGCCAAAAATGTAAAACATACAGTGTACAAGTTAAATTACATTATTGACCTTCGGTGACTATATCCACATGTGAAAACTATTAACATCTTTACATCTCTATACTATAAGTCAGCTCCACAAAACAAAGCTCAATATTTTGCAAAGTACCTAAAAAGTATCCGGCTAAAAAAGTATCCTATCCTGTATCCTGCTACTTTTATGTCTTTTTGGTGAGATCCCTTATATTCTTTAACTTTTCTAGCAGAATGACCCAAAGTTATCCAGTAGGACTTAATACGTAATTTTCAAAAAGGCATTTTCTAAATTACAGAAAATTCCACGAAATAACTTTCCTCCCAATATATTTATTTGAGGTGGCATACTTATATTGTGTGCATGTAAAAAATCAGGATGGGTCACCAAGCAAAATAATGAGAACAAAAAAATGATTTTTCTTGCACATTTCTGGCTTACATGATTTTACACTGCTTTTTCACTTATAGTGTGTGCATGCATGACTTCTTATAGAAATTTGGATTCATTCAGCTGACAAATGCATCTTGGCCTTATGTCAAATCCTACATGTATATATTGTGCATATAGGTGCCCAGGCTCATGATGGGAGAACACGATTGAGTTGCAAAATATGACCTTCGCCATCAGCCATACGTTGTGTTGCAAGGATTTGAATTATAAATGGTTAAATGTTAGAAATAGTCCATGCAGTTTCCAGTTCACCAAGACCACTGGACGAGAAAAGACACATTTTACAGGGTTATAGTCTCAAACTGAAGTAAAATATTCACAAACACCAGTGTGACAATGAACTATTCCCAACTCTGTGTATTGTTTTATTTCAGGTTTCAGCTGCTCTTTCATGCTGGCATTTATGCAGATCTTACTTCTGAGATTGAGCCAATGAGACTTAATGTAAGGTGGTCTTCCACTCAAAATTTGAAAAACTGTTCTGTTGCTTGGGCACAAATTCTTCTAGTACCCATGGGTAGAACATCACCCAGCAATACAACTGACAACTTTGATATGGCATACTGTCACCATGGTAACCGGCCTATCTCCCTCTAACAGTGAAAACATTGGTCAAAAAACCAGAATTTTGAATATTTTTATTCAGCAGTTTTCATGAACTTGAAACTAGACTATTCTAACTTTTTCTCTATAAACCTGACTTACCTTGATGTTGTGTTATTGTCTTGTGGAGGCAGTGTGGCCAAGTGGTTAGGGCCCCAGACTTGAAATCCGGAGGTCCCGGGTTCAAGTCCTGCTCTGACCGCTATCTGGAGTTCTTTCACGGCCGACTCGGGTTCAACTCCTTGACCACACTTGTAAATAGCCAACTGGTTTGCCTCCTGCCAGTTGGGATTTTATACCCTTGAAGCCCCAATATCAATATGCATATTCTCCTTAGTGTTTTCCAAACATTTCTTAAGGTACACTGTACTAGTTAAGAGAATTTTCATGAACATCAAGACATTTCATGACAGGTGAGCATTTCCTTTATTCTCGTGACCTGTAGCTTTGATCAAGTAGGGATATTGTAAGGAGACATTAGATGCTTGGCACTATTGGGGCGAAAAGGGTTAACTTGTATGTTGAAATATTTGTTTCTAAGGTTTATATGCTCATCCCCACTAGCACCTTGCTACAGTCACTTGCCAAGAGTAAATAAAGGACATTTCTTATTAATTATTTGTGTGCATGCCTGCTCCTCAGCCCAATTTAAAGCGATTTTGGCGAGTTATCATTTTGAAAAACCTAAAAAACGATAACTCCTTGAAATCGCTTCATATTTGGCTCAAATGAGCTGGTGACAATGAAGAAAACAATGTAACATCAAGGTTAAGTCAATTTTATTTAGAGAACATTAGAATTTCTACCATTTAGAGGGGGTCCGTTTACGTTCCCATTCACATCCCTTATAACACAACATGCCAGTGCTAGTGATAGCAAATTAAACTAAAGCATATTTCGGTTGGGAACTCGACTGTGTTCACTAATTGTGAGATGGGACCTGTAGCTAGTCGAATGATTTTTCAAATTGTTCAAATCATTGCTGCGAAGCCACCAGGCTTCGCAGCAGACTAATTCAGGCTGCAGATGTGACCACCCTGGGTTCCCTGTGCCCGAAGCCAGAATCATTTGAGATCTGTTGGATGTACGTTTATCACCAAATTTGCCTCAATTTCGTGGCCCTCGAATTGAGGCGGTTGTCGAACACTCGACCATGGATAAAGTGATCTTCGCCTGTTTATGTTTCGTGTAGAAAGCCACGTTTTTGCGAAGGCCGCAAAGAGTTTGAAAGCAAGTGAAGGTAAATTATCATGAATTGCAGCCGATACGTTTCTCAGAATACTTTTAGCAATTCCCGGAACTCTGCGGTATTATTAAATTCGATGTTTTATCGAGGATTCATTTTGTTGTATTTATTTCATTG
>Ga0126336_10001905_pt1 | contig 11476 bp, 4 predicted proteins | sample SidCmetagenome_FD_92530 | JGI IMG/M metagenome (GOLD analysis project Ga0126336, IMG submission 92530) | Coral microbial communities from El Islote,Puerto Morelos, Mexico - Siderastrea C C metagenome | ecosystem: Host-associated > Invertebrates > Cnidaria > Coral | place: El Islote,Puerto... | reverse complement strand
TGTCGCCATTAGAACCATCACCACTATTATTATCACACCTAGTATTACAAATAGTATAACCCCCACAACACCTCCTCCCCCTCCTCCTCCTCCCCCTCCTCCTCCTCCTCCTCCTCCTCCTCATCATCATCATCATCATTGTCATCATCCTTTTTATTACCCTCCTCCTTCTCCTCTTCTGCGTAACTTTTAAATCCTTGTGTTTGCCTGGCGTATTTTGTAACTGCAAAATATATCTTTCTTGTTAGGCTGTAGACAGGCTTCTTAGTAAGGAAAAGGGCACAAGAAAAATCGGTCAGGGAAGTGGAATGGACTGGGGAGAAAATCGAAACGGTGCCCCGTCTCTGCCAATACTCGCACGACTCGCTCTGCTCACGAGTTTTTCCTTACGCTGTAATCCCCGCTATGGAGCCTGTTTGCAGGCTATTTCTTGTGTATCTTTTTACATTCATCTTCAATCGCATCACGCCCATTCCATTTTCTCAACCGTTCACCAAGCATGAATCAAATTGTTAGGAGTGTGGAATAGATGATGAACTTGCGTAGATGTTAGAGAATACTCAACAGCCGTGTATGATTTTGGTCTTCTTGTTTGTAGAATAACTATTCTTGGAACTGGTGCGAAATGGCTGTCAGCTCTAGAAGATAGGAAAGTACAGCCCAGTAAGTTATGTCATAGTATTTACAATATGAGTTACTGGTATCTAGAGAAAACGAAAGAAATTTTGACCTTCTTAGAGTCTTCTTAGGCCGTGGCCCTGCAATCGTTTTCTATCAACGAAAATAAATGCAGACTTCCGACCCTATGTCAAAACCAGATAATCGAACACCATTTCAGTACATCTATGGATCCGTTTACAGATAACATGTACACTGCATGAATTAATTGAAATAATGTAGCACCGGCCTCCCTCCTCGAAGAAAACTGTTAAATGACAATACTTGTTTCCATTTCAGTTAAGACACATAACCTGTCATCCCTGCACACCATTCTATCGACGGGGTCCCCATTGAAGCCTGCCAGTTTTGACTATGTTTACAGCAGCATCAAGGCGGATGTTCTTCTGGGATCCATATCAGGTGCGTTCAGTTCGGTGCGCATAACGAAACGCGCTACAGGCTTTGCGCGCACAAGGAGCCAAGATAAGACACAAACCTTATCACAAGAAATTTTCGCGACATCTAATTTCGCAAATTTGGAGGGTCGACAATAATTGTCACAACTTCCTTCTAATTAAGACCAATAAATAAGCAACTTCCCTTTCTAGTGATGTCAGCTTTGAGATTTCAAAAACGAATAAATAAAAAACCCGGAAATTAGGGATGCGCGAATATTTCCTGTAACAAGGAAGGCTGTCTCTTTTGATTTTAACTTTTGGGGGAGTGGGTTCGATCTCTAATTAAACAAATCTCAATAAATCTTGCGCGCGGATAATGCAACCAATCGGAAAGCTGGAAAATATTGCATTTGCAACAACTTTTATTTGTTTTCCTGTCATAATAATACACTCTTTTGTCACAGGGTTTATTCATATCCCTCTGTAATATACTGCTCTTGTCAAACGTTGCTGGTGTCTACTCTCTGAGCATGGAATAAGTCGTAGACGAACTATAACTAACTGTAGCTGTTTTCTTCAGGTGGAACGGATATCATATCATGTTTTGCCGGGCAAAACCCAACAGTACCAGTTTATCGCGGTGAAATTCAAACACGAAACCTTGGAATGGCCGTGGAGAGCTGGAATGATGAAGGTAAAATTTTAGTAATGTGATATCGTTGCTTTGAATTTCTCGATCTCTGCCAATATACAGTGAACTCTAGTTCAAGCCTTTGGGCCCTTCCGTTCGTATTTGTGTTGTGTTTTTCCCAACCGGACAATCAACCAGGATGGTGAAACAACTGGGAAGACCATGTATATTGCTGGATATGGTACAACCCCTTATTGGCGTCATTGTGTGTTGACGTTTGAGCGTTGATCCTGTGTCCCAACACTTTCTCATACCAAATTAGTAGGGCACGTTTAGGAACGCACATCACTGGTTGGAAAGAACAGAAGACGGTTTTTGTGGTTTGACCTGTTCAAATCATTTATTCATTCTTCGGTTGGGTGGGATAACGTTAATGGCTTTGGTCATAAGTTCGACTGGGATTCTTGACATCAAATTTGGCGTTATTAATTATCATTAATTATGGGATTTTATCAGTTGATACAATTCATTTCTTTCGGGGAAAAAACGTGTGGCGGTCTGGCTCTCGGCCAAAATGTGGCAGAGGATGCCTTAGACTCCTGTTTGTTTTCCAACATTTAGCGCGCAATTAGGCTCTCATTCCTTAGAGGAAACGAGGAGGAAGAGAACCAAGAAAGAGAAGAAAGGACGCGATATCAGGACAGCGATTTTTTTCCCAGCATTTTTCTTCGACCTGAAGTTTTCTTCTCCTCGATTGCTTTTCTTTGGGAAATAAGAGCCTATCGAGTGTTATCACACGTGGCCGGGAAGTCGAAAACAAATCTACCATTCTGTGGGGTAGAAACCAAAGGATTACGATGAGACCTCAAGCGTACTCAAGTGGCCATTTGCAACAATTTCCGACCGCTAACGGAAATGTGTGACCTTGCGCGACCACACACAGTAATTGCACACATTACTTTCTTATCATACAGGCGAATCTAGGGTGCGAAACATGGCTGACAACATCGGTTCATGCCTCTCCTGCCTGCTTGTCCCTGTTTGCGATGTTCAGAGAGAGAAGGGAAACGACCTAGAAACTGCTATGTCTTATAACTAATTTAAAGGAATGGAGGCGAGTGAAAGGCATAATAAAACATTAAACTAATTTGTTTCAGGTGAAGCAGTTTATGATGAGAGCGGTGAGTTGGTGTGCACCAAGCCGTTCCCTTGCATGCCAATCTACTTCTGGAATGATCCTCAAGGACTCAAATACAAGAAAGCTTACTTTAACAAGTTTGCAGGTTAGACTTTGCACACTATAACTACCTAGTGGACACATAGAAGTTTGCTAAAGTGCCAATCATTCGAAAATTTAATATAGGTGTACTTTTATTAAATACTAGCCTCGGTGCGAGTATTACAAAACCCATCAGCACCGTTTAGAAGAGGAAACCTCCAGCTCCCGGCACGGAAAAAGATGCGTGCGGCTAATGGCATCTTCTAAAGGCACTGTTACCAGCCCACTCTGCTTTACCACTCGAGTGTCTGGCATTAGATTCAGTAATCTTTGTGCCTGTCGGTACATTAGGCCGCTATCGATTTCAATCTTAACCTTTCCCCTTTCTGTCGTTCGCAAAGTGGCCACATTGAGCTCCTGTGTATCGTATAGATAGAATGCAAGCCCATTAGCTGTCGACTGCCTTCACAGTGAACTCAAACCCCCCGCCCCCGCCTTCCCCCGAATCCGCCTTGAGGGAATTCTTACACTGTTTTCTGTTGGCCGACAATGAGTTACTTGGACCTAGGATTTGACAAAAATGCACGTCCCCGACTGCCTTGTGCAGCTGTCTGTGCAGCTTATATCTTGCCAAAAATGCCAGGACCCCATGCCTTGTTTATGGTGACTGTCAATTGTTTGCTGTTTTTTGGCAGGTGTTTGGACTCACGGTGATTTCTGTTCAATCAGTTCTTTAACAGGAGGAATTCTTATGCTTGGCAGAAGGTAGAGTTTGGTTAACTGAGGTGTACTTACGAACGCAACCCTCGCTGTTTGTTCAAGCTTTTTTTGTAGGTTTATGGAAGCCATTTATTGTTATTGACCTGTATTTTCTTTCTTCCTGTTTTTAATCCAGTGACGGGACTTTGAACCCAGCTGGTGTCAGGTTTGGGAGTGCGGAAATTTATAACATTGGTAAGAAAAAGTAATGAATTAGTATTCCCATTTAGACGGACGAGTAGAAAAATCCTGATACACAGAACACGGTCACAATGGGTATTAGGGCTCCAGGGCTCCGGACTTAAAAATGTAGGTTTTTCAGGGTTCCAAGACAGAAAAATCGTGGCTCTGGGGCCCATTTTGCCAGAATCACAAGTTTTGTTCGGGCTCCAATTAGAGATAGGCTTCAAGCTACTGGCTCCAAAGCAAAAATTACGGGTCTCCAGGGCTCCAAAGACACGCCCTTTGGGACCTGACAGAACACAAATCAATGACATCCTACCCTCAATGTAAAACGAAAAACAGATCTTCCCACTGCACGGAAATTTTTACTTTATTGCATATGGTATCACAGCTTCTAGTCAATAACTAGGTGTAAAACATTAGATTGCCTGTGGAAATTAATGTGTCACTTTGCTTTTGGTACGTGTTTACTGACCTCTAAGCTGTACGACTAGTTGAAAGACCTCGTACAGCGTGACGTAGTAAATCGGAGCAAAAATGCTTGTTTTTTTTTTTCAACCAATAAGCGGCAAATCCAAATCCATGGTCCTCCATCCATTTGCGGTTTTTTGATTGTTTTTGTAGTTGAAAGGTTCGAAGAAGTGGAAGATAGTCTATGCGTTGGCCAGCTAACTAACGAAGGAGAACGAGTGGTACTTTTCTTGAAAATGGCCAACGGATTTAGGTGAGGAAAATGAACTGAAAATCTCCCTTACTTGTACAAACTGTTCTTGGGTTGGTTCATTTGTTAAAATCGTAAATGTGTCTGGTAACTCACCGCTGTCACCAGCGTAAACGAGGAAATTGGTAGGTCACGTGGGAGGCAATATAGGGGAACCCTTACGAGCGGTGGTTAGGGAAAGCATGACTGTTTCTTCTGTTTCCGAATCGTCAATTATGTTTATGGAGGCCTTGAGGCATGGGTGAAACGTGGCGGCACTCCGTACACAATCTGATATCAAGAATATCACGCCAGGGTACTATTCTTATGCGTCCAGGAACTGTTTTAGGCAAGATAATACAGTTGGACCTCTTTGATATGGACACCGAAGTGAAGGGCCTAGTGTCCGTATTACGTAGGTATAGTCTATAAGAATTTTGGTCTTTTTCGGACCAACCAAACTACCCGTAATAGAGGTGTCCGTAAGGCCGGAGACGGTCGACTAAATACAATCGCTTGTTACAGACAAAGTCTGAAAGGGGACCACTTATGGAGAAGAGAAGGGGTCACAAAAACGTTTCAACACTACAGAACATTCACTATCATTATTTTTTATTTCAGTTTCGACAACGAGCTGGTGACCCGAGTTAAAAGCACCATCCGTCAGCGGTTATCAGCGCGACACGTACCAGAAATCATCCTAGAAACAAAAGAAATACCATACACAGCAAGCGGCAAGAAAGTGGAGGTCGCCGTGAAAAGGATTCTTGGGGGAGAACACGTGAAAAACAGAGGGGCTCTGGCCAACCCTAACTCACTGGATCTTTATTATGACATACCAGAACTGAAACAAGGATAAACAGGACATATTGCATAGGAAGTCAAGTAATTCAGTCGGGACTATCTTTTTAAACTTTTCGGGGGGAGGAAGAGCGTAAAGCTGATATTTTGGCAGCCGAGTGTAACCACCCTACTTAGCAAGGGTTGCTGGGTCCGTGTTAAATCCGTGTCATTATAATGAGATTATAATAAGGAAGGAACAACTTGAAAAGGGGAATTCAGTGACTACAGTACACGCAACGGTGGAGCTCTCCTGATTTGGTTATCTCTCAAGGGGTAAGGGAGTTATCGAAGGAAAACAAGAGTGCCAAGGTATTTGTGGGATTAATTTTATTGAAAAAGCAAAACAACAACGACAAATATTTCACTGAGAATAATCTTTTATTCTCCACGCCTTTCGTCTAGCGTTCTTATTAATGTCCGGTTACAAAAGTGTCAAAATTGTGGAACAGAGTATTATGATTTGGGTTGGGTGGCTTACTTTACTTAAACGGGGTTGAATTGTGGTTTCTTTTAGACTTAAGCGTACAAGAACAAAATTCTATTTTCATTACATAGCACATCGAACGCCTGGTTGATTGACTTACCATTTATAGGGTACTACTTTTATTTGTGAACAAGGCTATTTATAGAAGGTATAATAGAATGTTCGCAGAAATTTAATACTCAGCAGTGTCTATTATAAAGTAATATATTTTCCCAGGTTTAAAAAATGTCTGTGAAGTATAATATGAGGTTTGTTAAACGGCCTTCGAGTGTATATGTATAAGGTTCCACTGTTCTCGAAGATATGAGTAAAGTTTTTTAACAAGGAACTGTTTGACAGTTACTAAGCGACCTGTAAATACCTGTATCACCAGAATATTCGAGAATGTGGCAATTGTTTGTGAAGCCCTTTCACACGCCACACGTTCGTCCGATGAAACTCTTACCACATTTCAAACTAAATGAAAAACTTCAACATGTTATCCAGACCAGCAGGCAAAACAAGATAAAACATAAATAAGATAAAACAAGATAAACTGAGGCGAAAATGTTCAGCCAATCTCACTAGAGAGTGTAATTAAATAAGAAAAATGTTCAGCAATCGTGAATTTTTTTAAAAGAGCAAAGAAAATAATGGCTATAGAAATATTTGTTCAACAAGGAGTCAGCTAAAGGACAATATTCTGGTCGCGAGACAAGGTTATAAGAGTAGACGTAGTATCTACTGTCCATTTGGAGAATTCGAATTAGTCGTAAAAAAGCCATACATTATCTGATCCCTATAGAGACTGGACCAACTTTATTAAAGCTTAGTAAAGGCTCAGACTTGAAGTTAAGACTTACACGGGACCAGTTCCAAACGGATCCGGTCCAGGGGCCCGTTTCTCGAAAGTCCCGGTAACTTTTCGGGCCCGGAGCTGTATTTTAAAATCAAAATCTATAGAATGGTAGTGTAGCTTTTAACCCGCAAACAAAGTCGACTTGTTTCGTCAACTTAGAATTTTACTTCTTAGCTTTAAAAACCAACCAAATTTAAATATTTAAGGTAAATTTTACGCTCATAAAGTAGCTTTCGGGCCCGAAAAGTTATCGGGACTTTCAAGAAACGGGCCCTTAAGACCGGATAGGCCTTCTGTTTACACGGGACCGTTCTGGAACCGGTCCGGAACGGATCCAAAACTGGACCTGCTGTTTTACAGGTCCAGTTTTGGATCCGTTTGGATCCGTTCCAGACCAGTTCCAGAAAGGTCCCGTGACTTGGATCGGTTCCAAACGGTTCCATGCAAGTAAACAGAAGGCGATCCGGTCCGGTCCCTTGTAAAGGACTGTAAACATAGCCTCAGTAAAGTATGCACGTATCGACAACAAATTCACTGAAGGCAAATGACCGTGATTGGCAAGAATTGTGACGACGTTTCTTTTCAATCATTATCATTTGTTTTCTGTTCAAGAATTTTCTCTTGGCATGTACGCTAAACAACGCTGGCTTCTTTCGAGATTGGTGGCAAATTAAAACAAAATAGAACATCGAAGCTAAAAATTACGGTGTATTCGGCTGAATACTGCGTGTCACAAAAGACGTGTTTGTGCGGATCGTTGGACAAATAAAGGGTTTCCTTGAGTGAGAATTGCTACTCAATCACGCACAGCTTTTGGGGAGCTTTCAGCTGTCTCAGCTGGAAGACCTTTCAAGTGTTTTCAAACTTTTCCGTTCAACCGCAAACTGGGGAGGTGAGCAGCTTCTCTGAAATCCTAATTTTCCTCATGCAAATTATCTCTTGACCATATTGTCAGAATCACTGATCTGCGTGGGCGTTAACGTAGCAGTCGCAAGTTAGTCAGTCTGTCCGGCCAAACTGATACCTCAGTTTGTTCAGTTCAGTGATCAATCCAAGTCGCTGTTGCTGTTGAAGGTTTTTCTACTGAGCCCAGATAGGTTTTTAAGAAAGGTTCCTTACATTTGATATCCAAAAGTAAAAAGGCCTTGTAAGAAAGGGAACAAGACTGACTGGACCAAAATTGTCATTGCCACCGGTTGTTGATCCTACACACTCTTTTTATTTTATAAGAACCATTTTTATAAGAATGTTAAGACTGAGATTTGCCCCCAAATTAAAAAAAAATGTATGGGCTAAAATTAGAACATCCTCAGGCTCAGCCAAATTGTATGCGTTTTTATAAAAATAAAAAATTAAAAAAAAAAACATAAAAAGAGTGTACCAGACAGATCTTGTCGTTGTTTTGGAGGGTGACGCAATTTTCCCTTTCTTGGGTAAGTCGAAACACTTAAATTGTGAACTTATACATGTTATATGAATTACAAACTTACTAGGCAAAAGATTTTACTGACCAAATTTGAGGGATGCGGGTGTGTTAGAAAACACTCAGACGTGTTTTAAAATTATCCATTATGTATCAAACAAAAATTTAAAAACAACGCGACTGGAATCTACATTATTTTTCAAATTAAGGCAATAAAATTAAGTTTACAGCTCTCAAGTTGCACGAAAAACTCCTTGACATTGGACACTGACTGCATTCCCATACAAACAATATAAATTCTGACTTTTTACAAGGTCTGCTTGTCCTACTATATAACGCATACGTACGTTTGCTGCCGCGGCCTTTTTCACGCGGCAGGCGACTGCAACTGCGCTTAACTATCCCGAACGGAAGGAGGGACCGCGCGAAGTGTAACCAATTAGCCCAATTTCGATATATTATTAAAATTCAACTTAAAACAATTAACAGACATCACCACGGGGCTTAGGGGAACAATATAAGGATTTATATGGGTTTATTCCCCCAAGCCTCAAAATGATGCCTATTGTTTAAGACCGAATTTTAATATATCGAAATTGGGCTAATGAATTATTCAACTCTTCGGATGTTTTACTCACTAAATACAAGAAATCTCATTCCGCAAGCATGCACATAATCATGGGCGAGCAGTACATATATTGCCAGTAGAGGGATGTGCCACCGTCTGCACCGTCTCAAGTTTTCTGAACAGAGTCATAATGAGCGAGTGAAGCGTCTTAACATGGTTTCGGTTCAGAAAACGAAAAGGCCAGCGAACGTGGGTTGAATGTGCAGAACTGCACTTAAAAAACCAAGGAGGATCGTTAAGAATAGGCGACCGATATCTAACGCTGACGAAGATGGAAACAAAAAACCTAAAATTTTTATTGAGATTTTTTCACAAAAATATGTTATTGTAGTTTTGAAAACATAAACCACTAATTGATCTTATAAGAAGGCGTTAATCACTAAGCGAACTTACGTGAAAAGGAAAACATTCTTGTGTTTACAACCCAAGCAAAACCTTCAAAGAAAGCTTAAAAGGCCGTGAGAAAAGCCCATGGTCACGTGCTCACAAGTAAGTTCTGCTAGTTTCGCATAGCTAAGCCATTAGTGTCATCACCATCATCATTCCGCACTTTTTCTCACCGCAAAAACGGTAACGAACCGAGGACCATAAAACATGCCATTAATCATCTGTACATTAATGAAGGAAATGGACGAAGCCTTTTTAAATCTCTATACCCAGTTGAGAAACTTCCCAGGCGAAACGTCAACAAGGAACGAGAGTATTAACCAAATGTGGTCGCTAGAATGTTTATCGAGCGACAAACTGCGCAACTTTCATTTATCCATAGTTTTCCTCCTACACTCCGCTAGGTCAACGCGAATTAATGCCTCACCGAGGCTCCCCAACACTAAAATGACACCCTTCTCACGCCTTCTGTTATGGCCCAACGATCTAGATTCTGGCGGAGAACGCAAATGAAATAAAATATCGCTGTTGTTCAACTTATTTAGGATTTTAGATGCCCAGGGAAATGAAACTAAACTCCACCGTTAACAAAACAACAGGAAATGCGAATATTCAATGTACGAACGATTATCTGTTATCAGGGAGGAGCAAACGGGAAACTAACATCACTGTTTACGTTTCAGAAGGAAATGACACTCTTGAATGAGTGCGAAATCAATGACAAAATCTTTTTTACACTCTAACTGAAACCATGGCGAGCGGGCAGCCATGCGTGTTTCAACAATCGTAAAGGAAAGTATCAGGCTAAAAGAGTCCATCGCGGCCTAGCGTCCGGCAAGTTTCAAACTTTTTTTCTGGTGATCTTCCAATGCAAAAACTAATTTTAACATTGCTCTTTCAACATTCAAGACAAAAGGCTCGGTTTTTTGTTTCAAAACGATTATCGAAGTGGCAGTTTCAGACCTAACGTTAGAAAACAAGTTGCTTGTCTGAGGTGAGATGAATCTTTGTGAGGGACCACCATGATGAATTTGGGACCATTTGAAGCAATTCTCGGACAAATATCATTCTCAGAACCTCCTATCAACAATAATATTAAATGTTTTTCCTGCTAGTGATGCCAAACAGCATAATTTGTTCCGCCAGGGACACCAGACCATCATCTGATACGTAGTAATCAGACTCCAACAAACTGACGTGACAGTAACCCATAAAGCACCAAAAAATACCATCTCGAGACATCAGGTGTTATTGTTATTTTGTTGTTTTTAGTAGCAACAGCAAATACATTCTGAACTTAAAGTCGGGATAGGTATAGTGTTAAATTACCACACTGATTAACGTATGTCGCTAGAACAGAACCGATGATCTTATTTGTTCAGTACCCAACAAGACCATAAACCCCGGCCATAAACTTCATAAATCTGAGATGAGGGCCATCCCACAAAACTCTAAATATTCATCAAGGTTTTTCGTTTCCATCAGGCACTGGCACTCGTACCAAACAACAGAAACGTAATCTTTTAAGCTACTGAAAGCCGGCATTGACAGGTTGTTTCTGGAAAGCGGACTTACACGAAGCGTACACGAAGTTTTCCTACACATATGCCAAGATTTGCCTTTCGACTTCAAACTTGTGACACACCCTAACCCAAATTTCAGAAGCTTCTACCAAGCAATTTACCCAAAAAAGGGCACAGTTACAACACGGAATTTCGGGTGTTGTTTAGATCGTATCCACAACACACCCATTTACCCAACCAGCAGTTTTCTCTCCGGTCCTTTGAAAAGGCAGATTAATGAGCGTAGTCTGCCTTGCATTTTCAGAAAAACAAGCAAGCTTAACATTGTAAGTAAAACATTATTCTCCTGCTCCTTTACTTGTCTGCTCCGTTTATGTCAATAGTAGCCCCTGATATCAAAGGGGTATGACAGGATAAAAACTCGACACACCCAGTACGACACCAGAAAGTAAACATAACCAAAGAATTATTTTTCTCCTTTTTAATAGCTTGGCTTTTCCTATCTTTGCTAAAATCCGGTGCTTCTCACTGAAAATTCTACTTGACCTCGTCTTTGACTATTCCCAAAAGTTATCAACATTTTAATTCTCTTGTGGGGGGGGGGAGGGGCAGGGCGGGAGACCGGGAGAAAAGGGGGCGGTTGGTGTACGGGAGGCGGGAGAAGAGGTGGTGGGAAACGGGAGAAAAAGGGAAAAATTATGCAACATTGCGCAATATTTCGCAATCGAAAAAATGCAAAGGGGCGGAAGCCAAAAAATACAGGGCGGGAACCGGGATTAAAGGGTACGGGAAGCGGGAGG
>Ga0126336_10001904_pt1 | contig 11477 bp, 4 predicted proteins | sample SidCmetagenome_FD_92530 | JGI IMG/M metagenome (GOLD analysis project Ga0126336, IMG submission 92530) | Coral microbial communities from El Islote,Puerto Morelos, Mexico - Siderastrea C C metagenome | ecosystem: Host-associated > Invertebrates > Cnidaria > Coral | place: El Islote,Puerto... | reverse complement strand
TTATGTTATTTTTTAAATGTACTAGGTGTAAATAGTAACTCTGCAAAGTTTCAACAAATTCTCATTACAACTTCTTTTTCGATGGAATCACCTTAAGCCGCGCGAAAATCGAAGCACGAATAATCTAGTCGAGAACCGTGCTCTTATAATTTTACCCGTGCAGCTGTGCTCAACTCAGGTCGCTCGCGCAGAGGTGTTGGCTTTGCTCTACTTGTAATACAACCGAATTGAATGAGCTAAAAAAAGGTAACAGGGAGAGTAACCTATTGCAGGAAACTTCTCCAAGATCCAAGTTAGTTCACTAAACATGCCTAATGCCCCATGCACATGAGGAAGGTTTATTTGACAGTTTGCTTCTTCTTCCTCGTGTACATATAAGAAAACGTGTCCAAATGTCTTCGTAGAAAACTGATATTCCAGTTTTTAATCAGTTTTATGGCGTCTAACCGTATCGTTACCCATTTTACGGGACTTCTATGCTTTTAATGCAGCTGAGAAAGGCGTGATCTGACAAATTGAACCGATTTGCTCACACGAGGAGACAAGTCTTTAAAACAAAAACACCAGCCTTTCCTTGTGAAATACAAATTCCCGCAGGTGAATAACTAGCAACAAAGTTTGGTTCTTCATATTTGTTACTGGATGAACTGCTCCTCAGCTGGTGGCGCGACCCTCTCGATTATGATTTTCTCGCCATTTTGCACGTTGCTTTGCCGTTTTCAAATTTTGCGTTCGTCAGCAACGCCTTTACTTCATTTTATAATTTTATTTTTTAACGTTGTGAAACAATATCCGGGTGTTGCTCAAACCCTGTGTTGTTTTATTATTCTATGTAAAAGTAACGGGATAACTGTCTGCGTTCACACGAATTGCAAGAAAAAAGGACGAAAAAGCGAGCTGATGTCGGGTTCTCACCTTCACAGAGGCTGTCGGTTCTTTTACAAACAAGGCGCCCGAATTATACCGTTATTATAAAAAAAATCCCAAGGAAACCGCATTCAAGCGGTAACTAACGCTTGCGTTTATAGACAGAAGGCTAATTTTGGGGGGTTTTTTAGTTATTAATTAGATTCGGTGAATCTTAAGAGGAAATGTTCCATTTTAAAACGGCAGATAGCAAAAGGCATGTTGACGTTTGCTGTTTGTTGTAAACGTGATGCATAAACGTTGTATTATCTGAGGGCTACGTTCCTTCAGGTAAAATATCAATTTTTGTGGGGGAAAGAACTCGCGTGTAAGAGAAAAAGAGCTGGTTTGATTTGTGAATGTTTGTGTTATCACAGGATCGTAATCTATTCCCCGTCTAAGGTTACCGATGTGGGTAAGAAAGGACTTGTCACAGGGGGTAAAACTTGCTTCCTGCGACTTGTCTCGATGAGTCATACTAATTATAGTCAAACTAGTTTATTTTCTGGCTGTTACAGGAGAAATGAAAATATCGATCGAGTGGGTTGACTGGATCAGCCTTGCTTAAAAAAAAAAACAAAACAAAAAACAAACAAAAGTCACTTAGTTAAGGGGCATACCTAACACAGAAACAGAGGTTGTAATTTCACCTTCCGTAAGAACCCGCTAGTTGTGGCGATGCACTAAGGTAGTGCCACTAACATAATCAGTTAAACGTAGAAATTGGGCCTCAAAACTTTAGCAATGAGAGAAGCTCACTAAGGCAGAAGCAGCTATAGGTCATGCGCACGAGACAAAAACACAAGCACACATTACCCACTTCCTGATTTTATTGTGATTATCATTGTTCCTTTACTGAAGAAGTATTACAATGATTATGCATGGTATAACAGAGCTTCAAGGACTACGGAGATAGATTTACGTCATACAATGTTTCTTTCTCGCCCGTACTTTGTATCTGCCCCTCACTTAAAAAAAAAAAAGAAAAGAAAAGAAAAGAAACGAATTAAACGTTTGCAGTAGGGGACCTTTGCAATTTCGTTTGTAGCCTAAAAAAACACACGATTTCTCTTTGTTGCGGCGTTTTTCCGAATAACAACGCCCGATAAAGGATAGCAAGACGTGGGCAACACAGCCTGGGAAGTGTTTTGGTTCGTTCACAGCAGGAGAAACTGCATTATAGCCATCTTCAGTGCTAGTGTTACGTGCACAGCAGAGAGTAGCGACTATTGTTCAACATGCCATATGAAACATTTTTTTCAAGCCAAAAGAAACGACAAATAAACTAAAACTCCTAACCACAAATGACCTTAGTTTACGGAATACCTCAAATGATTTAAGAGTAATCTATAGGCTCTTGTCGGTTTCTTTTTGTAGCTAGATCTGACCATCTTGCTCACACCACCTGTATATGCAAAACAGTTGCTTTTTTTGTTCATTGAATGAATGACTCCTTGATATGTCCAAACTTAGTTTGACCATAAAAATTTACGTCATCACAAACATTCCACTTCGATCGTAGGCCCGGTTATATTGTGTGTATGCACACAACACTGAGAAAAGCTGCAAAATAGTATAGCAATTAATAACAAGTGCTTTTGATTCGATCATAACCTTTTGCTTTTTAATTTTTTTTTTGTTTGTTTTATTTGTTTTGTTTTTTTCAGTTTCCTCTCCTTTTACGCCATCTAATCAACATCTCCTGTATGTTCTTCAGCTGAGGAAAGGTGAGAGATCAATTTTAGCTGATGACTAAAAATTACGACCACCTGTGAGGGGTCTCCTACATAAAAGTGACGGGAATGCTCGTCGTTCTAAGGTCCACTTAAACAGAAATCTTAGTGCTTTAAAATGAAGAATTTGTACCTCATAGGTGTAGAAAAAAGAGAATCAAGGCTTCCTTTCAACAGTTTCGAAAAGCACCCCGTAACTTTTATCGGCTTAGATCATGAGATTTCGTCGAAAGAATGTAGTATCCGTGAAATGCCAGTCGGTATTTTATCTAGCAACTGTGGTAATTGTAAGTGGCAGCTACTTAAAATAAATAGGCCACTTCCAAAATGTCTTTGCCCTCTTTTTCAACCCGAGGCCTAGTGCTCGGCCTTCGCTTTGAAAGAGAGACAAGAGGCCATTTGGAAGTGATCTATTGTGTATCGATGTCACATTGAATGAACACTCCATAGAAAACTACTTAATGATTTTAATTTTGGCTGCGTGCAAAATGGGCTTTAAAAAGTCCAGTGAAGAGTCTTAACAGACCCTTAATAAGTAATAGAAACTAAAAGGACGAAAACGGAGCAACAAAGCAAAAGAAACTGAAACAATTAACAATTTCAAAAACGTTCAGGCCACGAAACTGCGACAGTTTGAGTATTTTAGGCGTCTTTTACACTGTGTAACAAAATGATCAATCAGGACAAGAATCCGAAAACAAACTCCCTAAAAAGTGCTCATAAACAGCTTGATGCAATGAATTTTGTCATTGTTTGGAGCTGTCAGTTCTAAGACTCTGCTGTATGATGACACCGAGACGGATTCATTTACCTTTCAACACAATAAAATCCTTTGAGTTGAATACATTACTTATCTCCCTGGTGTTATGTTAATAAAATATAATCCCATTAAAAATTAAGAAAAGCAATCTGTAATGTGCCTAGCTATTTAGCGAACAAAGACTTTCCAAAAATCACCAGGGGACACTCCAACGTCTAGATCGTCGCATTCCCATCTGTTACCTTCCCAAACCAACCAGTGGGATTGTGCAAATATAAAGGCAGCATGATCATATAATCTGTCTTGATCTCCTCCCCAGTGGCCCACAACTCCATGTCCCCATTTGCCAACTTCATAGGAACCCTTCTCGTACCCCCATTTCGAACAAGCTCCTGTTAACTTCGAGTTATCATCATTCATTGTGACAAATGAACCACATGAGGTGGGAAGAACATCTGTCTGACCGCTGAAGTACTGGACCACAGCTTCACCAGAGCTGTTAGCAGCCGTAGTCACGTGGAATGTACGTCCTCGTTGTTTCTTGCAGTGGAATCTCAGCTGGGTGAAGGGCATGCGTTTTCTCAGCTCTTTCATAGCACTTTGCGTGAGAAACACTTGTTTGCTGCTTATTCCACGGTATGAAGTCTTAACTGGCAGCTTTGTTGGAGGAATTGAGCTTTGCATCACCAGGCTGGACACAAGAAGCCAACCTCCTGAAATCAACGGTGAAAATTAGAGGTAATAAGATCAAGTGTCCCCAATTAGTGAATTACCCTTAGTTTGCTAGTAGTTGGACACTTAAATAAAGTTTATGACGATGATAATATTAATAATAATAATAATAATAATAACAATATTAATAATAATATTTCAGCTTTAGGAGCACTTAACAGAGTCTCAGTGCTCTTACAATTATACAGATAAAAAGAATCTAACTAATACTGATACTAATTTACAATGATAAAACACCCTAGGAACTAATTTAAGGAGGCTGAGTTTTAATCAGGAGAAAAGTGAAGCTCTAGGATTTTAAAAGGACACAACACGTACATAAAACGAGTGAACTTCGTTTAGATTTTCACGAGCAGGGAAGTAGTACTGGAAAAAAACCTTCAGCAGGATGCTCCAATCCAGACTGAACTACAAGGAGAATAGTGGTAGCCTGCGTCATTACGTTGTGCTGCGGAATGATGCTGTATGATTTCAGCATATTAGCTGGGGGAGATGAACCGAACAACTTTGTACTCCGTTTGCACAACGGCGCCATCACGTGCTTGTTTGATCGAACTGAAGACAGAATTTGAACTTGAACGGGTAATTTCTATGCACCTCACAAACAAGATAACTGTAGTGAGGAACATCAGAATTCACCATCTTAGTCTGTTCAAAACAAAGCACAAAACGCAGTTGTTCTCAGTTTAGAGGTTGCGGACGGAATGGTAAAAACAACACTCAAACACTGACAAAACCTACCGTTTGTAAAATTTTACCGATCAACCTAATGATGAAAGAAATTAATTGTAAACACTACGCTTAATGTTTAAATTTCTATTTGTATCCAGTTTCTTGTCGTCCTAAGAAATCAGGCACTACGCAACAATTTTGATTTGTGTGTCAGTGACAGTGCTGGAATTTCTGCTTAATTTAAATTCCGGCGCTCCAAAGTGATTTTTCTTGTCCATTTTTCTCGCTAGGTTGCTAGCTCGGAAAAATCTTTCAGCGCACTTTGTCTTCGAATGTTCATTGACCATATTTGGTCACAGTAGGTATATGAGCTGATAACCTAGCTCAGTTCAGCCAATCAAAATGCTAGAAATCCAATATACCTAGTTCCGTTTTTAATAATAAAATTAAGACGGGAAGTTAACACCTTAATAACAACGAGATCAAATAAATGCCTGAATAAAGAAAATTCACTTCAAAACGAGCATTCTTTTGAACAACAGAAATTGTTCCGATACTCGGATGAAATGGTTGAAGTTGGACGAGTACTAAGCACAATATGGGAGCCCAGGCTGCAACTAGATCGAGCTTCTTTTGTTCTGAACACGATGACTCCATTTCTGGTAGCTGCATTCCTTGTTGATTTGACCGCTTGGGCATTATCCTGCGACTTAGAAGAAGTTGAAAGCAGCAGCCAAATGGAGGTTGTTACACTTCAAGCCTCACCTCTGTCAGTTGTCATGTCACAATAAACTCTTAAAGGGTTTCCACTCCTACCAGGGTCGATCCAGTACTCCCCGTCTCCTTTAGAGAAACCAGATTCCTGAATGTCCTTGCAGGATTGAGCAGGATCATGGGAATACCAACCTAGTGTTGCTGCAGTAAAAGAAAAGTTTATTATCCTATTCCACTTAGTAAAGAACACACAACAACCAATACTAATAGCCCTTCATCTTAAAATTCAGCCAAAATAAACAGTCGCAAGATGAAACCATTGACGCAAATTTCTAGCAGCGATCCCAATTTTCCGCTCAACTTTTTTTGGTTCGATATTGGGACATTTTGGGATATATTTAGCGCCGTCCAAGGTCCCATTAAGACGCTCGAGCAAGACCGGTTTCCAATTTTAGTTGCTTAAATGCCAATGTCAGTTGCTGTTCAAACTGAAACAGTCGGAGACCGATCTCTGTATGTTATGTCGTGAGTCGGTGAAGTCTTTCAAATATCTAATTGTTCGTTGCAAAGTTAGCAAAGAGTTTTGGAAGTCTGTTATTTTCTGGTTAAACAACCTTTAAATATCGCCATTAACACCTTAAATGGATATTATGGATATTATGCTGGGGTATGTTAAAAAAAGACAGAATTGGACTCTTATCATTGTTAATAGTCGCCTTTATAAAACGTCAACTTGCTTTTCAAAAATAATTAGTAATTTGAAATTTATCGAAAGATCAGTTGCTACGAAGAATGGAAGGCTTTGTTTGCGTTAAAAATAATTCACCCTTTAGATAAAGCTAGTTATGTGCAACTAATGATTACTTTCTTTTCTGTTAGCCTCCGATTTTTGATAAAAATTCGAAGTAATGTGGCTTTATAGTTCAGTGTAGTTAGATTTTAGTTTTTTGTTGTAGTTATATGTAACCAGTATGTAACTTAGTGTCAGTAATGTGGTAGACAAGAGCTCGTTGTATAAATTGTGTTCGGATTGTGTTTTCCGTTCCTTGTCCTAGTCATCCGGTTTTGTCTCGGCCAACTCAGTCACTGCCACACCGCGGCAAAATGGACTGCGCACGCGCTGTATTTTTACTTCTTGTCAATGCTCCCCTATTGAAAACTAGTGGCAAGAATAACAAACTCGGGTTCCGGCCGCGAATTTTGAAAAACTTAAGCTCCAGACATCAAACTTAAGGTTAAAAAATCCAGAGCAGCTTCAATGTAGTTTTCTCTGTTTCTACACCTTTGCACCTCGTAGTTTCGGGCTTGCCAAACCCACAGCGAAAAACATCATGAAAGTCGATAGATTACGTTCGTATGTCGCCATTGTAGTGGCATTAGGGAGTTTAAGCAACCACCACGGCGACGGCAACGAGAACATCGAAAAACAATAGGCTTTAATGAGCAAAACAATGACTGGACGTGCGTTACACATTCTGGTACATTTCTCTCCCGTCCTCTGCAAAACAACAACCTGAAATGACCAGTTTTAAGTTTTTTTGTGGAGAACGGGAACACACGAGGGTGAATTTTTCTTCTCTTACTGGACTTGAGCGCCATCCCTGCGAATTCAGTTCTCGGACAGTTCGAAAGCACACCGAATGAGAATGAACAACATAAGCTCGAAACCGGAAATGGCCGAAGTGAGCGCATGCGCAGACGTTTTGCCGCGGTATCAGTCTTTGCAACCTTCCAGTTTCCTCTCGTCGGTTACCTTAAACTTCCGGTTCCGGTCATGACGTCATACATTCGTGATGGCATGTAAGATAAACAAAACTTATGCATGTCACATCACAGCAATGTTACTATGTACGTGTCAACGTTCCATACTTGTATGGCACAGACAAACTGCTGTTAACCTTATGGTAGCGGTTTAGGTAGCGGTACATGTCTTACATTTAGCACATGCGCAAGTGAGTTTGACTCAATGGTACCTCATACATTCGACTTTGCCTAAAGCAAAATATGAATAAATATTTCACCGCGTGATAAAGACGGACTCGTCACATTGTGACCCCAAGAGAAACGAGTTTAATTTCGCTAGTATTCACACAATTGACACATCTGTTCCAGTGAATGTTTCACCGCTTTATAATGGCAAAATTGTCATATCACAGAGAAAAGAAACGAACTCCACTAATTTTGCCAATTTTCGCAACATGTTTAGTTTGTTTCGAACTACTTTTTGCATTTCCACGGCTATTTGTTCGTTTTTAAAAAAGATCTTTTCGAAAATCGTTAATAGAAGTTGTAGCGTATTCCTTTGATTTCCCCGGAGTTGCTGATTTTACATACCACTCTAAATACCACTGTTGTTTTTATTCCGTTTTTTGACGATGTTTTTTTTATTCTTATTTTTCATTTACCTGATAGGTTTTATTCCATGTGAATAGTCTGAAAGCCCTTCTTTAATTTTTTGTTCTTCTTGACGAAAGAAGATAGCAGAGTATTATTTTCTTTTGATAATATATTTTATGTAGTAAATCTGCTGGTGTTTTACTGTAGAATGCGTCCCGATTTCTCTTGTGGTCAAGAAGATTCTTCATGTTCCATGTTGCAACCTTCTGTGCAGTACAGGCAAACTAGGGGGATGATATCGTGCTTGTAAGTTTCTTATAAAGCATGCTTTTAAAGTTTTTGAATAGAAAAGTGTGACTATAGGCTACCTGCTCATTCCACAAGAAAAACTAGTTTTATGTGAGAAACAATTTCTACATGCAGTTGGATGTTTTTCTCTCACAACAGCAGTATTCGCAGGGGGGATTTTTGATCAAAGAGGTGTGGCCAGTGTAGTTGCTTTATTGGGCTGAAAAATAGTGCTGCACCAGATAATAAACATTTCCTGCGTTGAAAGTTGACTTTTTAGAGTATGCTCTTCCATCTCGAACAGCTAACAAAACTGCTTTCAATTAAAAATTTGAAAACTGCGGGATATCACCTGGGAAATATCCAATTTTAGTCGGAACATATTTCATAAAATGACACATTTCGACCAAAGAGATTTTAGTTGTCGTTAACTTCACCAACTCCCATACTTGATATAATGAGAAGAGAGTTGTTTGACTGGAGATTGCTTAAATCATAATGCAAGAAAGCTCGGTGGTGAGTTAAAAATGAGAACATGCTATTGCAAGCTTTACCCTAATACAGACAGTTGACATTACAAATAGCAAATTCCCGGATCTGACAGATGTGCAGAAACGTGTTGTACAAAAACCAATTAAGTTGACAAGAAAAGCAAACTTGTACAGCATGTACAGCAAGTATGACGTAAGAGGTCCTTTCAACAAATATTATATTTTACAAAATTATTTTCTTCTCCTTTATTCTCTCTTTCTTCAAACGACTTCCAGCTACTCTTCTCTCCTCTACCGCTGCATCCCCTCTCTTTCTTCCCCTGGTGTTCTAAACGGCAAGTTTTGACGCCCCCCTCCCCCCAAAAAAAAGACTGAAGCAATCTTTTCAGACAAAAACGCATTTTTATTACAAACCAAAAAGGAGGAATAAAGCTACCTCTTTTCCCCTTTTTCAACGAAAACAACGCCTTGACTATTTTTTTTTCCTTTTAGGCAAGTCACCCAATAAAATTTCTTTGGAGAGGATAGCAACAAGCAAACACTTTAATTCCAATTTTCAAACCATAAGCTTCGTGTCAAATAGAGCAAAAATGGTTACGAGATCGACTACCTTTGTTTTGACGACATCTCTGCAATCAAACTTTTCGGAAGAACGTTTTAACTACTCATGCAGCCCGCGGGCCGGAGCGGAGACATTCCCGCGGATTTCGCAGCGGCAGCCGGTCGGGCTGCATTCTATGTTTCCTAAAAACGGGCGGGAACTTTATGACCATGGGTATAAACATTACAGAAGAGAATACTTGATCAAAGCTATTCCTACGGGAACCATTTTAATAATCTAATGGTAGTTTTACATCGATCGAGCTATAACGAAAAGGAAAAAACATTCTACAGATTAAGCTTTATAAACTTACTTTAATGCACCGCAGTGACGTAATATGAACTTTTGAGCGAGTCGAATAATACTCATAGGTCAGCTGTTAACTAGACTTCGTGACAGTTCAACAAAGAAAGAAATAAACTACAGGAAAAAGTCGAAATTAACCTGTGGCAACAATCCAATTTTTTTACTGGGATCGATGGCAGAAAGCCGCGACCATCTGCATCATCACATCTAGATTTTATAACACCAAACCACGTTGCGTAAAACGCTGATATCTTTCTTCGTACATTGAAAAACAATTGATTCTCGGAAATTCGATATAACTGCAAACCGAAACCATACCTACAAACTTCCACTGAATAACGTAAAATTAGCCTGTGACAACTGGATCAATTTTGAGCCGTCACAATGTAAAACTTAGTCGAAGTTCTCCTCAAACACAAAGCGAATACTTGGTGAAAAGGCCTAATAAGTAGCCTATCATTGCAAATTGTTAACCCAAAAATAAAAGATAAAATCTTCCAGCAAGAATACCTGTAATAGAAGACACTTTTGCCACCACTTCTCAACACAAACGCTATCAAATTCAGTTCTAAAACAATGTGAAACAAAAGCGTTTTCAGGAGAGCGGAAAACTACATTTTCACGTGATCGAATGCACAATACTATTACGGCCAGCTGACTCCTCTCAAAATTCTACCGCTGCTAAGATATAACGGGGACTTTTACTGGATCGGGAGCCTTCAGCCTAAAACGCTCGTGTAGCGTGTAATGTAAGCAAATTGCTATCCTAGTGGAACTGTTTTCCAGGAGCAAAAAAGACCATTTTCAGAAGAAATTCACAACATACTCCACGGGTAGCCCAAGCTCACTATGAGAGGAGCGCATATATTAACCTGTTCCATTTGTATATATTATGACCTCGGCAATATCTAAGAGTTTGTATGAAAAATGCAGCAAATACCCTTTAATTGCTAAAAATGCGAAATAATTCACAGTAATAAATGGTTCACCTTGTTTCTGTGTTGTATTAATTCCTATTTAATGGCCTTTTGGGGTGATTTCAAGCGTTTTGAACGAGAATAAGCGTCCTTGATTATTTGTTCTTAACACTGTTGGCCGTCACGTGACGGATTTAAAGTTTTTTATTTGCTGTAAATCTCGAATTTTGGCACCTATCTCCGAAATTCTTTAAGAGACCAATTGCTTTATATCGTAACAACAAATACATACCAAAAGAGTCCAACATTCGCGTTCTTTCCCTTATCAAAATCGCCATTTTCAATCTCTCCACCACATCGAACCATCCGTGTGACGAACTGTTCGCGAATGCAAATTTCTGAGCTCTTTTCATTGGAAGACTTGCAAAATAGGCGCTCAGGACAACAATATCCAGTGTATGGTATTTGACAAATTACATGCGAAATTTAAAAATCGTACGTGAAGCGTGCGAAATTCAGAACTTGTGATTTACGCCAGTTTTAGCACCAGGACCTTACTGGGAAAAACCACACGTGGTTAAATAAATTCAACAACAAAAGACACATTTGCTTTTGCAATTTTATCTTGAACACTAAAAAGCTAAACAGAGTTCTTTTTTGACACCCTCTGATAGTATTAAAGGTTGATATTCGAAATGTCACTATATATGTGCGGCACGTAAGTAATTCGATTTTTTTTTCAGTATTATCAGCAAGGGTTTTTTTTTTAACTTTTAAAAGTAAAAAGTAATCGGCCGTTTCGACCACGCTTCACGTGCGACTTTTAAATTTCGCATGTAATTTGTTAAATACACCTCCCATACACGGGATATTTTTGTCCTGAGCGCCTATTATGCAAGTCTTCCGATGAAAAGAGCTCAGAAATTTGCATTCGCGAACAGTTCGTCACACGGATGGTTCGATGTGGTGGAGAGATTGAAAATGGCGATTTTGATAAGGGAAAGAACGCGAATGTTGGAC
>Ga0126336_10001903_pt1 | contig 11477 bp, 6 predicted proteins | sample SidCmetagenome_FD_92530 | JGI IMG/M metagenome (GOLD analysis project Ga0126336, IMG submission 92530) | Coral microbial communities from El Islote,Puerto Morelos, Mexico - Siderastrea C C metagenome | ecosystem: Host-associated > Invertebrates > Cnidaria > Coral | place: El Islote,Puerto... | reverse complement strand
TCCAAATTTCTTTCTTAACTTGGACTTCCAAGATTCAGAAACTGAAACTCCAAACAAAAGAATTAAATAAAATGGCAGATGAGGAGTTGGAGAAGAGTATTGACGACCAGAAAAGTGTAAATATGTGTCGCTCTACAACGCCTGACTGATCACGGTAACTGAAAAAAGGAACAGATAACGTTTTCCCAGCAAGGCAGAAAAATACTTTAGAAGCCCTGAATTAGCTTGTAGTTTCTGTAATTTCAAAGAAATAGTGCATTTCCGTTAAATTTGTCGTTGGGTGCCCCTGTAGTTCATATCCAGTTGTGTAGAGAGTCTGTAGACAGCAATCCTTCATTTTCAAGATGGCAGCGGTGTGTGGGGTCGGCGGCGTTACAAATTCTGTGGGTCTTTCCGTAGGGATTGTGCTACAAAAGAGCTAAAAATTGGCAACAAAAGTCAACAAATCCTGCGCCATGCCCGTGTATGTTCCCAGGCCCCCCCCCCGGATGGCCGCTGAACATAACATTTCCAGCTGCATTTTGTGTGGAATTAACTATCAGAATTTTTTTTCATGTCATTATAGAAAGCTGTCAATGAAACCAACTCATCGGTTAGTTGTAACTAAAATTTAAGTAAGTGTAACAACTGCTATAAACATTTCCTTTTTCAATTTTTTTTGTCAAAATGTTGCATGTAGAACATTTATTTTGAAATTATTTATCTTTTGGCAACTAAGGATAATCATAAGAAAAAGGAGACACCAATGCAAACAAGAGTGATAGTAACTGAGAGTTACTATCACTGCTGTTTGACATCAAACTCTTGCGCACTCTCCACCCCTTTCATGGAATTTGAACTTGTTCAAGTTCAAATTTTTCATGATTGCCCTCAAGGGTTATCTCGTTTGGCCCAGAAACGAGAGTTGCGTGAGAGTTTTACAGCCAGCACTTGTCTTTTTTGTTCAGTGGGTTAAAAAATGGTGGTAACCAGACATGTCATGTCACAAAATAGCCTCCAAGTCGATTGTGACAACACCAGTAGGCAAAGAAAACAAATCTGCAGTGGCTATACCTTTGGCATTTGGATGCAAAATGTTGCACGCGTTGCAGGGTAATTCTAAAAACAACCCGCATGACTTGGCTCCCATGTTTAAGAATTGTCACGCATTGAGATTATGTGTCAAACTCTTGAACAACTCTCTTCTTTGTTTGACCCCTGCTATCAATAATCATCAAAAGCTTTACAACGCTCTTGTTCAACTCTCATCTTTCAACTCTCGCCGACTCTCATTCTTGTTTGGCATGACCTTAACAAAATTAATATCATTTTACTGTAAATGGTTTCAACCCAGGAGTCATATCGTAGTAATAATGACAATAACTTTCTATTCACAATTGCCATAAGGTGAAGTATATGATCGCCAGGATGACTATAGTCCTGAGCTTAACCCACATATTTCATTGACTTAATGTATCACTTATTTGGTGTCCAGTTTACGATGGTGTCTTAGCTTGCTCACAGGAGGAACTGATTCAAGAGATTTGTATTTAAAAAAAGAAAAACTGGACAGCATACATCCAACAACAAAAAAAACTGAGAAGTCTATCTTCCATCACCTGGGAATTCTACATAAACAAGAGACTGCAGCATAGGAGAACAAATTAATGGCAATTTTTCTCGACTTCAATCTTTAAATATTTGAGGGAAATTCAGACACTAAAGAAAGACGAGTAGACGTCTTAGCAAAATGGACAGCAGCAAAAAGGTAAATATGAATTCTTGTTATTATACCAACCAGTTCAGGGCTCAAAGTTTATTTTTGGCTTTGCGAGCACTTGTGCCACCAGGTGTAAATTTCTAGGCGCACTGCCAAAATTTTAGGCGCACAGCTAAAAATGTTAGGAGCACAGCTTAAAATACTGGTGGCAACAAAAAGAAAAATCAGAAAGCTTCAGACGTTGGTTAAGTATTCATTTATCAGTATGTCATCTTTTATTTCATTCCTGTGTTTGTTCCTTTCAGGCTCCTACTATATGTTGAAGATAACACTAATACTGTCAAATTTTTTAAATCAACCTTACTTCTCAATCTCAGGAAATATTACACTTTACGGCTCTTACTCTTCGAGTGCTAAGTGTCTCGTGATTAAAATTGTCGCATCCATTGACTTTCACATCGGCAACTGTGACGATAGGGTTTTCCACTCTCAAGCTACGCAGGGGAAAACGTTACCTTCTGGGCGACAATTGGCGGGAAAATGAACACTTGACTGGGGAACTTAGCTCTGCAACTCGCTTAGCTAGCAGGAACTGAATCTCGCCACGAATTCCTGGTACGCACGGGAACTAACAACAACTGAACCGCGGACAACACACGGAGATTGACTTCAAACACACTTTAATCTTCGAGACTTCTGAATCATGTGAATCACATGCATTCTAGACGTGAATCAGAGGTGAACCCGATGTGAATCCACTCACAATTACATGAACACTCGATTTATACCATCGGTTGCTAAATCATTCTATGAGGAAAGGCTGAATAAAGCCAGCTTAGCAAATACGACAAAAAGGAACTATTCGAAATACAAAGAAGTTTACATTTCTGCTGAAGTAGAACCGATATTCAAAGAATCCTATTTTATTGTAAAACTGGACTCTATCCATGAAATAGAGAAAAGGAATAAAAGCTAAAAATACAAGAACGCTATCCAGCGAATTCAAAACAACGGCTACAGCTAAGACCACATCGGGTATAAAGGAAACCTTTCGTCCTTTTAAGCGAGTACAAATACAGAAACTCGAATTTAACTTAAGGCTTTTTATCTATTGAAAGTTTCGTATTTTCCGTTGCTAGACCTAGTCAAAAGGGCAGATTCGTCAAAGATCTCTCTCTTTTTATCTAAAAGCGAGAAAAAGTGCAAACAAAATAATCCAAAAGCAAACATAAGCGATAACTGATTGAATTTTTAAAAGGACAACGGTAAACACGGGTGAAAACTGTTTGAATCTATTATAGTTATGTTTTTAGTCTCAAGCCACGAATTATTGGATTGTCTCCTAACACAACGCAAACTCGATTGCGCAAGAAGCACGTGTTTAAAAGGTAGCCTTCACTCACACGTGTCAGCGGAGTCTTTAAAAAACTGAAAAGAGTCTGTGATGGAATGGAAACGTCGAGAAGAAATGGATCTCCAAGTTCGGAGAAACCACAGGGGGAAACGACCAATAAAACACACACTGATGCAAGGAAAATAATGAAACTTTATTTGGAGCCTGGTTGTGTTATATCTACCTTTGAATTTATTATTTCAAGCTTCTGTTTCGTGTCTAACCAGTCGGAGTACTTAAGGTCGATCAGGTTAGAAAGCAGAGTCAAGTAGCGATTCAGTCGCACTGAACTCGGGCTTTTTAGGTGCGCACGTGCGATAACACATGATTTTTTAGGCGCACAATAAAAAATCTAGTCGCATGTGCGTCCAGCTGGTCGTTAACTTTGAGCCCTGCAGTTCTCTATCATGTCCGTTAAAAACTCGCGAGTTAAACAATATTATTGAAGTATTGGTGGTAGGCTCGATTTTTGCTCGTAGTCTGTGCTGGTTTTTGGACATAAAATTCATAATGGTAATAGGACTGAGTGGAGTCCAATTCGCTCTGTAATCATACGAGTGATTAACGAAATCGGACGACCGCGTATATTTACCGATTAATCATACCTATAACAAAATTAGAGAAAGAAAAGGGAGAAAATTTTCTGGAGAAGGAATTGAAACAATTTCACAATACTTAAAAAGAACTTATTTAAGTGTAACTGATCCATTAGAGCACACGCTCTGACGCGTACTGTCCAATCACTTAAGCATGATACGTACACTGTCCAATTACACTGCCCTAGCTGTCCTATTGATGATCAAATCATGGCTGGTGATAGCCAATCAGATACGAGAATTTTGTTATAGTTATGATTAAAGGAGTATTCAAGCACCAAAAACTGAGTATTCAAGGAGAATTTCACCCAGCATGCAACAGCGCAGATTTCGCAAAATCTTTCCCCAATTTTGAAATCTGCGCTCAATACCTGAATTACTTTGATACATTCCTACATTATTTCCCATCCAACCAAAAATTCAAGGAGTTTACATTATTTTCAAGCACTTTCAGCAAAAAACTCTTCTTTTCAAGGGCTTTTCAGGCGCCCTTGAAATATAAATTAAATTCCAGGGCTTTTCAAGGACTTCAAGTAGTAGCACGAACGGTGTTGGGTGGTAATTGAGCACATATTCGTGGCAAACATTTGTCCATCCACACATTGACAGTCTGGCACAGCAAAGTTAAAAGAATTTTAAAACTGGAGTAGATTTTATTTACTGGATACTGATGTACTGATCCAATAAAACACAAAGATTACTGGTGTTTTTTGGGTTTTTAAATGGTCTACTGTGTTGTTTTTATAATTATGGTTCAGGGACTTAAAGAGGTGAAAGAAAGTAATACAAGGCTCATGAAAGATGTCCAGACATTGGAAAAGGTGATTATAAATACATGCATAGGGGTTTGTTTCCAGAAACTTGTTCTTGCTCTATAACTAGTTTTCGAGAGGACAGTATCATTTAAGGGTGTATCCCACATAACACACATTAGATTTACTGTCGTGTGTAATGTTGTTGGAATAATTTGCCATCAAAGCAGAATAGTGTGGATATCAGGTATGTGAATTCAAAGCAGTGGGTGACTCAACAAGATTAAGTGACAGCCCTAACTAAATGCCAGGTGTGCCAGCTTAAGGGACTATTTTGAGTTCATAACTTACCCTAACTACCACAGACCAAAGGCAATGACTTTATCAGTTAAATTATTGTAAGACTGCTGGAAAAATTTGGATTCATGATCAGATTTGGTCTGGTAAGTTGGTCAGTGTAAAAGGAATCCAAAGCTGACAGTATAATGCAAAAGCCTTTGTCATAGCATGCAAATGATTCAGATTCATAGGCTATCATGATGGTAAATTCTTTTTGTCAACAACATCACCAGCAGTGTTAAACATTGTTGTGAAGCTAAATGTCATTGGCTTTGCATGATCACATCTGTGTTGGTTTGTTGTTATTGAAATCTGTATCCAACATTTGCATCCCACTGCAATAACTCATTTATTCACTAAACAAGCACATTCATGAATTAAAAAACAGGAGCTTAGGGATGATTACACAAATTTTGTGTAACAAATTGACTGTGTCGTTTGTCTCAACCAGCTTTGTTTATGGTTGCAGTTACCGTGTATGTTTTTATTACAGAGTGTAAAGGAAGAAAAAACAAAAATGCAAAATTATGTGAAGACTTGGACTTGTTGAAAAAGGTAAAATACCATATGTAGTGATCATCAGTTTTATGGGTTTCGGGGTTTGCTTGGTACCTTTGGCTGATTTTCAGCTGCGTCCATGCCCCCCTCCCACCCCCCTTTTTCTTGGATGACAAATTCCCGGGGGTGGAGGCACTTAAGCTGCCAAATGCCCCATGGTGGGGACAAAGGAAGAGGGCAAACGCCCCGCCTCTGGGATGTTTTGAATATTTTAATAGTATGCAAAAGTAAATGACGATCCCTATAAACATGTTTAGAATTTAATAATCATCACGATTGTCTTAGAGTCATCGCGACTAGATTATATTTATAAACTCCTTGATCAATAAAGAATACATACGTGCATTGAAACATTGCATTTCAGTATTTATCTTGAAAAGAAAGTGGAAGCAGTGCTGTTGCCATCCAGCATCACAATATGTCTATCTTTTTCAAGGTTCGTTCTTGATGTGGTTACAGTTGCCTTACCCCAAGGTTTTTAGAGATATTTTGTTTTTTTTATTTGTGTCCCTGCTGTGAACATCTATTACATTAGAGAATGTAATAGTAGAAGGCACATTCACCCTTCAGGCCTTCCAATACAAAGCTTGAACCCTTTAAGCCCTAACAGTGACAAAAATGAAATAAAATAATATTCTCTTTAAGTTATTACTACCTGTTGAAACATTCAAGCGTTAAGAATAAAGTGATCACCAAGCATAAGATGTCTTGATATTTAGATAAGTTGTCCATACTAGTTCCATAAGAAATGTATGGAGAACAGTGAAGAGAATATACATTTTCATATCAGGGCTTAAAGGGTTAAGGGAGTTTAAGATTTTTCCCTTGGTGGACTGCAGCAATCTATTACACTGTGTTTGTGCATAATATTTACAAAAGTTGGCTTTGTAATTTGTTTTGTAAAATTTCTGCAGCAACCAGAGCATTATTAAATTTTTGAAGAAGGAGAACGCTGATTTGAAAGAGGTGCCGTATGTTACCCATGATATGTCATGACATTCTGAATATAATGTGAATAAGCTTTAAATCAATTTTTTTTACAATAAAATAAAAATGTTGGGAAACAAATCAGTGGCAACTATATTTTACAGGAGCTGTCTAAGAAGAAAAATATCCAAATGCCGGCAGTGTCCGAAAAAGTGGAGGTACTAACTCTGTTGTTGACGTTTGCGTGATTCTACCTGTTAGTGTTTGTTACTTTTTCATAAAGTACAGTCTGAGAAACCTCTCCACAATAGCCACCAGAGAGGTAATTGGAGGGGTAGAGTATCCATCTCCAGCTGTTTCTTAAATACCTTTTTAATCATTTTGCTACATACCCAGTGATTACCTGAGTACCCAGTACATGTTTCTCATAAATAAAAAATATCAAGCTGTAATCAGCAGTGTGTTGCTGATAACAGCTTGATAGACTTTTTTAGGTTAGCGTTTTTGAGAAAATGTAAATACAACAGTTCTTGACAATTTGAGGTTATTGTCCATGAATTAACTGAAATACATTGTCATTAGTTTTCCATTAAAAAATTTCAAACACAACAGTGGTGTTGTTCTTTGGCCTGTCAAACTGAGCTGCTGCTAAGAGCAAAGTTTTATACTCATCTGCTTTGTTGTTATTTCAATAATTCAGAGGAATACTTATTAAATTCAGTTTTGTAACTTTGTTCTTTAAACAGACTCCTCTGGAAAAAGTGCAGCAGACAATCAAAGCCGGTTGCGATGAACTGGTTTTGCTGCGTAAACAAAAGGTAGATTGAATTAAGTTATATGTACAACAATGTAAGCTGCATACAAGAAACTGTAGATTAAGAGACTGAACGCGTGCATTTGGCAATTAGAAAAGCATGTTCTAATTTAGCAAAACTAGTGATGAAACTTTAAGGTCCTAAATGACACTGTCTAACATTATCAATCTGTTTTGTGGGGTGCAGGGATGGCGCAGTGGTGAGAGCGCTCGCCTCCCACCAATGTGGCCCGGGTTCGACACCCGGTCCCGGTGCCATATGTGGGTTGAGTTTGTTGTTGGTTCTCATCCTTGCTCCGAGAGGTTTTTCTCCGGGTACTCTGGTTTTCCCCTCTCCTCAAAAACCAACACATCCAAATTCCAATTCGATCTTGGAGGTGTCCCCAATTAGCATTCTGTGCTAAATACCGTTGACACCTAAATAAAGTGATTTGTTTATTATTTATTTATTTTATTTCTTTTGACCTAATCTAAGAAAACAAAGGTAAGACTTTACTCCTGCTACTGTTGATAATAACATTCTTTGGTTGCTTGTTTGAGGCTCTCTTTTTTTACAGAAAACAAATCCAAGCATTCACGCCGTAAAAGGTTTGTTATTACCTGATTATCAGAAGTTGCCATTGGTAATCCTCATCTCACAGGCCACAATCATCTGTGATATTATTCTTATGTTTTTGTTGAACCAGTTTCCCATCAAGAAGATATTGAATTTCAGGATGAGTGGGTAAGGGTTTGTTTTCTACAGTACAAACGCCCATTAGAAACGGTCATACGGTGTAGGCATAGCTATAGAACCTCTCCAGGAACAATGTTGCATTAGTTGTGGAGTAAGCTTCATTTTAGTTGAAAGTGATTTAAAAATGTACCTGATATATGGAACCAGAATAGATACAGAAACCACTACTAATCCTTGGAGTTCATTACATTTTGTCTTACACTTTATTATTTTAATTCCTTTTGTCAGGACTATGACATTAGCAAAGTAGAAGTAGATCAGTGGGTGGCGGTTGGATATGAAGACAGTTGGTATGTTGGACAGGTTGACCAGAAGACCAAAGAAAAAGTTAGAGTAAACTTTTTGACCAAGAAGAATGGGTTCTACCACTGGCCTTCCCACCCTGACAGGGACAATGTTGACCCCAAGTTCATTATTTTTCCCAATGTCAAAGGCCGCAAATGTAAACAGAAAGTACCAGGTCAGCCAGGAGGAAGAACTAAACAACATTTTTGAACAACTTTCAAAAAAATATTTTAAAATGTAAAGCAAATAAGATTCCTATAACCTGTTTCTTATATGCTATTGAGAATCACTAAATGCTAATGAGAAAAACAAAAGCCGGAAACTGAACATGCACAACTGAAACCACTGCTTCAAATTCCTAATTGGAACATTTGAAAATAATAAGCCTTAAAATGAGCTATTCCTTTCTTCCACTGTTTGCATACCAGCGTGAGAAAGAACTGGCACAAGTTTCTCTGCCACAGACGTCAGAAAGTTAGCCTTTTAATTTAAAGCAGGACTGCATGTGGGTTGCGCGTGTGAAATTTAGTTCACTATTGCATGTTCAAAATGTCGAAAGTGTAAGTGGAGTTTGTAGCCTCCGTTTTGAAATGACAATTTGAAACCTAGTGTATCAAGCATTATTTTTTTTTACAGTTATACTCTGTTTAATTTTCTTTGGTGTATGATGAACACAGTCATGCACAGGAAACGCATTTTAATCGTGATTCTCTTGTGCGTACCCAAACCAGTCATTACAATATTAGCATATAAGAAACGGGTTATACGAATTCACTCTAAAGCAACAAATTGTTTTCAGGGGCACCCAACGAAAAAATTTTAGCAAAATGCTTGAAATCTTATTTTCTGATTTTTAAGGTTGTTTCCGAGCTTTTAAACCAGAAGAGAAATTTGTCAAACTCATCTCGTAACGACTAATGTGCACTTTGTACTGTGTTATCTAGTCAATGCCTGGCTGTGGTTTAACTCCCAGGGTGCTTTTTGTTTGTTTACAATTAGTGTGTTTTACTACCGTATGTTTTTGTCTAGTGAATGCCTGGCTGTGGCTTAGCTCCCGGGGTGCTTTTTGTTTGTTTACAATTAGTGTGTTTTAGTATGTTTTAGTCTAGTGAATGCCTGGCTGTGGTTTAGCTCCCAGGGTGCTTTTTGTTTGTTTACAATTAGTGTGTTTTACTACCACATGTTTCTGTCTAGTGAATGCCTGGCTGTGGCTTAGCTCCAGGAGTGCTTTTTGTTTGTTTCCAATAAGTGTGTTTTAGTATGTTTTTGTCTAGTGAATGCCTGGCTATGGATTAGCTCCCGGGGTGCTTTTTGTTTGTTTACAATAACTGTTTTTTACTGTTTTTGTCCAGTGAATGCCTGGCTGTGGCTTAGCTCCCGAGGCACTGTTCCAAATAATTTAGTAACTCTCTTTTTTTTATGGAACCATTTTTATAAGAACGTTGAGGCTCAGATATGCCCCAAAATTTAAGAAAAATGTATGAGCTATAATAAGAACATCCTCAGGCTCAGCCAAATTTTAAGCGTTTTTTATTTTAAACGTGTATTTAGAAAACGAATCGTTGGATGCCCTTGTAGTTTTCTCCAGTTTTGCTGCAAACGAGAAATTCCTATTTTATTGAATGTTCAATAAAATGCCATCTATTTGATTCCTGATGTCTGTTGTACAGGAGGCTTTTTCGCACTTGAGATCCGCTTTATTTCGAAGCTGGTTTACATTGTTGACTAGAGTTTGCACTTGCTTTATGTATTAACTTTTTTCTTTGCTAAAATAAAGGCAAATCCAGAGTTGGAGTAAATTAGTCAGTCAGTGACTAGACAAGACTGTTTTACACCCAAGTGAACACTCTCACTTTGACAGCTTTTTGGCCAACAAGAAGGCCAGTAGGTAGAAACGTAAAATATTCCCATTGCGTGGTCACTTGGGTGTTTAACTATAGAGCTTAAGGTACAACTTGCAAACATACAGCTGTTTTCAATTTTGATAATTTTATTCTAATTAAAAATTTAAGTTTTTAGTGCAATTCAGGGGTAAGCGAACCAGACATTTCCAATGGACCGTAAATTATTCGTTGTCTTAGCTTGTTTTGGTCTACATAGCGATTTGTTAGACTATCTCGTTGCACGACAATGCAACCACCAAATTTTGTCCTAACTTGGCCGATATAAACTATACTGTCTAAACGTTCTAAACTAAGATGTTTCTCTTGCTTCAATATGTATGCTATCACTTCCTGAATAAATCCTCTCAACTGCCAAAAAGAAAAAATGAAGACAATGGTTAATTACCTAATTAATACGACTACCATAACCTCATCTCGTACGCATTCAAACCATGTCACGCACTCACGGCTATTTATGGTGAGTTTTCATCTTGCACCCATTCAAATTATATAGGTTGGTAAACATTTGACGGCTTGGAGCGCACATAGTATAAGCGTGAGTCCATCTTGTTTCCTGGGGATCTGGACAGCACTTACAACTCGTTCTGATTAGAACAACTCTCGGTTTTAAGCAGAGTCACGAATCAGAATAAAGCAAGGGGCTACATCATTTGAACGTTTTGTGGTCGAATCGTTTCGGAAAGATTGACTTTTGAGCGAGGTGACTTCGAACTGTTACGGAGATTCTGAGATGCAGAGATTTGGCTCAGCAATCCGCGCGATTTTGGTTGGCGCTTTGGTAGTCAATAGTCATCAATAACCATCAGAGCATTTACAACTCGTTCTGATTAGAACAACTCTCGGTTTTAAGCAGAGTCACGAATCAGAATAAAACAAGGAGCTACATCATTTGAATGTTTTTGTGGTCGAATCGTTTCGGAAAGATTGACTTTTGAGCGAGGTGACTTCGAACTGTTACGGAGATCCTGAGATGCAGAGATTTGACTTAGCAATCCATGCGATTTTGGTTGGCGCTTTGGTAGTCAATAGCCATCTGTCATCTGATGGATCAGAAAATTCCCCCAATCCAGTGGAAATTTTTGTCAGAAAAAGAAAAGTCACTCGTTTTGACTTTCGAAAGACATTCGCATCAGACACACATACACACACTTGTTCCGTGCGCATGTTCTCCAGTCAACTCACTGACTGGCCAACGCTTCCTTTTTCGGACTTCTTTTCGTGACCCGAGCGAATTGGACAACACTTAAGAGTGAATGTCAGTAAAAATCAAAGAAAAACCGTAAAATCGCGGCCACGGTCAAAAAATCGATTTCGCTCATTTTTTGTCTACAGCAAGTTTAAGGTTCTAAACAAAATGAAATGGGGTTAGTTTTTTGAAATATCCATTTTGAACAATGTTAACGGTTAAAAACCATCTGATCGAATTTGGCGGTGCGCGAGCCCAAAATTTTGTACTTTTTGCAAGATTCCCGTT
>Ga0126336_10001902_pt1 | contig 11479 bp, 8 predicted proteins | sample SidCmetagenome_FD_92530 | JGI IMG/M metagenome (GOLD analysis project Ga0126336, IMG submission 92530) | Coral microbial communities from El Islote,Puerto Morelos, Mexico - Siderastrea C C metagenome | ecosystem: Host-associated > Invertebrates > Cnidaria > Coral | place: El Islote,Puerto... | reverse complement strand
TAGTTGCTATGGTTACAAGATACGACGTCATAAATATAAAAGCATGTGGCGAAGCCATTTTTAAATACAAATGGGTGTTTCCTCAATTTTTTAGGCGTTTAATTATGGTGTATTCTACATGCTTAGCATCAAAAACGTGCAATTACCGCCGTTTTTTGGCAATTGCTAATTTTGGGTAAATTCCAAGGTGTCTGCCATCTTGGATGATGTCACAGGCCCCCAGCAGCACAACAACCCATAATGTATACATCATCTTGTAGAAAACATCAGAGGCTTTCTACCAAAGGTAAAATAATTTCGAAATATTGTAACACAGTGTAGGCAGTGGCTTGTACATCCGAGGCTCAAGGTTTTTTCAAATTAAATTAATGCGACTTGAACTAACGCAAATTGAAGGAAAAATTGTTTAGAGACTGCAGGAGGAGAATAACACGAGAAAGTGAAATTTCTGTTTAAAGGAAATTAAGGCTCGTATTCTATCGATTAAGGAATTTTGTCTGAAATACACTGAACCGTGCACTGAGACTTATTCTGAGGCAATGCATTAATTGAAAAATGGATTATGCCAAGCAAACGAAGAAAGCTCTTGTTTATCAAATTGGCGATATTAGCTAAGGACAGGATTTAGAATTTGGAGCGAAAATAATAGAAATGAAAATTAACGCGATTTAAATGAACACGATTTTTCTTCATTCGTATTATTTGCATGGAGTGTTACTATCCTAAAATAATATAAAATACTTTGCTGTTTTGCAACTAAACAAACGTAATAACCAACTCGACAAGGTACGTCTTGTTTTGCTTGAGGGAAAATCCGAACCACCCACCACAACGTCGTTACTTGGAGTCGTGTTAATTGTTGCTCTCTCCAGCTACAAAAATCGGTCCTTACTTTGCCCTCACCGAAAGGTTGAAGTTCCCGCGAGACAAGCCGGGACGGGTTATCGGAAATCGGAAATTCCCCAATGCATATTTAAGGTATTGTTTCAAAATGGTCTTACATGGTCATGCCTAACAAAAACAACCATACCTATTGTTTTCGCATTTGATCCGTTTTCCCTTATTTGGAAAAATATCCGAAATCCTCTTTTCCTTCCCCAGTGAAAGTCTGAGTGGAATGTTATCACTGCATAGTCTCCAGTTACAGCAACCGTCTTCCCAGTCTTGTTTCCACAGTACACACCAAATGACTGCCTCTTCTCATTAGTTATCTCCAAATAGTCATCCCACCTACAGAGAAAACATTTGTGCTGCCTATGAAGCAGGGGATAGCACGTTCATAGTTCAAGAAAAATGATTAGATCACTTTTCATGCAAACAGCGTAAGCTAGCGATATGAGAGGTCAGCGAATGATTAAGTGGTGATGTGTAACACTAATGATTGTTGTGAGAAGTAATTTAGTCTCGGAAATGTTGCAGCATTTCGGCTTGAGATTAGGTAAACCCAAAATTACTACCTTAGAAAGAAGCCTTAACAACTAGTGTATACTAACCGACTTCAAGTCGCAAGATACCCTTAGGGGTAAATTAATAAATAAATAACATAATTTATCGATTAAATATACTGCTAGTTGATCACAGCACGGCAACACCACCATACAGCGAGCTATAACTGTCAGTTTTCTAAGACAAATCGGTATATTTACCACCCAGAAAAGAAACACTAATATATCCACTGATTCATTCACTGATTATACTATTTTTTTCCAAAAACCTATTAACTTAGATTTAAATGTAAGTGGACAACAAAGTCGCTCAAGGCCTTGGTATAACACATTCCCTTGACTTTGATCGTTTACTAAACAGCAGAATAGTGCATCAGATGTACATAAACTGTATAACTAATGTACAAGTTACGCCGTTGCTTACCTGCATGAGGAAGAATAAGGCAAGTCAAGGTCTTTAAAGGTAATTACCAATGTCATGCCTTGTGGAATTGGAACCCAATAATCACAGTGCATATAGCCTGGGTATCTGTTCGGATACCCAGGACTTGTTAGCGTATTGTTTACCACAGATCCGCATTCTACAAAGAGCAAAAGTTTATTATAATCATGCAAAATCCAACTTATTCTCATTTTAAGAAGAAACAAAAAGCAAACCGCGGTGATAAACATAAGGAAATATAAACGCATTTCTGGAAAGAAAAAAGGCTTTAGTTTCGTATGTTCCAACATACATCTTCAGAAGTAGTAAACCGTTGAATAACAACAGAAATTTGACTGTATAATAAGTAACTAATTGTAGAAACAAAAGATAACAAATAGTAGAAAAATCGGAATATGAAAGGAAAAGCATGCAAACTAAAAAAGGTAAAGTTTTTCACTGCTGACGTTTTCATGTAGGGAAGGTTGTAAATCCCTAATCAACAGAGTCTCCTTTATCTTTTTAGTTTGCATGCTTTTCCTTTCATATGCAAAGTTTTTCTACTATTTGTTCTCTTTTGTTTCTATAATAAGTTACTTATTATACACTCAAATTTCTGTTGTTATTCAACGGTTTACTGCTTCTGAAGATGTATGTTGGAACATAAGAAACGCCAAGATAAAGCCTTTTTTTCTTTCCAGAAATGCGTTTATATTTCCTTATGTTTATCACCGCTTTTTATTTCTTCTGAAAATGGCCAAAAAACAAAAGTATCTACGTTTTATTCTCATTTCTTCGACATATAATTAATATACAGGAGTGGGTAAACCACCAAAGGGAATTTTTCTTGGTTGACGTAAAAAAGGCGAGTAGATGTGGGTTCATGGCAGGTGGTCGCTTAATGTTTTTAGTATTTTTTTTTTAGTTTTTTTTTGTTTTTACCACAAGAGAGAAAACCTGTGCTGCGGGTAAACAAAGTTGCACACGTGCTATAATAGGCAGGAAACAACCAGGAGTATTACTCCTCCTCCTGGGAGGAATGCTGGTCCACAACAGGTTACCCATACATGACGTAACTGGGAGTGTTACAAATCCCCCTACATGGGATGCTAGCTCATCTTGGGGATATTATGTAAGTAAGTTGGGACAGTACGATAACTACACTCCGATTGTAATATCATGTTCTGAGTAACAAAAACGTTGTATACTCACCTGATTTTGCTAAAGCGCCATTCATTCCATTCCACGCTAGCATACATAGTAAGAAAAGCATTTCTTTGCTGCAAAAGAACATAACTGCACACTTTCGCTTACGATAGACCAATGACCTTTTCTATGTAGCTATCAATCCTGAAGATAGAAAAGTCGGACATGAACGGATATGGAAGCTTAACATTATAATACAACAACAACAACAACAACAATTTTATTAAGTATTCCGATATTTACACATAATATACCAACTGCAACTGATAAACTATATTTAGTTATCGAATACATCAATTAGGTTTTCATTATCTTTCGACTTTCATTATTGGTCAATACTAAGTCCACTTTTAGTAATTTTTTTGGTTTAACAAATTGGTTCAAATAACGCAATTTTCGATAAGAAAATTCAATATCTTTATGTTGTGCACGGTAAGGGGCTGGCAAGTCAATGATGACGTCACAACACGTGCAACCGGCTATCTTATACTGTATATTCTCGGTTTTTACTGTCACGCCATGAAATAGTAAAATCGAAACCGGTCAATGAAAGAAGCCAAGAATTTGTATTGTTATAACAGACTGACAAGCAAACAACTTCACCAAGTCTCACATTTGTACGGTATTCCGTTGTTGAATTCTTTGCCAAAACGTTCGACCGAAATTTGATGGTCATCTGTAATTCACTTTTGTTCTTTAAACGTTTACTTTTCTTTCGTGAACTACTATACATTGAAATTAATTTCCCTCCTAATTCTTTAACTGTCCCGACTGCTGAAAATCACAAGGAGAGGTCTTTTTTACATAAGAGAAAGCTTTGTCACGGACGCTATGTTGGTGTCACGTACAGTGAAAAGCCAGAAGTTCAAGACAGTGCATTTTTAAAAGGAAAGACGCTACTGGGAGGAAAACTTGTGAAAAGACATTGTAAAGTCAGCTTCAACCTGGTGGGGATATAAAATCAGAGGACCTCGCGATTTATGATTTTAGATTTTGATGACGTCACCTGAAAACCAGCAACTATGACAAATAGAGAGTGTTCGCAGCGGCCATGTTGGAGGTCAGGAAAACAGTAGAGTTCCTTTCCATTAGAAAAACAGTTTTATTTTTATGCAAATAGCTTTTATTGGCTAGCTCCTCTAACGTGGCTGCAATGAACACACTCCATAGGGTGACATTCACTTCAAGGTAATGTGTGAAAAGTTACATGGAAAGTCACAGCAGTGAAACTTAACCTTAGAAGAAGATAAACTTCTACAGGGATTTAATGGATGGCAGCAGAACGACTCTTCGCGTTTCTATAATAATGAAGTCTTCTCAATAAATATTAATGATGCCACAAGGAACGATAAACATGAAGAAGGTGTTTATATAGTGCGCACAAATAGGATGGTAATTCTTGTCATACTGAATATGTTTTTGCAAGCAAAAAATAATAATAATAATAAAATACCACCTATCAAATCCATATATAGTCAATATATCCAGATGAATATAAATATTTAGATGTTAACAATTCAAGATTTATTGATCGGATATATTTACTTTTGCAAAAATTCTAAACGATAAGTCGAACAGATGTTATACCGTTGTTTATTTCTTGTAATGATATAATTCCATATGCATGTCTTTTAACTGCCTGTCAAATAAAAGCGCGTTTTCTTTCATTTTGGTTAATCTTGGGATCATTTGACAACTTTCATATAGCTTCTATTTCAACTAGCCAATCAAATGTAACATGTGTGAAAGCTCTCAAGCTCCACGGCTTTAATAATATGTCACTATTCGTTCCTCTACAATTCTTACATTTTTATTGGCCAGTTGAAACTGAAGTCATGAGAAAGTTGTCAAAAACATGTCAAAGAGCTGTGTAAAATTTACATTATTATTAAAAGACGGAATGGCAAGTGACGTTGTCAGTGACCCGTTTAGTCAGTAAGTGTTTCCGTGGTTTGTTTGTTTGTTTTTTTTTTTTTTGAGCGCAGGAGGAATTTCCGTTTTTACCCCCTTCTTCCTTTCTTAACTTAATTAACAGTTCAGGCCATTTCTTGACATGCCTATTACTTGTTGCGGCTGGCTCCATATCAGGAAATGTTTGTCTCATAGAGGCCAGTTATCCTGCCAAGCTTTATACTTTTATCAAAAGACGAGCAATTCTGTCAATTTTTGGCTCTAAACAGCAAGGACTAGATGCAACAAATGTCCATCTAAAGCTACGTTCACAATACCACCAAACCATGTTTATAGCAAACATGTTTAAATGAAACATGGTTTCCTAAACATGCTTATAATTCCATTGTTCACATAAGGTGTCAGTTTCAAACACGCTTCACGCCTGGTTCTATATAATTTATGCTGTTTACGGAACACGCAAAAAATCTTGATAATTACACTTTAAAAACCGAACAATAAAAACTGGAACTTGCTGTTGCATTTATGCTGTGGTTAATCACATTTCCCAAGCCCTTTAGAGGCGAAGGGCCTTTCAGATCATTGCAAGAAGAGAGGTTTTGTGCAATCTTTGGTACAAATTTTCGAGAGGCACAGCTATTTATAGCGCTTGTTGGATTGGGTTTTTGTCTTAAATTGGCGAAAGGCGGAAAAAGAAATTTTCATGTGGAAAAAATAAACTTTCAGCCAAATCACTACTGGTTTTGTCAACTTTAGAGATCGCTCTTTCTTGGACCACCTTATCGCCACCAGTTAATCGAAAAGTTTCTTTTGCCATAATTTTAACTGTGTGCCTTTTTTTTAAATGCCCACATTTTGTAAACAGCTATGAGCCATTAAGCTAATTCTTGAATTCAATGACGAATATGATCCAAACGTCATTCTAAGCCATCAAAATTGTACAACAAAAATTCACTTTATCTTTTTAACTGAATCGAACATTGTTACACAGACAATTCTCTATTTAAACGAAAAAAGGGTTTCAGACGTAAGGTGAGAATGCGAAAGCGTTTATGTGTTAATTAATTTATCTAAAAAATTCTCTGTTAATGGCTAATGTGACAAAAAGACTCGAGCAGAGTGAACATAAACAAACAAATATGATAAATTATACTTCAATAAAGTACCTCGAAAAGGGTGATCGATTCGCTGTTCTAGAAGTTGACCGCAATAGCTACCGTAAGAAACACCAAACACACACATAAAGGAAGTGCGGCACTAAACAGCTGTTGTTTGTAATAACTTTAAAACGTTAACATTAAAAATCCAATTAATTCAACTCACGCAATTTCCAGTTACTTTAGGTGTTAAAGTTGTTCAGTTAATTTAAATAGGTCTGCTTGATGACTTGTAATAATATCCTAGACAAACATCACACCTCAAATGGCAAACGTTGTCTCTGTTTTAATCTCTAGAATAAAAACAGCTGCTTGCGATGACAATAAAGAGATCAAATACTGTTGATGTAACGAAGTTCGGCCTAAAGACACTTGCTTCTCTTTTTTTAGGTTTTAAGTCATGACTGTGCTTGCGCAATGAACGACTTCTTACATGTAGTTGGGGAAGACTGATCACGTGACAGTCACTTACCTGCTGTGTTGTAAACTTTATGTAAAGTTTATACTAAACTACCACATACAAACGCGTGCTCATATCATGTTTGGTTCGTGGCTTGGATGAGATTTCCTCTATAAATTTCGAGACGCTCACGCTATTTTTTTTAAAATATGTATTGTATGGCTTTTGCGATCCAAATAAACATGAGTCATTTGTTGTGTACTATTTTCATCCCTTTGACGACATGAGAATACTAAGGCATAAATTTTCGTGAATTTTACGTTGTCGATGTAGTGTGTCCTATTCAATCTATACTAGCTTATACTTCTGCATTCACGACTTCGCCCGGAGAGGGTCAGCAGGGAGCCCTTTGATTTGTTTGTCTGTTTGTTTTGTTTTCAATTCTGCTTGCTACTGCCAACGCAATCCAGCTTCTGTTACAGGCAAACAGTAAGAACAACAAGAACGGCAATTACGTTACAATGTTCAGGGGTTTTCAAAGAGGTAGGAAGGTGGGTGGTGTGCTTATCAGACACGTAAAGAAAAAGCATGTGGGATAACGGATCAATACGGCACCAAGAGGGTGGAATCAGGAATCAGAAGTTGGGGGGTGATTAAAAGGGATCAGTAATAGAAAAAATGAAGATTTCCTCAAACCAACCCTGTTCCTGTGGTATGTTTCACAGAGTGGGTAGTGCTAACAAGAAAAATTTCTTACAGCTGTGATTTTTAGTTCTACCGTTTGTCAAGGTTTAATAGGAATAAGAAAAAAAACATCGTAGTTTCACTCTACACACAAGATTAAATTGTTTACAGTGCAGTACAGTTTGTTGTGGTAAGTGGTTTTCTCGGTGAAAGTTCTCGTTCATTCCAAAGTGTCTCAGCGGTTTTGTCCGGGATTCTAGTTAAAGTACTGAAACGTTTTATAATAATTCTGATAACGCGGGTCTTCTAACGGAAAATCTTCTTTAAGAAAATTCAAGAAAAACCTCTCGGGGGGGTGGCATCCATCCGTGGCATCCACTCTTGTGGCGCTGCTGGGGGCCCGAGACGTCAACCAAGATAGCGGCCATCGTGGCGATCATCTTAGTTTCATTCAAAATGAGAAGTCATAAAAAAACGGCAGAACTTGAAAATTGTTGATGCTAGACATATTAGAATATGACATAATTAAACACTGCTGCTTTTCGTCGACATCTTGTGCTTTTTTCACGGAAAAAACGTAAAAAACATGTATTTTTGTTAAAAAATGGCTTGACCACCTACGACTTTGACGTCATATCTCATAACCATAGCAACTGATTCTCGCCAAACGCTTGTCAAAATGTGCGTAAAGGATATGCCTACAGTTACTGAAAATGGCAAGTGCTGATAGACAAATCGTCTTGAAAAAAAATCAAGAAAACTTTATGGAGAGTCCCATATACCCCCTTGTACGTCGGAAGGTAGCAATTACTATTTAGCAAAGTATAATTAATGACTACCATTAAACGACGCAAATAGAAAAGTATATATAAATGATTTCTTCTAAAAGAAGCAGTAAATGATTAATCAGCGATATATTTTACATAAATTACTGGAAAAAGTAACTGATTGGTAAAAATCACTTAAAACAGATAACAGTATTTGTCAAAACATCGATAGAAACTTCTTACAGAATACCTGACCAATAACGAGAAATATATGTAAAGTGAATAATTGGTTAAATATTTACTTACTATTCAAATTCAAAACAAAAATATTTGGTAAAACATAAATTGCTGACAAAATAATTCCTATTCAGACCGAGCGGGGAGGGGGGTGGAGGGATTCTGCCCGTAAGGACTTTTAAACGCTTATAACTTTTTATATAAGCAAGCTAAAGCCACCAAACTTGGTGTCTTTCCCTGGGAGCAATTTAGTATAGCAGTTCCTTGTCCATCACGTTTGACGTTTCCAATTAAGGGTGCCACTTTTTGACAAGTGGTTTTTTCACAATTTTGAATTTCCCTTTTTTTAATTAAAAATTACTTTTTTTAACTAACTTGCAGTTTTAGATCATCGATCTTCCTGTTATTTTATTGATTATGATCAATTATTGATCATTTTTAGTGCTTTTTCAGTGAAGGTTTACGGAAAAATCAGGAAATCCAAAATGGCGGATCCAGGATGACCGCCGTTTGAGAACACGTTATTCAGAGTTAAGAAGGGACGCCCCCCCCCCCCACCCCACAAGTTACATAAGATCCAAAAACGCCTGGTGCGAATAGGAGTTGTCAGAAAACATAAAATGTCTGATCAAGTTCAAAAGAAACAGTACACATTATTTGGCAAGACACGAATCACTGCAATTGATTGATCAAAATGAAATGTATTAACCCTTTGTGTCCTGGTTACGCATATATGCGTAATTTATTCGTGGTAGTACTAAATTAGCCGTATTCCTCAAAATTTCCTATTGGGGGGTGAATACAATTGCCAAATAAGACCCCTAAGCCATATGGTTTGTGTTGATGTGTGAATTTTGCAAATGGCGAGCTTTCGAAGGCGAGTTTTATCACAGAAATGTTCAGAAATTGATGGAATTGGCCCTTTAAAAATGGCGGAATGAAGATCAGTAAAGGAAGATCGACTTTTTCAACGCATTTTCCACAATTTGGACGAGAAAATCGAAGCGGTTGTTGTGATAAAGAAACTACTTGATCAGAGGAAATCAATGGGAGCTCGGAGAAGGACAAGCGTATGGTGGCTGAGCACTGCCAATAAAAAATTCGAATATTTTTTTGTAATCAGTGTAAGTTAAGTGAGAAATAAAATACAAAACATATGAAAAAATAAAGTAAAATGAAATAAAAAAAAGTGAAAAAACTGAAATCTAAAAGTACATAGAATTGAAAAGTAAAACCATTTTACTTTCTAGGTAAACTAAAGTGAGAATACAGCCCAAAGTGAAATATGAAATCAATTTCAAACGAAATTCAAAATGCAAGTGAAAGTGAATTTCGCCATGGCCGAGTGCTGCCACTACCATCGTGCCATGTGCGCTTAAAACAACACAGCGGAGCACGTGGTAGCGTGCAAAATGACGGAGTGGAGGCAGTTCCAAAACAGACAAGGGCAGAAAAGAACTGCCAAGGGCAAACGGAGGAAATAATTGTGCAGAGAATGAGTTCGGAAGTGACGGGGAAGCAACAGAAGTATACGCGGATCGGGCCCAGAGAACTTGTCCCTTTCGAATTCGACGAGATAATTTTGACAACGTAGTAGAAGCTTGTCAGAAGTATTTTGCCGCTCAAATCGATAAAGATGTGGTTTGCGACATTCTAGCCGGTGAACGTGGGCCGTCTTGTAAGAAGCTGTGCCAAGTTCCAGATCATAAAGTGTGCGTTTTATTAAAAAGACAGATGTCGAGGCATCAAATGAGGATGATGAAGAACACGAAAAAGAGCTGCACAAGGTAAGTGACAACACGTACTTGAGCTTAATATCGGTGCGCCAAAATGAATGATCACACATACAGCTTGAGTTTGGCGAAAGATCTGTATAGGGTTGCTCTGACGGCGCCTTTGATCTTTAATATTGCTAATGAGGTTACATGTAGGAACTAAGTTGGCCTTTTGAAGGGGTAAAGAAAAAACTGGGTTTTGAACCAAAATCATTATGCTCTAGTTGTAAAGGTTAACAAGATATTTGGTTAAATCAACCTTCTCTTGAAAATAGAGAAAATATTTTTTGATGTTGCCATGTGGGCAGCCTTTTATACTCTTTTTAAACCCTTCTGTGGAGATATTGAAATTGTATACACAAACAAGGTGAAAATTTTCTCATTGACAAAATAACTTTTCTGTAAATTGGTGGGGGAGAGTGCGAAAGATGATTTCACTTGGTATTAATGGAACCATTCTTAAGGCCTGTTTACACAGGAAAGTTTTGTCAACAAGTCAATGCAATTTTTGTCGCGCTTAAGTTTTAAGCAGATTTGAAACACTGGCAATAAAATTGTGTTGTAATCGCAGGTGGATTACATGGGCGATATTGAAGTTGCAGCTCAAAGTGTGACAAAAATTGCATTGAGTTGTGCAACAAAAAATTGCCTGTGTAATCAGGTCTTTAATGTTTTTCTTGTAATTCTGTTCACATGTGCTAAAGACCAAGAAAACAAGGTATGATGACAATCCAAGAAGAAATCCTGCATCAGTACCAAGCCCCAAAAACGTTTGTTCAAGTAAATTTTACCCTAAGAGTTTTCCATTCAGGATATGCTTAAGCTGGCGAAAGTCACATCCAAAAGGAGTTCCACTGTCATTACCATCTATAAGTTTGATTTTGACCACATGTAATGGTCCATGTACCAGTGGAGGCAGTATTTGTGGTAGTCGAGACACCATTTGCTTCTGGTGGATTTCGGCAAGCTTTCAAGGCCACTAGCATAACATAGGGATTCAAAGAAGTGACATGGGTCATCAAGAATTACCTCAAGAGTGCCTCAGAAGTTATTAAAGCAACAAAAGAAACAGAAGAAAGTCACACAAAGAAGTCAGTGCAAATACATTTCTTAGCCCGCAATTTGGCATCCCAGCTGATGAAGAAAATGAAAAAGAGGAGCTGACAGGGTTTGGCCCAGCATTTGGTGTGTGTTCCACACTGTTTCTCTGAAGATATCTAACTCCTTCTGCATAAGAGGAACCATGATGAAGGTCAAGAGCAATCTGCCAAAAAATCTGAATATTATGTTTGAAAGCAGTGATGAAGCGTATGCAAATACAGTAAATTATGTCAAGAAGAATGTGAGATTCCTTCCAATAATTAATAACTGAGTAAAGAGGTTCAAAAAGGTCCCAAAGACAACTTTACTTCAGTTCAAAATCATTGGACATACCTATCTGAGTCATTGTGCGGGTCATAATGACCTTGATCTTTT
>Ga0126336_10001901_pt1 | contig 11480 bp, 3 predicted proteins | sample SidCmetagenome_FD_92530 | JGI IMG/M metagenome (GOLD analysis project Ga0126336, IMG submission 92530) | Coral microbial communities from El Islote,Puerto Morelos, Mexico - Siderastrea C C metagenome | ecosystem: Host-associated > Invertebrates > Cnidaria > Coral | place: El Islote,Puerto... | reverse complement strand
GCAGCAAAACCACTTCACCATGATGGTCACGCTTTCTCACAGATGGCCGCCATGTTTGATACTTTTGTCCCTACAAGCCGCTTAACTAGTACCCAGACTTCCCGGTATGAAAGTCCCTAATTACAGAGCGTTGTTTATATGTTAGTGGGCTACATGCCGTCCAATTTGGAAACAATTGGATGAGGAAAATTCGGAGAGCTGCCAAATGGCAGTCAGAAGAATTTTTTTGAATCTAATTAATAATAATTAATGCTTATTCGGCGCATTATATCCAAATTGGACCAGCATGCATTTTTTTACAAGGAGGAGAAACCGGGGGTGCCCGGTAGGGTTTTTCATTGATTTTATTAAGAGGATCTTTTAACAGCACGTGCCGTTTCCAGTAGCTGTACGCATATTCCTAAGACATATTTTGGCACAGCTTTCGTCAGAATCAGCTGCTACGATTACCAGATATGACGTCATATGTAGCATGAAGTCAAGCCATTTTTGGAATAAAGATGCGTGTTTTTCACCTTTTTTGGGTGAAAAAAAGCACAAAATGTCGACGAACGCAGCAACGTTTCATTATGTCATCTAGCGTCAAAAAAATTTAAAATCCAAGATAGCGGCCATCTTGGCCGCTATTTTGGATGAGGCCACAGGCTCCTAGCAGTAGATGAAAATGGGTTCAAATGTTTCTGGGGCTTCCCTGGTGAAAGTTTTAGAAAGATCTACCTGAGGATCTTCAGGGCGCTCCTTGAGGATCTCCACCTATAATCCTCAAGGATCTTGCACAATCTTGCAAAATTGTGCAACGATCCCCGAGGACCCTGCAACGATCCTCAATAAACCTGTAACGATCTTCAAGGATCCTGCAACAGTCATTGAGGTTCCTGCAAAGGTCCTTTAAGTCCTTGCAAAGATCAGCAAGGATCCTTGTGCAGGATTTTAAAAGATTTTACTGTATCCTTGGTAGGATCCTACCTAACATGACTATAGGATTATGATCCTAGGTAGGATCCGGTGTTATCTTACAGGATCCTATAGGATCCCTATAGGATTTCTACCAGGGTTTATTATGTAAATTATAATTGCATGAAAATTGCTGAATGTTACAAGAATAAGATCAGCATGAAAATGTAAGTTTAAAGCTAAGCTCAACTAAACACTCCCTGTTTTGTTTTCTGTTTTCTAATAAAGGCTGTTGAGAAAATTGGTTAGGATATGCTATATGTAGCTGATACGTAAACAATGAACACGCGCCTGGCGTCTTGGGAGGTTAACGGATGGGAACTCGGAGTAAAAAAGAACTAGACAAATAGAAAAAATAGAAGAAATAGAATAGAAGAAATGAGTAAAATTACAGAACACCGACGCATCCGTTTTCAAAATTCTCACTTTCTGAAACCGTTTCCTGAACTAAAGCCTGCGTTCTCGTCAGTGTTTTGCATCAGTTTAAAGTGGGCGTTGGCAAAACGCGTCAAAACTTCTTGTTTTCAAACGAAAAAGACATTGGTTTAGATGGGAAGTGAATATGAATTCGTCGAATGAAAATAATGACTTTATTGTACCAATCTAGGAGTTTTTGTGGTGTTTTCGCAATTTCTGCAAGTGATTTTTACTCCGCTTGTCACGAGCATGACATCACAAAGAAAAAATCTGAGTCCACGATAGGATATGAGCTTTCACATAGGTCCCATTCCTTCAATCCACATTGGTCCCATTCCTTCAATCCACATTGGTCCCATTCCTTCAATCCACATTGGTCCCATTCCTTCAATCCACATTGGTCCCATTCTCGACAGGTTGGAACCCATGACCTTGGCTCATGCTTTATTGCTGGGATACGGGTGACTCGAGGTGAGCTCAGAAATGTCACTCGCATTCTTCTTTTGCAATGAAGGAAGTTAAATAGAGCCGTATGTATCCACGCTACAATCTGCCCTTCCTTGCCTTTCTCCACCACCAATCTTTATTTAAGTAAGGAATGTATATGCACGTCAGTTTTCGAAATCGTCCAAATCAAGAATTTGGAACTTTGAATAGGAATTCTAATAACACATTGTTTTTAGGTACACACTGACCTTGCTGCGTTTAGGAAACCAAATTATTTTACAGACAAGACACCCAACACTTTTTTTGACGAAAAAAATACAACTATTTATCATCAAGTAATAAAATTAAGGTATAGTTTTACCTGCTGACGATTGGCATACTTTACGTTGTTTTTGCAGGTGTATTTGTCATGGCTGAAACCGCATGGAGGTCACGGGGTTCTTATACCCCAGGACACCATCGTTTCTAGAGGAGATCGTGTTGCACTTATTAGTGGTAGAAAGCGCTGATCATGTTTACATTCAAATGCAAATAATACTTTAACAGCGGGTGCATGTTTATTCACCCACTCTATGCCAACCTTTTATCGAGTTTATTGGCGGCGTGGGATGCTATTAATGAAAGTGTGGAAAAATAAGTGATTAGCTAAACTCCTACGGGTGACGTCTTTGAGAGTGATGGTAAACGAAAGCTTATTGAACATCAAATATATCCTCTGGCCATACAATCTATTTCAAATTCATCTTATAGATTCCATTTGTACTAAATTCTGAAAAATTATGTTGTCTCTTACTTGAAAATAACGAACGACATTCTCGGACTTAAAAAAATAATATTTCCTCTGTGAAAGCAAATTATATTAGTTCTTTGAAACATTTCTTGCCCGCGGAATAAATTGTGATACGGTAGTGGGTGGTATTGCCAGTTTATAAAACACCGCATGTAACTTGTCATTTAGCTTGCATGTTTAATCTTGACCTGACCGAGATTTTAGTAACAAGGTAAAGTGATAAAATCTTAATACCTATAAAGATGCATCTACATATTTTGTATCCTGAATAACATGACATGAAACAACGGGTAAGAGCTATAACAGTGACAGGAAATGAGGCGTAAGTAGCGGTTGAGATACTAAATGTATATTATTTGGCTTGCATAATCTTACTTGTCCGCAAACAAATGTAATAATGCATATTAGCTTTTACCAAAAAGTAATCAAACGTTTAGGTAATAACAAGGTATATTACTCCACATCCGTTTTTTTCTTTTCATGGGGACGCAATTTTGCACTTATTTTTAACTACAGTGACCAAAATGGTGAAAGTCGTTGTTTGGCTTGTTTCTTTATTTTAACTTCCTGATTTTTTTCTGTTGACTAGAGCCAAATTTAAGTTGGCTAGAATTTTAAAATTTTATAAATTTTTTCACTCGCTGTTACAAAATGGATTTATCTCTCAACAAAGCTCTCAGTTTTTCTTGACCAGTAGCCAAAAGGAAAAGGTGGTGATATCTTACATAACAAAATATGCCTATTCGGTGGTTAAGTTGTAAACTCAATCCTCAAAACTCTTTGAGAGGAGAAATAAGAGCTTATGACAAAAACAGAAGCAAGAAACATTTGTAGACTCATACATCGAAAGAAGGACAGGCAATCAAAACGGTAGAAACTAGTTCAATGTCAAGAATTTTCCTTGAGCAAATGACTCCTTAAGAAACGAAACATAACAACGGCTCCTCTCCACACGCTGGGCTTTATGGTGCCTGCGGTCGTTCACCTTTGTTTTGGAACACCTCTATAGTACATACTCGTTATCTGATTGGTTAACAGTATAACCAAATTATTATTTTTAGCAACAACTTAAATTTAGCGATTCCACCTCCTAACAAATAGCGACCATTTCAATTTTGTCACTTTCAAATCTTTACATCAGGATTGTTGCTAATAATAGTAATTGTAACTTCGAAGTGTATTTCTTATCTCTTACGAAATACTTATACGTGACCTCGTGTAAGGACATTATGCCTTGGATTTGGATTTAGATTCCGGATTCCATGCACGTCTACTAATTTCGATTTAAAAGAACTATATGGACTGATACCAAATTAAAAAGCTCTAAATTCCTGTACTAAGTTAATTGAAGACGAAGACGTCTATTTGAAAGTAGCAAATATCTTCCTATTTAAACGTTCCCTAACTCTAAAACTTTAAACATACAACATCTGTTAAGGCGATAAGAGCATTTTAAGGTAGCGTGCGTAGCGAGCGTTTCCGTACGTTTTTCCACGTACATTTTTCGCTTTTTGGCGGCTCGAAAATTGGGGCGAGCACAACACTGATGGAAGGAGACGGGAAGGGTAGGGCAGGCTTTTTTGCGCTTGCCTCAATTTTCGGGCGTTTAAAAAGCAGAAACAGAAAGCCCTACGGAAACGCTTGCTACGCAGGCTAATTTTAAGGCAAAAAAAAAAACATTTCCACGCGCGTCCGGTTCATGAAACTATAGTACTGACTTTTGATCTCAAATTTGACTTAGCTCGCAGACCACCAACAAACCAAATGACTAGTTTTCTTTTTTCAAGGCTTGACTGTTTAATACAAATTGTTGAACTTTACATTACAGAGGCTAGCTTCGAATCACAAGAATTTTCGCTCTCAATCTTTTATCTTGACCAGGCGAAAACTGTCAATCCCATGGCAGTTACCTGTCAAACTCAAATTTATAGTCCAGTCAATCTATGAATTTTTGTAGAGGAAGATCAAACTAATTGCAACAGAATTTTTTCACTATTCCAAGGTTGAAAGTAGCTAGTTAAACAACATACTTAAAGTTTCCCAAAATTCACATAGTGGAACATGGTTAAAATTAGTCTTGAAAATGGCTCGCTTTTACCACAGGGTACCCAAGCCAAGTAAACCTGGAAATTTATTAGAAGTAAGATCAGTTTGGATTTTTGTAGTGTTTTCCTCTTGTTTTTGTCTTTTTGTAATACTTAAACATCAGGAAAAACTGATTTAACTATTTTTCAAGACAGTAAAAAGTGTTATCGTAAACCACAGGAACCCCAATTAAAATAGATATTATGTTCTTATATTTTGAGTATTTGAACATGTAAGTAGCTAAAAGGTTTTGAAAGACCAGCAAATGGCAAGCCAGGTGTGCTCCTCTGTAGTACTTTATTCTGCAGCTAAGAATATAGAAGACAAGAACGTGACCATGACGGGTCAACGCACGACGGTTTTGTGGCTGGAATACCTGAAGATGGTGGACATTCTAAAGAAGTTCATCAAAGGAGACGGACGGGAAACTGGAGTCTCCACCTTCAGGCTTTGTACGATATGTTACCTTACTTTGCCGGCTGCTGCAGCTCAATACCTTTAAATATCGGCATGTTTATCTCCATCTAATACAAGACCTACAGAAGACACAACCGTCTGTCTAGAATAGCTTTGCGGATGGTTTACATATTGTGCCCCGCGGTGATCGTTTCTGGGCTGAGTTATCTACTGACCTGATTATTGAACAGGTAATTTAATTGCGCAAACCTAAAGGCAATATACAGCTGTACAGTCAACTCGCGCTAGTGAACTACATTTCTGTGTCCGTAATGTGAAGTGTCCGCAATAGGGAGGGCCGATAAGCTGAGATATATGTGGGTGCAACGTTTGTCCGTAATAGCAGGTGTCCGTAACGGTGGAGTGTCGATTAGGCAAGCTTTGACTGTATTTGCAAGTTGAATAATTTGTGTACAAAGAGCAAACTTAATGAGAAATATCTGCGCGCTGATGTCTCTAATATAATGAGCAGATGTTACATCACTTGGAATGACGCGGTAGAAGAGCAATCCACTTAACAACTTAACAGTTTGTTATTGTTAAGGTCATGTCATTCGCACGATCACAACTTAACATTTTTCTCTTCTGTTTTTGCACAATATAGATTAGTATTCTTTTAAAATCAAGGATGTTTGGGTCACTTCTTACACTTGCTAGGTATTAATGCAAGGCTTAAAGGCGACAGGCGGGCTGACCCGAGGACGAGGAATGTCTGAGACGCAGCGTTTGGTGTGGGTGATGTCCATGCCTGCCTGTGCAGATATAAATAACGATATGCAGAGTCTCACTGACACTAACTTCAAGACAAGCGAGCAGCATACCAGTACAAGCGAGCAGCATACCAGTACAAGTGAGCAGCATACCAGTACAAGTGAGCAGCATACCAGTACAAGTGAGCAGCATACCAGTACAAGCGAGCAGCATACCAGTACAAGTGAGCAGCATACAGTACAAGTGAGCAGCACAAGGACGCAACCAAGACAATAAAGGAGCGGGATCATAGCAACACCACAAAAATAATGGATTGCCTGTCCCAGAGAAGACCATTTGGCACTGACCCATCTCTGCGCAACATAGTGACGGGCGTAGTGACCAAAGAGGTTGTGAACTGCGATAAGGCAAAAGAAGCGAGGAATAAGATAGTTACTTTGTTGGTTGGAAAGAATGTGTTCATGGGTATTTATTTCAAAAGAAGCGCATTTAGAAAAGTGCTCCAATTTAGCGATGACAAAGTCCAATTAGACCCTCCAACTATTGTCCTAAAGGTTCAGCATACCAGTAGGTGATGTGATAATCCTGAGGCACTGTTTAAATATGAAATGTCCAGCTATCCTACGGCTCTCTTTGATGCGTCATTGCTGTCCCATTCTCGTTCCCAACGCCTGCGATCTGTACGGTCAGCGGTGGGATCGCAGGGCTCTGTATCAGCCATTATCGGATGTCGTGAAATTCACGACATCTGGTAGCGCAGGTCTTATTCGTTAAGGTGCTATTGCGCCTGCTCTATTCTCGTCCGTGGAGCTCTGGGCACGACAATTCTGACAACAACCGAGAAATTAGATGGATGTTCCGTTCTTCAAGCCATTGGTGATGGTGATCACCTGATTCTCCAGACGGCAGTCCAGGCCGTACGGTGCCAGAACACCGTTTTTGTTGGTAATGATACCGACCTTCTTGTGTTGATGCTATACCACAGCGAGATGGAATCGAATGTTCTGTTTTTAAACCGGAGCAGAAGCAACGATCAAAGAGTATGGAACATCAAGAAGACGAAGTCTGCACTAGGAATTGATATTTGTTCAAACATCGCATTCGTACATGCGCTTCTTGGCTGCGATACGACATCTCGGATCCATGGAATTGGAAAATCCGTAGCTCTTAGACTAATGTACATTTTCGCGACCAAGCAACAGTCTTTAGCAGCACAGCTGCTGTTGACAGTGAAGTCGTAGCAGCGGGTGAGAGAGCTCTGGTGTGTCTTTTACAATTGCGGTTCTAGGAAATGTCTAGATTCCTCGCATTACACAAGTTTTGCCAGAAAGCAGCTACCGGTAACGCTTGTGTACATGTGCAACCAGAATGCCATCCTCCAACATCAGCTGATGCCAATTTCCACAGTCTGAGGGTGTGTCATCAGGTGTAGCAGTGGAAAGGCATCGATCGTCAGCCACAGAGATGGGAGCTGAGGAGTGGAGAGCTCTCTCCGGTGCGCACCAACTTGCCCCCAGCACGTTTATCACTGCTTGAGGTAATCAGTTGCAGCTGCAAGACTGATTATAGCACCCAAAGGTACTCCTGCCTGGAAAATGGCTTAGACTGCTCTGCTGCTTGCTGTGCGTGCAAAGGAGTGAGCTGAACTAACGCACCTGTTCTAGACCTCACAGATGGAGATGGCGAAGATACAGTCTAGCTTGATACCCTTTTATAAATGGGAAAGCAATCAACGTATCAAGGACACATGAGCAACTTATAAGATGTGTGAGGTGGTTATCACCATCTTAAGCTCAATAAAGAGAGAAATAGTGTGACAGATCATATCACGTGTTTCTTTGTCCAATTATAAGGCATTTCACCTTCTCGGAAATAGTAATAATTGAGGTGATAAATGGGTCAAAAATGAGTTTTCAAATATATTCCTCTCACATTCTGTGGATCTTAGCTGAGAAACGAAGGAAGAAAAACATAATAAGCCTTTAAGATCATTTCTTCAAAGTGGGTACCCTCTGGTAGAAATAAAATGGTAAAAATCCTCTAGCTTCATATTTTCGCTGTCCTTAGTCACAATTATGCAATTGTAACACTTATGTCACCATGTTTGCCTTAATAACATTGAAATATCGTGTTTATTTATTTCTATAACACTTTTTGACAATTTGCAGACTTGGGTACCCTGTGGTAAATGTTCAAAATATTTAATTCAAAATTTCGAGATGTTCCACTGCAAGAATTTTGGGGAACTTTTCAGTCCTTTTCAGTATGTTACTTAGGTCGCTTCCCTCATTCAAACAAGGTTAGAATAAATTCTGTTGCAATTAGTTTGATGTTAAAGCATAGCTTGACTGGACTATTAGGCTAACGTAATGCCTTGCGCAGTAGATCTATTGCGAAAGTATGGTTGTGCACGAGGGTGAATAGCTTAAAAAGCTTCGACGAGTTACCCAGTAACAAAATCTAGTTCTTCCTAAATTTTCAGCATCGTTCTCGAAATATCTGGTCAAAATAAAGTAAAAAGAGCAATATAAAAATTACAAAGAACAACTCTATCGATTAAAATTTACCACAGTCTTCTTAAATACAAGTGAAACCGCAAGTTGAATATTATTACATAACAGCAAACTACAGCAGTAAGCTCAGTAAGTTAAATATACAACAAAGGCCTCTTTTCCAAATCTAAGGTCCGCCTTTTTCAATAAATTAAACGTGGACGTGACAGCAATCTTGGAAAGCAAAAATTAAGATTCAAAACGGAACTTGACATAGCGCTATTAACAATAGACGATTTGTCTTGTACAACACTTGTGAATTAAATTTTCCCTTTAAACACAAACCGAATAAAAAGCAATTACTACAAGGAATATTAAGTGGTACGAATTCAGCAAAAACACGAAGAAATTGCGCTTAAAAATGCTAAAAGTAAGAAAGAAAAGTTATTTTTAGAAAAAGAGTCACGAATGTCAAATCTTAAGGTCAAAACCAAAACAAGCAAGTTGATGTACTGTTTCAAAAACAATTGAACATTTCATTAAATAAGGATTAACTTCCTAGCAATGCATACACAAACATCGCAAAACATCCGTTTCGCGCGAAAAAATCTTACCAAGGAATAAATATCAAAAAAGCACAACCAAAAACGAACTACTGAAAATATTGCGCTCACTAAAAACCTACAATATTTCATTTCGAAGTTACACAAGTACTAATCTAAAGAATCACGTATTACACAGCACAAATATTCTTGAAACCACAATGCATACAATAACATCAGCTGGTGTAACATCTTTTTAGAAGTCAAAACATAAATAAAATATGATCTTCAGACGAATCACTATGCAAAGTTTAGTCTTAAAAATTGCGGATTTTTATTCTTTAACGTCAGTAAATTACTGCAGTACTTTTTCGTCTAAATTTATCACTGAATCGCCATTGAACAGGACATGGATATGCATAATTTCAACTTACTCTATGTTTCAAGATGTATCTTAAGAAGGGTTTGAGAGTGGTTTGAGGAGGGGGGGGATAGTTTGGGGAGAATCTTGAATAACAATTATTGTGGCTGGACGCCAGAACTCTGGATTTCGGATTTCAAAGTACTTGCCGTCGATTCGAGGAGGCATTTGTTTTCTAAAATATTGAAGCCTGGCCTAACTGATCATTGGAGTAAATACAGTTTACAGCGGTTGCATATAGCTGTTGGCCTGCAATCAATCTACCAGGCTAGGGGTTTGATGGCTGTTTATTTCAGTTCAAGATACATTTGTTTATTTTACTTCTTTTTTAGCCCTCCAGGATGGAAAGGAGAGCCACCTTCATAGCACTGATTATTATAATAGTACCATTTGTGAGGGCGGTGCAAACGACAAAAAGAACATTTACTTGTGGTAAGTCATGATCAATAAGTCAAAACGTTATGACTGTTGCGACTACACCTATGTTTTATTCGCAGCTATTTTAGACCAATCAACATTAATGCCATATCGTTTGGAAGAGCACACTTTGTAATAGCGCGTTTTAGCACATTATCTACACATAAACCATCAAAAACGTAGATGAAAAGAAAGTATTCCACAAGCGGTTTCGAAAGTGGATAAGTTTGAAAACGTAAACGCTTGGTTTTAGTCTTAATTTGATCGCATGAAAACCCATCGAATTCAAAAGGTATTTGTGTCTGAATGGGTAAGAAGACTTTTGAGAACGTTGACGCCGTATTAAATTAAGGTAGATAACGATCTAAAACGCTTGAAACTGAGGCTTTCGAAAGGGCTTTAATGTGGACGGGGTCTCAATCGCATCACCGTTATTATCTTTTACGGGATTTTTATGTAGCAAATACATCGATGCCTTTTTTGTGGTCACACGATAGCTTATTGTCAAGCTGGTACATTAATAGCATCCATTGTCTCTTTACTAACCATGGTCTTTATGGAGTAAAGGTGTGGCCATAAGCTTCACCCAGGGATCCATATGCTTTGCTCGGTCTTGTTGACCTCGCCCAAATAAGTTATTTTTGTGGCCCTCGTCTTAGCGTGCCACCAGACGTGCCTTCATATAGGTTGCCCACTTTTAAGCGTAGAGCTTAATCTTTGACCAAAGATGAAACCAGTAATCTTTGAAATGACCGTGAGATAGTTTCTGGGCTTTACTGGCTTCCCTTTCTGGTCCTGAAAGATCTCCTGGAGATTTCGTTGTGTAAGTGTTTTCTCTTAATGTGGCAAAGTTATCGCAGGTTTCTTCTACAGCCGGACAACATCACATCAGAGTGGACTTTAAAACTGTTCAAACCTGTTTAAAATCACATCTTACAACAACTGAATGGACACCTGCAGTGAGAGATTAGCCAAAATAAGTTATTGCTCACGTATTCCTTTTGTTTTTTTATTATTTTAAGATTATTTTTACTTTTAATTGTATACCTAAAAACTCAAAAACCCATTCTTTATCACTCTTCTCTGCAGGTGTCGTTAATGGATATTTGGAAGATCATGATGCAATAGACATCGTCCTAAATGCCACGTCTAGTTTGAGCAACGTTTCAATTATCTTAAAAACCTTTAACTTATCGGAGAATATCAACTCATTTAATGAAGGTAAGATAAAGTTTAAAAAAAAATTCTGATTTTCACGTACGCGTGCACCAACAAAAGCCACGCAAATTAGAGTCAACAATTCCAAAAGAGACCCATTTGCGAGCAAGGCCGAAAAATGAAAACATCAGTATAACTCTGTTTGGGGGATTCTATGCGAAAAAGCATTTACCATTGAACTTCCTAATTTATATGACAGGAATTAGTAATGTGAGGTTTGGTAATGGCGATACCAGAAACACTAGATTTTTAATAATCTTTATTTCAACTTAGTGTTTCTTCAACAAAACGTTGTTGCACTTATCGAGGGAAGCCACAAAATGGTGTCTGCATGCTCCCTTTCTTCATTAACTGGCATTCCTCTCATCCGTCTCCATGGAAACAGCAGGCCGTGCGATCAGTGTGATAAAGTGGTCCAAATGTCAGCGGATTACAGAGATTACGCGCATGCTACTCTTGACATACTCATCAAATTTCATTGGGACAAAATTGCATTGGTATTCGACGGTAAATAGTTGACATTTTTCTTT
>Ga0126336_10001900_pt1 | contig 11483 bp, 6 predicted proteins | sample SidCmetagenome_FD_92530 | JGI IMG/M metagenome (GOLD analysis project Ga0126336, IMG submission 92530) | Coral microbial communities from El Islote,Puerto Morelos, Mexico - Siderastrea C C metagenome | ecosystem: Host-associated > Invertebrates > Cnidaria > Coral | place: El Islote,Puerto... | reverse complement strand
TTTAAATTTATAGGTTACCTAGAAGGCAGAATTTCAAAATTATACACCATCAAGCCCACTCGCTTTTTCAATTAATAATTTATAAAATCTCCAGTCACGTACTACTAAACGGGAAGGATGTCCTGTGATGTTAGTTTTTAGTGTTTTAATTTTACGACTTGATTCATTATATTAGTTGTAAGTAAATTTAAAATGCATGCATTTTGTTTCCATCGGATGAATGTCAGTGATGTTTGGTGTAATTACTCGACGGTGACAACGTCAAAAAATTGTCATCAACTGTCAGATTTACTTTACATTTGTTTGGTTTAGTAAAAAATTATTTAAGGGAAAATGTCGAGAATCGAGTTGTGGTAATTTCTAATGTAATGGTGTATGTGAATATGTAGAAACTAAAATTGTTATAAACAACAAGCTGAAATCTAAGTGGTTATTTATTAGTGATTTTTAGATACTTGTTAATTGCCTTTAAACTGGCTGAGGAAATGCACTTTTGAAAAGCTTTAGCGTTACAAAATTTTAAAGCCCTTACGACGGAGAAATGGACAAAAAATATTGTTTTGAACTCACACAAAAGAGAAAATTAAAAGTTTGGTGATTTTCTCATGATAACTACAGAGGCGAAGAAACCGAGGCGTATGCTGTGAAAACAAGTTATTATTTTACCCACTCAAACAATTGTTATAAAATGCAGATTAATGAAGCTCTCGACACCTTCATTGTATTTCTTAAGTACCTTCTTTTCAGCCGTATCTCCTTTTACGTCACGGACGAAGTGTCGCAACTCTCTGGCGTCACGGACTTTCCGGTAAAACTTGGATTAATCCAAGTTTAACTCGATCAACTGACAAAACTTTCCTTCTTCACAGAAAAAAGCTGCCCCTGGTAGGAGATATTTGACAAAGCGCTGATTCAAAATGGCTGACGTGGAAATCGTGGTGAGGCGCGGGAAAACGTACGAGTGGATGTTAAGCAAGTCCGCGGTGTTACAAGCCAAAACCGTGCAGTGGTCCGCAGCCAAGATAAATCTGAATATTTTTTCCCTGAAAGATGTTGGTGTTACAGACGAGGAGACCACTGTCACAGATGTTAAACTATTTGGCAAACATCATTGGTTCCTTCGGATCCAAGACAATGGTAGTGTTAGTGGAACACGGGAGCAAGGTAAAAAGAATTACTCAAGAAGCCTTTTCAAAATGAAATCGGTGAACGTAACAGGCCTTCCTACCAAAATCTGTATACATAACTTTTCAGTCCTAAAATCAACGTGAATAACGATTGTGGTAGATAAAAATTCTTAGTTGGTATATGGTGATGATTTGTAATCCAAAGAAAATGAATTTGAAATGTAGGGGTATCTTCTTAATTTGTAAAACTTCAGTAATGATGTTGGTCGATAGCTTTCCTAGGAATGGTTTTATATGTCATGGCCAAATCGGCCTCACCATAAAAGATAGGAAATTGCTCATGGCTGAATGGGGAAACATATCTCAAGAAAATAAAATAACACTTCTAGAGAATTTAATTTGAAAATCAGATGAAATGATTCAGAGGGACAAAAATTCTTTAAACTGATGAATTGTCCACGGCAAAGGGGCTCGGTTAATCCTGCGAAAGGAATTAACTTTCTCATATTGCCAGAAAAGGCAAACCAACAAAATGAAATGAAATAAGTGTAAAGAAGATCCTCGCAGTTATTAACGCAACTTATGCAGTTGCGAAAAGAAAGCCGGCAAGCCTGATTTTTTCCGGCTTTCTTTTCGCAACTGCATAAGTTGCGTTAATAACTGCGAGGATCTTCTTTACACTTATTTCTTCATTTCGCAGTTCAAATATATGAGTTTCATAAATTCATAATTTCAAAATGAAATGAATAACTTTTGAATGCTAAAGTAAAATAAAATCACTCGGCTATTAGAAAATTTTGAGATGAATGAAATAAAATTTTCCAAGATACCTGAGTACCATGAGATAAGTCTTGTGTGTTGTATCTGAATAGGACTGTGAAAGAAAATATTCTTTATTTTTTACACAAAGAAACAAAGAAATTATGGATCCACAAATAGTACTGATCAAAATTTAGCAATAAACATATTAACAAGTCAAGCAGCTGGTTTTGATAAAATTGTCAGCGATCGGAAAGTGTTAACGAAATAAACGTGATTTGAGTTAAAGACGATATTACATACTAAACTACTGCGGTCGCAACACTGACAATATCGACTGAAAGAATTAATTAATTAGTTTTACGGCGATCGTAGACTAAGTGTGAGCATCCTTACTTGAGTGGAACCTTGTATCACCATATGGGTTTGCGTTAAACGCATTTTAGTTTGTGAATTAAATGTGACGGCTATTTAATCGGGAACTACTGAATTTTTCCATAAACTTTTGACTCTATGAATGAAATCTTGAACTGTGACCATTCAAATGAAAGCTAATGTTTTCTGTGCTGAATATTAATCTGTACACATGGTCCTCGAGTGGACCATTCAAATGAGAATTTTTGAGCAGTACTTCATGGGATGCTGTTACTTTGTCCGTTTGTCTTCTGGACTGGTTTGTTTTCAAGTTCAACTATAGAAACGTTTTCAAAGTTTGAAGCTCATGTTGAAGTCGTTGAGGGTGAAATTTATTCAGACATGCATCGATCTTTCACAATTTCCTGTCCCTAATTCCGGTTATGGGCCACTTCCGCTAGTGGATACACAGGGGAGGGAATAACCTTAAAGCCACCAAACTGGAGGAGGGGCAAACCTAACCAACAATTTGCACCATATTAAAATAGTCGCAGAAAATTATGAAACAAAACGACCAACTGAACGCGGACAAAAATTCGGTCTGAAATACCTTTATCGGAAGTCAGTTTTAAACGGAAGTGTTCTGCCCTGTGGGTGAGTCGACAGAAAGGTTGACCACCGAAGGCAAAGCCTCTCAGCGAGCCAGAAATAAAACGTGCACGCTCAGGTAGGTGGGGAAAATGCGAAAATGGCCGTGTGGAAACTGCCAATCTGTGGTCAGGCGTTTACTTTCCTCTTCCAAGGGGAGAATGTGAGGGAGGATGGGGGCCTGATTGCAGGTTAGCGAGCCAAGCGATGGGGGCTGGAAATGAGCTGAGCATCACGCGAAATAAAATTGGCGCAAGGCCTGGAACTAATATAGTAGGAGGCAGAAGTGGAATATATAATATTCTACCCAACCTTGATTACGTAATTGTTGCCGAAGGAAAATTGCTATGGTTAGGGGATCTTAAAACATGCATGCTTTGTGACTCGGACTGTAACTCGACTATTTCTAATTAGAATTTTGCTGATATAAGTTAAGATTCTCAGCGAGAAAGAATCTGAAAAATGAAACCAGCAGCAAAAAGTAGCGTCATTCATTTGTTCGAACGGTTTCGCAAATATTAGCGGCGAAACCAGTCGCTATATATCCTTACCGGTGTTGCCCTTGGGAATCCTGATATCTGCAGGAATGTTACAGTTCGAAAAGTTGCTTTAAAGACTGTGGCAGAGATAAAGTGGTTTCTGTTCAAATACATGCGAACATAGGAAGGATTTATCAGTTTTCAGAAAGTGAATTGAAAACGATAGCAAACTCAACAACTAAACGGGTCTAAACGAATATTCAGGCTTATATTATTGTTCCTGGGAGATGGCTGAGTGACCCTGATTGCTCGTATTAAGCGGCCTCCGAAAGACTCTGGGCGGTTTGTTCTTAGCAGAGTTTTATGTCTTTTTGTGTAGACTTTGTCTGTTATTGTAAAACGTCTTTCTTAAGTTGAACATAATATAACATAGGATATTCATCCGAAGACGAACGAGCACATCACAAAATTATAGCCGGAGGGGGCATATGTACTTATAGTAAAGGTTTGTGGCACTTATATTTCAGCTCTTTTTATATGAACTTACACTACTACAGATTCGCCCTGCTTTACTTTGCTATTTTGAATATTAAGCCACTTTCATCTTTTGTGTAACTACAACACACCAGAGCTGCTAGATCTTTGATTTACCACTGCGAAATCTCGTTACGTGCGACATTTCTCTGCTTCTAAGAAGATAACGCTTAACTTAATGAGAAACAAAATCAGGGATGGTAAGCTGCGTTGTTGTCGCTACGTTGATGTATTGTTTATCGTCCAAGTTTTGCTTCAACATTCCTCGAACTTTTTGTACACAAGTAAGGCTGAATGACTACGCTGTCAATAAATGACTTCTTGCTCAAGATTTATAATCTGTATATATACTGTTTTCAATGGTCGAAACATTTTGGCGTGAGAATATTCCATTCTGCAATTATTCAGGCAAACATTACTTAGCGAAAGTACTCAGTGCTTGTCACTTGAGCAATTTTTATCTGAATTTCATCGACAAACCTTAAGGTTGCCTCTAAGGAAGAACAGGGTATTGCCCGGGGTTAGAAGATAAGATTGGTCTAAGTCCATTCACAACTGAAAACTAGCCTTGAGTTCAGGTCGCTCCGTGTTTGTGAACCGTGAGATAACTGTCGTGTAAGTATTTTAAGACATAACCCTCTGCTGTAGGATAAAAGGCGAAATGCTCATGTTTTTATTTCCAGTTTATCTTCGAAGAAGTGATTTCTAATCTAACATACTCTAGTTGTTGGTTCAATCAACTACCAATGCTAGTAGCATTGGTAGTTGGAAGTTTCGGCTTCCTTTAAGTCTGCCTGTTCAAGAAATGAGAATTTTTATTTTTTGACACCGATTCGTGTTCCATTTTTTGCAGTTACCCTTCAGTTAGAGTCGATTGGTAAAGGATTGGTGCACATTCACTGCCCTAAAGTCAGGCGATACGTTGGCATGGACAGCAATGGGCGACTGTTTTCCACGGTAAAATATCTCAATCATTTGCTTTTATATACTTCCACAGCTAACCATTCAATGTTTCTATATTAACCGATTCACTGACAATATAATTTAAAACTGAGAGAGAAAAGGGTAAAAGTGAGAAGCAAAAAGTCTAGCATCTCTAGTTAGAGATACAGACACCAACAACTCCGATTTAGCGAGTAAATAAACTGAACGAGGAATGAGTTTGCGTGAAGCATCTATCCCGTTGATCTGCTGAACTGCTCTCGGTAACTTAAGCAACGTCAAATGGTGACTTATTCGTTGGATAACTGAACATTTGAACTTACGTGTAAAGGTAGCAATAAACAAACGCGATTGAAAACGGCAAAATAATCACGGTATGCCCTGTTAATCAGCGCAAATATCAGTACTATTTCTTCAGTATAACGTAGATGTTCTCTATCCCAAAAATAGACCAGCAAAGACGAAGAATTTAGAAGGTTTGAAGTTTCAATTTTTAGTCAGCCATTTGTTAATTCAAAGCCACTTAAGTAACGTTTGGTTAAAATATGACTCGTTGAAGAAACAGGTTAAATCTTTTGGAGCTGCAGTCGGCTTAGATTGCAGGAAGAAACCGAAACAATGAATTACTCGAAAGTAAGAAGAATTATACCTGTAATCACGAACGCGGGGATGCCAGCAAGTGTGTACAAATTTTATGCTTAAATTTGCAAAAAACGATTTGTATAATTATCTCGCTCACATGTAAGTGCACGCGGGTCAGAATACTTTTGTAGCATTTCTGATTGTTGCTCGTTCACTGTGCAGAGAGGAAGCTCAGACAACAGCCAAATATGACTCAGTCTGAGTTTTCAGGCTCTGCTTCGGGAAAACATCGAACAGTTTGTTTTTTCTTTTACCGGTTATATTCGAGTGCTGAGGTTTACTATAAAACACACACATTCAAACTTTTTGGTCATCAGTTTAAAAAACACTTTTTAGATCAACTGAAGAAAACTATGTTAGAGATACAACGTTTTTATTGATCCATGATAAATTACTTCAGTAAACTTCGATTAACAACTACGAAAAAGTTCCAGCACTTGAGTTCTTGATATTTCCAAATGGACAGAAAAACATCAACACTTCTTAATTGAAAGAGCATTTCAGTTGGCATTAAAAAATTGAAAGTTTTGCCATGCATTTGACGGGTAAACCACGCACAAAGTCGAAGATATCATGGTCTTAGCATGCACAAATTTGGTTGTAAATTGTACGCTGCTGTGCTGAGTGTGAGTGAGAACTATCGCAACAAATCTCGTAAATCACGAATTTAGAACACGCAACACATCTTAAATTTTGTGTGTCAGCACGAGTCAGTCAGATTATGTTATAGTAGAATCGTGTTTTAAAGGTAACATCTCAAGATTATTCCATTTATTCTTAGTGCAGAACAATGAACAGCGACCTAAAGCACCATAAACGCCTGGCTGTAACTGAGATATGTTTTACACAGCCTACGTACCATTAAACGACATAAACAAACGCCTCGCAGGGACACCCAACGAGAAAATTGTAACAAAATACTCGAAATATCATTATCTGCTTTCTTAGACTGTTTCAGAGCTTTCTAAAGGCATATTTGTGTAATACACATTGATCTGTTTGGATTTTTGAGCTAAAAAGTTAGGCCGCAGAAAATTTTAGGAAACAGAATCCTATCCGCCGAATTTCTGAGCTGCTGATGGCTCTCCGAAAATGCTAGCTGACCTTAATTATTTTGCACTCTAAACGACATATTTGTCCCTTCGACATCAATAGGAGCTAATAAGTCCTCTTGTTACGAAAGTCCGACGTGATGTCTTGCCGAACAAATCTTTAGCTTTTACTGCAATTAAATTCGAAAATCTCAGGCGATTTTAGGCCTTCAGAACAGATATTCCCCGAAACGAACCGTTGGGTGCTCACTACCAACGGTTCGTTTCGCCTAGAATCGCCTGAGATTTTCGGATTTAATTGCAGTGAAAGCTAGAGATTCCTTCGGCGAAACATCACGTCGGACTTTCGTAACAAGAGGACGTATTAGTTCCTATTGTTTTCGGAGGGACAAATATGTCTTTTAGAGTACAAAATAAGGTCAGCTAGCATTTTCGGAGAGCCACCAGCAGCTCGGAAATTTGGCGGACAGGATTCTGTTTCCTAAAATTTCCTGCGGCCTAAATTTTCAGCTAAGAACGCCGAACAGATCAATATGTATTACACAAATATGCCTTTAAAAAGCTCTGAAACAATCTAAGAAAGCAAAAAATGATATTTCAAGCGTTTTGCTAAGATTTTCTCGTTGGGTGCCCCTGCGTTGGTTGCCCCATAGAATGGTTACTTAGGAGGTATCCAATTTGTGTTGTTGCCAGATTTTAACCTTTTGAAAAGCTGTTTGGACGACTAGTTTCTCGAGCTTCAACGGCGATTGTTTGGCAAAATTTCAAGACAACGTATTCCATAGAAACATTTTGTTTTCACTGTCCAGAGCCAGAAACCGAACGTTCTCAATGGAGTGCTACCTTTACTTAGATGATTTTGGATGCTCTCTTCAAATTAGTTCAGCTGATTGCATATATCCTTTCATTCCACTGTATATTACTACTAAGGATTCATTGAAGACTGAAATGCTAAACTTACTCGCTTATATATATTACGGAATCTAATATTAAAACATTTATTTCCTTTTAGTTTCTCAAAAGTTTCCAATGTTTTGCTCCTTTCAGCTTATGACAAACATTATTTAGGTGATTGCACGTATGATAAACATCGGTATTGCCAGTCGGAGTGAAGCAAATATCGATATTAACTGAGCTGAATTGAACCGTGTATTTTAATTTTTTTTTTCTGTTGCCAAGAATAGTGGCATACAATATTTGTCTGCAGATAACTACAGAAGAAAGATAAACTTAGCTGGGTTTGTTTTGAACTTTCTCTAGCAGACACTGAGTATCTAGTTGCCAATATATTAATATCAACATAATAACACTTAATCATAAGCCATATTAAGAAAGTAATTAATAACAAAAGGAGAAAGGACTTAAATAATTATTTATTGTCACTGTAAAAATAAACCTGCGGTAACTTTCACAACACAAGTTCAAACATTAAAAGATGCGTCCTTGGATCAAAATGAAAAGGTTATCTCTAGTATTCGATCTGGACACAGTGGACGAAGAGCCGCCTTGTGGATGTGAAAATGCTAATTCCCATTTATTTATTGTTTATTTATTTATTGAAAGAGAAGGCAAGAATTTGAGCCAAATGAAAGCACAATGAAATGTTTAGACCGTGTAGAGCTAATAGAAGCTGAAAGCCAGATTTGGCTATCCGCAGAAATATGTCATTAAAACAAGTAAATTCTTTCAGAACGCAGTGCATCTGTAAAGAAACAACCTTTTTCTGAAATAACAGCGATTTTCAATGTTACAAGTGAAACTCCAAGATACACAAGTATATCTCTTGTGTCTGACAATGTATTTGTAAATAATCCGAAATGGATCAAAGCAGTTTTCCAAATCATTTTTGTAAGCTGAACTATTTGGTAAATTTTCAAGGGTAGCCCATAACGACAGGCGGCACTACGGCGCCTAATTAGTTGTCAGCGACAAGGCCGTGGTGAATACTACGCATCATGTACAAGCGTATATTGATACAAAAATCTACAGCTACGTTTTAATTAATGCACATCCGTTTCACCTCGTTTGTAACCACATTTCAGCAATTTTACGTGTTCTGATTTTGTATCTGTTCTGTTTACATTGAGTAGGTGGAGAGGTTGGACTTAATTTTAATTAATAAAATGAATTAAAATTAATATTTCAATTATAAACTTAAGCTGTGCTATTGATTTTTTTGTCGAAGAATTAGTCCATGCCTCTAACGCCAGGATTTCAATCAACCTCAGCTATATATCCTGTGAAAATAACGTTATTTCATTATTAAATTGCTAAATAAATTATCATCAGTTCGCAATTGAAGAGCAACAGTCCGAACGTTTTCAATTATCCTCCGAACACTTCCGAAGATCGCAAGAGAAGATCGGCTATATACTAGAGCTAAGTTTAATTCATTCAAAATTTGGAAAGGGCAAACATGTTATTTTTTTTAAGCATGTAGCAGTTAAAAACTAACGTTAATAGGTAATGGAATGGTGATCTTTTACCCTTAACCTTAGATGTTTTTAGTTATCACTTCACGGGCAGATTTTTTTTACTATACCTGTGCTAGTCAGCTGCAACAGTAGTCTCTACGTCGAAAATCGTTGAATTTGGCGCGTTAAAGATTAGAATTGTTTGTTTGATGTCAGGTCTTTGCAAAGAAGAAATTTCAAATAATATTTTGTAAAATATTGCACTGCTTTTGAGGCCAGAAAAGGAATTGGTAGAGATATATTGACATCTGCTTTTTAAGTCATATTACATTGTCTACCCATTGGCATAAACCAATTATGAGGTCAAGTTGAGCTCGAGTTCCAGCGTTGCTGATAAGAGATGTCTCTAATGAGCCTTATCTACAAACCGTAACCATTTCAGATCATACCTTACGGCTAAATAACAAGATCAGTGCTTTGGCTTAAACAATAAAAGTAGTGCTAAGGCTTAAATACTAAAACCATTCAGTGTTAAATCAGTACGTAACAACAATAAGCTTTATTTGCATGACTATAAGTTCTTACAGTATTGCAAAAGCATACAACTCAACAAAAAGAAATAATAATGTAATAAGGAGATAGCAATCAAATTACATCAGTCTGAATTGATAATAAATTAATGCGTAAATTTAAGCATGATAGAATGAATCTCATCAATTGAATGTTAACAAAATAATTATTAGAATTCTTTAATTCTTTTGTAGCTTCTAACATAGACAGTCGTTTTATATTTGGTAGGTGGTACTCTATTTTCCTGTAAAACCTGTCTCTAAAAATTGAGTGTTTAGGACAGTGAAAAAGTAAGTGAATTTCATCTTCAGTTTGATTGGATCCGCAAGTAGGACCACGTCTATTAACTCTTGGAATTTGACCATATCCACCAGTTTCAATTAGTTTGTGGAGTACCTATTCTGAGTTTCACTAATTCTTTCCTTTCATTAACCTTGCTTGTACGTTCTAGATAACAAGAAGGTGTGTATTCGTCTTTCAAAGTGTTATAAAATTCTAGTTTCTTAGAGTGTTGAATAGTATGTTGCCAGTGTAGGATATATTTGTGTTGCATTAGGCTTATATGACCTTATTATATACATGTATATAGGGTTTGAACTTAGATTTGTTTAAGACATTAAGGTCAAAATCAGGCAAATTGTAATATTCAGACATTCTCATCTCCCGACACTAAAAAGACCTGTTTAACAATAGAGTCATTCCCCTTATTTTGAAGTTATAAAAAGTAATTAATTATCTTTTGATTAATAGCTATAATAAGAAGAAATCTTCCAGGTTCATCTCTACATGCCATATTTGATGCTTTATTGCTTACTTCTAGATAAGCCTAAATAATAAAAACAATGCTAAATCAGTTCTTAATCGGTGCTAATGCTAAGCTTAAAAGCTCTTAAGCTCAAAACCAAATGTTACCTAAAATTAGTACTTAGGCTAATATTAAACTGGGACTTCAACTCGAGCGAACTTGAGTTCTTCTCGACCTTGAACTCATTACCTCTCTTCAGTATGTATTTTTTGACATTTTTAATGTAGTTCGTCTGTCGAAAACGTCTAAAACTTGACCAAAGTGTGTCTTTTGACCTTGGAATCTAAAATGCAATACTGTTTACTTGAAATCGCATGTTAGTCCCTCTATAGCAATAACACTGTAAACAAAAGAAACGTTATCCATCACAGAATCTTTTCAGTGGTCAAAAGGGTCATTCAGTTTGAACGGACAACCCGTCTAGTTTTTTTGTTTTGGAAATTCAAGAGACCACGATTACTTTATTCAAGATTACTTCACTGTATAGTTTCGTTTCTTAGCTTCGTTATATTCAGCTAAAGCGGTACATAAAAGTCCTCTCAATGTGAGCCATATTATCTCGATTATAAGAATATTTTTTGAACTAGGGTTCTAGCTGCGTTTAGTATCTAATACAGGGTTATCCTTTTTTCCTTTCTGTTGGAAAAGGGAAGGGAGCAGAAGAAGCAGAAAGAAGAAGAAAAGAAACAAAATGTTGTGAGATAATGGGATACGGGGTAAAAATTAACAATGGACGAAAAATAAATAAATGGAAAAAAAAACGTCGGTGTCTCTTGACAATAATCAAATAAAAGAAGTTTAAAGTCCGAAAGAAGTATTGAGCGGTTTTATAGGTGTAGGCCCACACCAAATGTTCTGCGAAATAAAGATATGTACAACAATTTGCTTGTTCCTTCGCTCCCTTTACACCCAAACTACCTTGCTTTCTTGCAGAGAAACAAGACAGACAGCACAATTTTCAAGCACGTGAAAGAGATGAATGGCTTTCACACATTTTCCTCGCATAAATACTACAGGGACGCGCCACACGACATGTACATAGCACTACAGAAGGACGGACTGCCAAGAAAGGGAAACAAAACCTGCCGGCTTCACAAAGGATCTCAGTTCTTGATCATTTAAGTCTGTCTGCAGAGTCAACATACAAATTCTCCTGA
>Ga0126336_10001898_pt1 | contig 11486 bp, 9 predicted proteins | sample SidCmetagenome_FD_92530 | JGI IMG/M metagenome (GOLD analysis project Ga0126336, IMG submission 92530) | Coral microbial communities from El Islote,Puerto Morelos, Mexico - Siderastrea C C metagenome | ecosystem: Host-associated > Invertebrates > Cnidaria > Coral | place: El Islote,Puerto... | reverse complement strand
TATTTTTATGTTTTTATCAATTTTATTGGTGATACTTTTAAAATTATTGTAAAGTGCTATTGGATAGCACTAGAAATAGTGCTCTATATATTCATTATTATTATTATTGTTATTATTAACAACCTTCCAACATTCGTAGTAACAACAGCAACCACAGAAACCACTGGAACGACAACGCCAAGCTGTTCTTGTGTTTAAGTTAACAACAGTTTTCTGATGACAGTTTGATAAGTGTTTCTTCCTCTCTTTTTTTTTTCAGTCCCACCTGTTTGTGCTTCAGTTGGTTCACAGACCGTCCGTCAGCTCTGTTTTACAGAGCTTGCTGCGTAAGCGGCTTCTACCTGCTGAACATTGTATCACAAAAAGTAAGTGTAACACTGCACGATTAGATATTATTAAAACTATCCACTCAGTAGTTCATTATTATTAAAACTCTACTAGTCTCTTAGTAGTGATGTGCTTTTATTGACATTTATGCCAATTTCTTTTATTTACAGTAAAAAGAAACTTCTCGCTATGTTCATCTGCTGCGGGCGGTACCGATGATAGTGTAGAACAAACAGCTATCAAAGTGTCACTGAAATGTCCAATTACGTTCAGAAGAATAACTCTACCCGCCAGAGGCCATGATTGTAAACATATTCAGGTAAAGCTTCGTCCACATCTTCAATCATTTGTGTTGATTTTGCTTTATTTTCACATCAAAATAATGGTTACTTTTGGTAAAGATAAGATGTTATAGTGAAGTCATTTTTTGCAAAGTTATTCTATTTTTATTTTTTATCCTTTAGTGTTTCGATTTAGAATCTTACTTGAGACTCAACTGTGAAAGGGGAAGTTGGAAATGCCCAGTCTGTAGGTGAGTATTTTAATTTGGAAAACACAAAGCTGGCAAATCAATTCTGTCTTTTTGTAACTCAGTATACAAATGCCTAAGCATGTTAAACCAAGCAACATCTAGTGCAACTTGCAACTTGCAACTTGCAAGATTCTGAGTACAACACACACAAATCTAAGCAGAAAAAACAACACAAAAATACGTGTAAACACTGTTTTAAAAGCGGTTTTGTGTTGTCAACTTGTGAAAATCACCTTTCCTTAGTTTTGTTGCTTGAATTTTAACCTTTTTCATTTTTCCCCTTTTGCAGCAAAGTTGCTCTTCTGGAGGGTCTTGAAGTGGATCAGTTCATGTGGGGAATCCTAACAACCTCCAGGTGGTTGCTATAGTTACCAGTCTACGTATCAATCTAATGAATAGAACATAAGCTCTAGAAATTTCCTGCAACATTTTAGAAATGCTACTCTAATGTTGTCTTAGCTACAGACAACAGTCAAACATCCGTGGCTGACAAAAATTTTCTGGAGTCCAGTTCTGTGCATGATCCTTATTAGATAATTTGGTATAAAAATATTCAACACTAAACACAGCATTGTTTGGTTTCTTTCAGTACTGACGTGGAAGAAGTAACAATTGATCCAAACAGTCAGTGGAAACCTGTTCCAGTCAAACAGGAACCAAAAGACGAAGAATGCCAAGGGCCACAGCCGGCTAAAAAGGCACGTCCGTCACCACCTGATTCACTACCGCTGTCCGGTGTCAGGACACCAACATCTCAAATGTCCAGCAGCAGCGGTCACTACTCGCCTTACCAAACACAACCACCGTCAAACCCTGGTATGGGTGCGCCAACCCCTCCTGGACGGACCCCTCCTGAGACACAGGGTTCATCTGTGGGAGGTCAACTTCAGGAGCATAGCGGTAGTAATACAGGAACTACTCCGGCAGCTACTACACCCAGTGGTGGGTTGGTTAAGATTAAAATGTTTAAATCCCCTTCCTGATTTCCTTGTGTTTGTGTTAATTTAAATCTAAGATTGTAACTTTGTACTTGAAAGCCTTTGTAGCGTGCACACCTCAATAATGCACACTCCTTTACCAAGTTCACTTGGCTTTGGCCAGAGGAACAAAATTCTTACAAATTCTTCACTGCAGAAGTTGGTTGGTTGTGGAGAAACCACAGTAATTCACTGCCAACTGATGTATCGTGAGCAAAGTAGATCTTGTACCTATTTATAACCTAAAGTTTACATCTACAGTTGAGTAGTGAAGAACAAATTCTTACCAAGAAGGCGATTGTAGACGTAAGCCACCTGTAAGAGTAGATAGATATTCTACATTTAAATTTTACAATAAATAAATCTTGACCAGACAAGTCAGTTGGTTGTTATGTGTTGCTTCCGGGAGGACTTGGTAACTGATATTCTGGGCTACTAATTTAAGGCGAATAACCACTGACCAACGGAAGGGGATGGGTCTTCACTTCATTGCAGCTCGCTTCTCTGGGCACCTAGCATTTAGTTTAAAGAGCTTTTTTTCATGTCCTTCAGCTGATAAGATGACTCCTAGCCCAGTCACTAGTCAAGCCACTACCCAGAGTGGGAACCACACCCGAGGCCCATCCACTCCGCAAACCCCAGGGAATCATCCCACTCAAAAGGGGTCAGCGGACAGAACTCAGCACCAGGCAGGTCTTCCTCAGCCACCTGTATCAGGAAATGCAGACAGTATTGCAGCTGACCTCGAGCATGAAAACCTGCCGGATGATTTTAACTTTGGTGTCCTGGAAGGCGACCATAGCGGAGGAACAGATGGAGTAGAAGGCGCTTTAGATGTAAGTTTTGTGTTCCAAACTTGTGACTGCCAAATGATCAAGTGTATTTATCAAGCAGTACGTGGCTGTCTGTGGTACCGGCCAACCGATTGTCGAGTTTTACTTGATTTTGGCCTTTAATAGGGTAATTTTGTGTTGACTAAATTTTCCTGGTTGTGCTCTAATGCAGTTATTCATCTTTTGGCAGGTTTTACCTGGAACGCTTGACCCAGAAGAACTTTTTAACTACCTGACGCCTTCCGACCTTCCCAGCGAAGACATTCTGTCCATGTTTGAGTGACGGATAGGGTCTAACCTTGTTCAAGTAAAGGGCCATGCTAGAAATTTTTTACTTTGCTACTTGCAAATAAAACTTAAAAGTTATATTTAGGGAATACATACTGTATGCAATAAATTGATTACTGTCCAATTAGGCTGGAAACGAAAATGCAAAAAAGCTCCAAGTTTCTTCTTGTGTTTTATGCCTTCTGTCTGTAGACCTTTCAGTCTTAGAAGTTGAAATTTCTGAGTAAATTTTTACTTACAACTTTTCGGTTTTGAATTCCTGTTTTATGAGCTTGATGTAACATTTCTTCTGAATAATTTTTTAATCCAATTCTTAACCTGTCATACTTTTTAATGTTGTGTCATTATAAACAGCAAAGGTAGAGATTTCTCAGCAAGTGGCGTAGTTTTTATCCTTTGAACCGTGGCGGAATGTTTTGAAAAGTAACGCAGCTAAAAGGATCATAGCATAGTGGTCTAGAAGCCGTGATTTTGGGTCTAACTCGGGGTTAATAATTTTATTACGCAAAGGACAAACGAATGACTTTTGCCTCATGTGAATATTATAAAGCAGAACGTTTTTATACCATGCACAACACGTGTAATGGAAAGAAGGAATTATCATTCCAACATTTGGAATACATTTAGTAAATGCTATAATATATGCATAAATAAATTAAAGGGGGCACCCCTAACTGTAAACATTTAGTAGAGAATAGTAGTATTTTTCTTTTCTTTTCTTTTTTTTATTAGAGGGATGTATCAATTTTATTTCGAGCAGGGCCATGATAGATGCACGAGAAAAAAGCTAGAAAAATCATATTAAAGTTATCGTAGGAATAATTTCTAGTTGTAATTTATAGTTACTAGGAATATGTTTGTATGAACGTTCTTTTTCGATCTCAGAAGCGAATATTTACGTCTTAATTTTCGTAACAATCGTGCTTGAAAATCAGTTTTGTTCTCGGTCAACATAGTAGCTCTCCGCCTTGTATTTGCTGATGTTAACTTCAAATGTCACTCCCTTTTGAACTAGAACTTGCGTCTTAATTTAGAAGATTTTTTTTCCTATGGAACGCTTAGTCTGAAGTTCAATTTGGTTGATACCAAGTGAAGTATGATGTTTTCCTTTAAACGTTCTATGCAGAATGAACTACCGAACTTCGTTATTTCTACCTTTTTGGGTTTTTGTTATTTAAGATTCTTTCTTATGCCCGTTTTTATTAATTCTTTTTACCTCGGTCCATTTCGTTGCCTGTAATACCCATACGTCTTTTCCCTTTGCAAGGTTTTCGTTGCACAACTCTTGACATTCTTATATGTATGTATTTTGCGTTTAATTGTTTGAAAGGCCAAGAAATCGTTCTATGTAAAATGTTTTTTTCTCTTGTCAGTTTTGCCGTTGTTCCTGCTTCCTGTTTCTCCGTGAAATATCTAACGTAAGACAATAAAACAACTCATCCCTAACTGGTTTTAACCTTCTTAAGTTTTATTTACGTGAATTTGTGGCTTTTCGTTGTACTATCGACAATACCTTGGTTTTATTCATTTCACTTGAGTTAAATACTTTGCTGAATTTGCTAAATACTAAGTCGTGAAGATCTCGTATAACATAGATTGTGGCTATGAAGCCAACGCTAGCATATTAAGATCAAACCTGTAAGCGAAGTAAGAAATTATGGATGTCCTAGTGTACATAATAAAGTTAACATGTATTTATATATCTATAAATATTGTATATCTAAAATATGATTTAGCGGCTGTAAATACAGACTTTGCCCTTGTATGTGGAAAAAAATGGATCATTTGTAGCAAACTCTCAGTTCGGGAGCGATTGAAGAGTTGTAAGCCTTTGACCCAATGTGTTAGTCATATGATTAATTTGTAGCAGTACTTTACTGTACTTATCAGTGACAATGAAATGGCCAATTAAGTAGCGTTTATTGCACTAGCGCCACTTTGAAGAAACAGAAATAGTGATATCATGAAAGGTTATCTGTTTAAATCTCTTTTACGTCTTTCTCTAGCTGTAGATGTGCATAGAATTATTTCCATTGCTGTAACAATTTTCGTTTATATCTCGTTCACAAGTAACAAACGTATCGTTCATCGTTTGGGGCTGGGTAACTTAGTTATTTCTTTTGTCTTTCCCCCTGCCGTTGATGTTGTATCGTGAGCAAAGTAGATTTTATACATATTTATAACCTAAAGTTTACAACTACAGTTGAGTAGTAAAGAACAAATTCTTACCAAGAAGGCTATTATAGACGTAAGCCGCCTGTATGAGTAGATATTCTACATCTAAATTTTATAATAAATCTTGACCAGATAAGTCAATTGGTTGTTATGTGTTGCTTCGGGGAGGACTGGGTAACTGATACTCAGCGCGACTAATTTAAGGCGAATAACTGCTGACCAAAGAGACGGAAGGGGCTGGGTGTTCACTTCACAGCGGTCAAAGACATGAGGTGTGCGCAGTTCCCGCCATAGTTTTACAAAGGAAAATGCGGACAAATGTCGAAAGTTTCACTTTCAACACAAAACTTATAGCCGTTTCTGAAAACTTAAACGTTGAGGTTTTTTTTTCAAAAATGAAGTGAACTGTCATGCACAAGTTTTACCGGCAAGAAATTCGGTTTGCCGGGACATGTTATGCATCGCTTTCATACGAGCTTTGCGCTTGTATGAATTGAAGGTTGTTTGAGGAGACTGTCGATTTGTTCTCAGTAGAGCCTGCAGAGCAAGTAGCTCAACACCCATCCCAAACGGAACTCTGCACTCACCTGCTATTGCAGTTTTCGGGGTTCTGTTCTCAGTTGCTTCTGAGAGGCACCAGCTTCCTTCTGAGGATCTTTGGGTTAGGCAATCTGGCGACGACTTGGGCCAAGGAGACGATTGCCTAGTCCAAAGACCCTAAGAGCGTGGTTGGAGAGGCACCATGAAAAGAGTTTGGTGGGTGCTCATTGCATGAAGGGAAGGCTTCTCATGCATCCACAGTAAGGAACTTGTCTCGGAGACTGACATTAGAGATACGTCCTACGTCTCGGGGAAGGGTTCATACGATGAGCATTGAAAAATTCGCCATAAGATTGGTGCATTTTATTTTCGTTCATTTGGACGCAGGGAAGTGTTGGAACTACTTTTCAATTTGGTGTGTCCTCAATCAAAGCCATTTGAGTCGAGGGAAAGGTCACAGGCCACTTGGTCCATGCGACTACACTTTTCAGGGACATGTTGCTGGGACTAGCCCTGGCAACAGTAAGTCCCCAACCTGCGTGCAAACTTTGGTTACAATTAGTTACTTAAAAAAATTGTTGAGAAACCTAGGCGCAGATGCACTGACTTCTCCTCATGCACCTAGTCGCTTTCCCCCTACCCCTACCCTTTTCCAGGTGTGTTGCTCTGCTACTCAGACCATGTCCAAAACATTTGGCGACAACATTGAATCGGGGAGGGGTAGTTGGGGGAATCTGGGGCTGTTTAAGGCAATATTTGACCATGCAAGGGTAGACAGTTAAAGCTACAGTGTCTCGAAACTTTTGCAGTTAATCGTTGGTCCTGCTTCCCGAGGCGGGGGATCCCGGGCCATATGTGGGGGAATTGTGGAATTTGTGGGAACTTTGCACCAAATTCGAACAACTGTGGTTGGGGGGAAACATGGGGGGTTAGATTCATGATGCCCCAACCCTCAGAGAAAATGTGGGGACTTTGATTCTAGCAAGGCGAGAGGAGATTGGGAGCAAGCTGTGTTTTCGCTCGAGTGATGAAAAGATTGCGGGGTAGAATAATAAGGTGTACGTGTGTGGAAATCCATCGGTTATTTTTTTGTGCGTGAAATAGACCATCGGATTTCAGATTTTCAGATTGTTATTGTTTTGCACTATTTACGTATTATTAACAGCCTAACTATAAACATTACAATACATTACAAGAGCAACAACAACAACAAAATTTGTATAGTAATGAAAAAGTAAAATGTGTCCAGTGACCAAAGTAGCTTAGGCTTACGGGTTGGTCCGGCTGCCACGTACAAAATGAATTCATAGATATCACTTATACACTATGTTAAAAACAATAGACCGTACAAGACTGAATAGTCAAAAGGCTGATGGGCAGACAAATTACTCTTAAGAAAAAGATATATACCATCCGTCAAAAATTTCTATAAACAGAACGGGAGAACAACTTGCCGAAAATTCAGGAGAGATAAAAGAACTGTTCAAAGAACTTAAATGAGATGCCTAAGTTGTAGGTCTAATCTTTCGTCAAGTAGAAAGTGCGTTGTGTTTAAATGAGCCATGATCATAGTATATTCGTTATTATCATTTCCTATGCATATACAGTTCTAATGGAGGAGGTTTAGAAAAACTTGTGGACTATTCGGGACAAAATGAATAAATAAATAAATAAACAAATAAATAAACATTGAATTTTTCATCAGAATGTTTACTGTATCGAGTGTTAGCTAACTGTTCAAAGAACTAAAATGAAGTGCGCCTTCAAGTCTTGCTGGGTGTTTGGCTTCCCCCTGAAATACTGGAGACTTTGCTAGAAAAACACCCCTTACCGGTGGGGAAATACAACAACTTTGAAATGGAGAATAAGCAAAGTCCCTGTATCAAACCGCCCCCCCCCCCCTTCCCCCCTTGTGCCGATGACAAGTGCATTACTGAAGCCATTCAGTAAAAACGCTTGACGTTTTATGGTGAACGGTAAATAGTTGTTTATGGAGGTAACAAACGGAAATATCCACCACCTTAACTTGAAGTGGGCGCAAAAGATTCAACGTTGTACGAAATACAGGGTAACAGAGCTCCAGCAGGGTCTCCTGGGATTTAGACGATGGCCGAGCCACCTGAAATGTGGAACTGGCACTAGCTTGTAATTGGCTAAGAGGGCACGTCATGTCAAAATCAACGAACGCCGGCCTAATATTCTGTGTTCACTTAGCGATCGGTTTCGCTCGGTTTTTGTTCGTAGAAGTAACTTTGATATCTTTAGAGGTTAGTAATGTTTAGTATTCAAAGTGTTAGCTCATTGAGAGCTGCCTTTCTTAGAAGCACGAAGTGTCTTCCTACGGTTCAAAATGCCGTCGCAAAGATGTCTTCCAGCTCCGATCCGCAAGATCCTTCTTTCACACAAATGTGCGAAGGCTTCTTTGAAAATGCAAGGAGCTACGTGGAACATAGGTTGCTAACGAAGCCCGATCCTCCAGGTTATCGCCCAGAAAAGTTCGAGGAAAAGAAACACAGAATAAAAGGTGAGCTCGCGCGGTGATAAATTACGTTCCGCCCCGCAGGGAACTGTCTTTGCGGTAAACAAAATTATGCTTTGTTTTCTAGGCGGTTTGCGTCTACGAGAACGGAAGTTAAATTATTTCTTCATTCGGTAAATATCTTACGGAAATCTCAAGTCGATCCGTGCAAAGGGTTCTGTGCGAAGTGACAACAGTACTGAGTAATTTCAAAAATACGTTTGAAATGTCGACATTTCAATCGAGCCGGCCGTTAGATCAATGTGCGAAACGAGTGACATGTGACTTCAATTCATGTTGCCTTGTGCGCCTTTTCGTAACTTTTTACCATATTCGTAACATTTCATCGCTAATTTAAAACTTTTTTCTGTTATACTGTTGTAGACCTTGTCGTTAGAGCACTGATCGTCAAGACATAAAGTAGATTTCTAGCACCCGTGGCCGTGAAGCCATTTCAGAGACTGCAGTAGGGTATTGCGACATGGTTACGCCCCCTCCCAACCCCCGACAGTTCCATATTAGGACTGTCTCGTGTTGTCTTCGTGGCAGTTTTAATTTTTGGCAAAATTTCTGTATAGCTCCATACATAATTGCTGTGTGTGTACAGTTTTCTGATTGTTGTTATTGTTCTTTGTATGAGGAATTGAATGTCGTTGTTTCATGTTGATTCATGTCTATGTACAGTTCTGGGTTTTTATGATGATAGCACCTGTCATGGCTCACCCATAGTGACAATGTTTGCTTGTTTTGGGAAATCTCTGTTGGGTGAATTATGATTTGCTTGCCATGATTTCCCGGGTATTATTTGTCCATGATCACAAAATAATTGCACAAAAAAAGGAGGTCTGCAGATTTTCTCTGTTGCTCTGTGGTCATTGGACAATCGTGACGGATAAATCATAACCAGCTAAATCACTCTTGATAAACCCAAACACTGTACAAGGAAGTGAAATTGGCTGATATTATAGGTGATAGATAAATCCTCCTAAACACTACTTGTCACAGTTCCTAGTAATTCACATAATTAAGGAAGGTCATCAAGCTAAGGTGGCACTAGCCTACGTAGCAAGCGTTTCCGTAGGGTTTTCTGCCTGTTCGAGGCGTTTTTCACCTTTTGGCAGTGCAAAAATTGGGGTGAGTGCAACACTAATGGAAGCGTACTTTTTTGCGCTCGCCCCAATTTTCGCGCGTTCAAGAAGCGAAATATGCTTCAAACCTGCGGAAAGCCCTATGGAAACGCTTGCTATGCAGGCTAAGGTGGCACCTGTCCAGCTTTGTACCCAGAGTCCTCAGGCTTCTTGGTCAGTTGGTGGTCACAGAGATTGGTTCTGGGGAACTGGAATTTTTACCATAGAAATTTGATTTTCTTGATTGGCTGTTGACTGTATCAAAACTAAAAACTATTAACCTTATGATTTCTGCAGTAAAAATTCCAGTATATACTTAAGTCTCTCCTGGCAACTGCCCTGAGGACTGTGTACAGGACTGGAACCTGTCCAGCTCAAAACAGTTGGCTTATGGCAAGACTGAAGCATTTGCAATAATTGCATTTCAATGCAGTTATAGGCTGATGTCTTCTACCATCTGTCATAAGTTCATTAACCTTCAACCTTTAGAAAATATTATACTAACGGGATTGTCTTATATTTTGACAGGCACATTGGATGTTATGAAGCCCTGTGCTGGTGTTCTTTCAGTGGTGTTTCCAGTCAAGCGAGATAATGGTGAATTTGAACTTATCCATGGTTACAGGGCACAACACAGCCATCACAGGACTCCCTGTAAAGGAGGTTTGTTGCTGTGTTTTTTTTAAATTATAATTATAAATTAGTTTTATTATATTGTTATATTAAAGGGACACTGTTACGGGGATTTTTTAAAATGCTTTTTCACGTACACAGAATACTCCTAGAACGCCAAGAGAAGGAAATCAAATGATTTTCTCAAAGGAAGAACAGACTGTAATCAGTTACTGGCAATTTTTCCACAAAACAAAGAAACAACTTGAAAACAATTTAGCCTCATGTTTTCAAGTTGCAACTATTCCCATTCTAGTGATCCACAGCCAAACATGCTTAATTATAGTCTTAGAGAACTAGTGGAGTAGTTTTAAATGAAATGCAACCAGTATTTTTGGGTTTCCTCTGATTAGAAATTCTATGATTCTTTTAGCTATTCAAAGTTATCCTAAATATTGCTGGCATTGTCCCTTTGAATATTAATTAGTAATAAAAATATAATTTAGAATAGTAAGAATTATGTTATAATTTATTTTCTTTATATAATTATATTATAACAATGTTATTGTAAAATTAGGGTTCAAATTTTCTGCAAAACTCTGGTCTTATTTTTGACATCTTGAAAATTAAACCCTTTGAAAACAAGTATTCAATAACTGAAGGTAATTTTTTCTTGTTACAAAGTGTTGGGATCTTGAGAGATTGGAAAGATGGAACAAGGGCCCCAGTTACTACTTATTAATCTGTCACTAATTTCTTGAAACTTCCTTCTTTTAACAGGAATTAGGTATAGCGATGATGTTGACATTGATGAAGTTCAGGCGTTGGCAACCCTCATGACCTTCAAATGTGCTGTGGTGGATGTACCATTCGGTGGAGCTAAAGGAGGAATAAAGATCAACCCTCATAAATACTCAGTATGTGAAATAATAAAACCATCATACTAAAATCTGGATAAATACATGATGATTGTATCAGCTGCATTCAGGGTTTTCATTTAGGGCAATGGAGGTACCATACATTGACTGGTCATGATCATGGACATGATTTTGCCTGGCTATTAACTGAGCATCTTGAAACCAAGTTTGTTAAGGAAATTTAACTAATTTAACTAAACAATTTTTCTTGGCCTGTAAATGCCAATTGCCCTTTAGCTTCTTTTCATGCAGGTTTTATTTGTGCAAGTACATATCAATTTTGCTACCCCGATTACACAACAGTACATGTGGTTGCACAATTAAAGTAATTTATGAAGAGTAATAATTCATTATTGAGTAAATGAATCAGTAAATAAGTAGGCATATAATAATAAATTTGTTTACAGTGGCATACTGTAAAATCCTACTTACAAGTATAAGCCCCAAGCTTATATGAGTTTGCAAGGGGTTTTGGGGTGGACCTGTAAATGGGGGGGGGGGGGTTTTTTTCTGGGGGGTTTAAAATCAAAATATAATTTTTTTTAACAGAAAAATGGGCCAAAAACCAGGGGGGCTTTAAACTGAGATCTTAAAGTATTTAAAAAGTCTCTTCATCCAATGTTTTAACAGGAAGTTTTTT
>Ga0126336_10001897_pt1 | contig 11488 bp, 12 predicted proteins | sample SidCmetagenome_FD_92530 | JGI IMG/M metagenome (GOLD analysis project Ga0126336, IMG submission 92530) | Coral microbial communities from El Islote,Puerto Morelos, Mexico - Siderastrea C C metagenome | ecosystem: Host-associated > Invertebrates > Cnidaria > Coral | place: El Islote,Puerto... | reverse complement strand
TACTACTACTACTACTACTACTACTACTACTACTACTACTACTACTACTACTACTACTACTACTACTACTTGCGTGACCACTGAAAATGGTCACGTCTTTTTAGCTGAGTAATATTCCATTTATTTACATGGTAGAATTGCATTATACTGGTAAAATGTTTATATCGACAAAAATCTAAATGGATGAAGATCCCGATGACGATGCAGGTCTCCCTGCACCGATCGAAAGCGGCACTATGACTGGCTTGTTAGCAAGAAGAATACTTTGCACGAGATGGTGTGACATGAAGAAAGGGGGCCTAATGGTTGGTTTACTAATAAAACAAAGAAGTCGACTTCAAAGCCAATGTGAAATAATCAACGACACATGTACCACATTATTTCGTGAAAAAATATTCTATTGTTCTCGCTAACCAGCCAATCACAGAGCCGCTTTGGATCGGTGCAGGCCTGCTACTTAAGTCGGTGTTCGTTAAATCCGGGCTCCACTGTAACAAAAAGAGATGGTTGACAGTAAGAGGAAGCCGAAATAGAGACAGGGTTTGTAACAGAAAATGAAATTTAAAAAAAACGATCAAAGGCAGTAAGAATGGGAATAAGACTAAAGACAGGAGTTGATTGATGAAGTATGGAGAGTTTGATAACAGTTTGATAACAGCTCAGTAGAAGAGAGGACTGGTTGTGAACCGTCCCAAAAAGGAGATCTCAAGGAATGTAGGAACTGGAGAGGCATAAAACTCTTACCAGGTGTGACCAAAATACTTGGGGCAATACTAGTTGAAGCCGTAACGAACAAGCAGCATTTAAGCTCAACCCACAGGACGCACACAAACAAAAACTCGGCTTACCAGATCGACGGTTTCTTTCGGCGGCACTAAATGTGACCTTAGTGTCGCGTCTGACTTGAAGACTGTGCCAATGCCTTGTTGCATGCAGAGTCTCGGTCCTTTCGCCTTTTGTCAAGCAAGTTCTCAACAATGTTTAAGGAGAAGAAGTATTCGTCATCTGTCATTAGGGAATTTAGATTGGTCACTACTAGAAGGCTCCACGTACCGACGACTACGAAGGCAATTATTGCATTTCAGACGTATTACCTCTCTTGGAGTCTAAAACATCCTTCCAGACATTCCCTTTTGGGTGTTGTGGGTTGATTGACCTGCCATATTTGGCACATTTGTATTTTCTAAAGTTGCATTGCGCTAAGAAGCGAAGGCATACACTGTCTCGGTTATCTCTGTAAGTAAAGTTTTCATATTCGAATTTAACATTTATTGCGCTACTATTTATTCATTTATTTGTTGTTGCAGTCTAATTTAGCCTTAGTCTGTTGCTTATTTTTTCATGACAGATTCGTAAGTTTATCTTCTTTTGCTTGCTGTTTCATCTCTGTCGTTTTGCTGTTGTTCTTTTTTCTAATGAGTTTTGCTGCTATCCAAGTCTTCTAGTTGAATTGAGTCAGGAAAACATAACTTGACTGACTCGTACTCATATACTGATAAGAAACGGTTTATCGCTGATACCGTCAGCAGCATAAAAGAAATTTAACGCATCTCGAACATCCTGAAGCGTCTTTAAGCGGCTTTCGAAAACTCTCCATTCAATTTCGAACTATTATTAAATACTTTAGAAGTTGCGCGTGCGACTTGAGAAGACAAACCACACCCAGGATTTAACCCAGTTTGATGGCACGTGAGTCTTAACCAACCGGACTACATAAAGAGCTGCAGCCTGAAACTTTAATTAAGTTTCGACCAATATTTTTTCCCTATAAAGAAGGAGCGGAGGGCACTTGGCTTTATAATGACAAACTAAAAACCATACAACATTTCTTGTTACTGCTTTATTAAAATGTATCAAAACAAGATTTAATGCAAACATCAAGTTTTGGCATAATAACAAGTATTATAATGAAAACATTTTTCGCAACTAAAAAAAATGCGGTTTTCTATTTTTATGTATGCCGTTTTTTTATGTATACTAAGGCCTCCTCTTAATAAAGGATAACAAATCTAAGAGCTCACTTAAAGCACTGCATATAGAAATAGTATTCGTGTATTGGTTTTCTAAAAAAATTGACATCGTCACTACGTTTGCAGCTTAATGAAAAAATAAAGTCTCGCACTCATACACTGATCAATATGATGGTCAACACAAATCCCTAAATACTTGCACAGTTTGCAACGATTATTGCGAAAGTCGATTATTACACCTATTACATCTATTATTACACCATTAGTTTCGGCAGGAGTAATTCTTACGATTTTTGGTCTAAGTTTTCCATGTCTCCTTACAGAATGCGACCGATTCTTCTAAGCACTTTCCTGCCAAACTGGACTGAAATTTTTCTTTACTCTAAGGAATCTTTTTGCCCTTTTTGGAGAACATTGCTAAAATAATTAATTTTTCTATAATTTTAGCAAAATGGCTAAAAAAACTACCTAGGTAAAATCATTTTATCTTACAATGTTCATCAACCTGTACTGTTAAAAATTACATTTTTATTATACCTGGTGTTAGCAACAAGAAAGAAAGAAAATATTCCCCCAACAGAATTCATAAATGGTTGTAGCTCAAGTTCTTCTCGATTTCATTAGCGACTAGTGAAGAAAGTCAGAAATGTTATGCTAATGAGCCGCGTTGGAAAAAGATTCAAGTTAGTTTTTCCTGGCCACGCATCAACCAAAATCTTGGTGGTTTCCAAATTAATTTGCCCTTATAGAGCGGTTTTCAATTGAGTGTCGAAAGTAATTCGTGTTTTGCTTTGGTTTTGCTTTACTTCGCTCTGTGATTGGTTAAAACCTTTCGCGCCACTTTCTCGACCAATGAGGAGTAAAACTGAAACCAATCAGTCGCGACTTGCTCGCGCTCGCACGCGTTTTCCCGCGCTTGACGCCGGTTACATGTACTTGCTTCGAGTTCTGATTGGTTCATTGGGTAATTTGTTTTTGTCGTGATTGGCTGGGGTAATTACTTTGGTTTTGGTTTTACGACACTCATTTGAAAAGCGCTCTAAACGAGTAGTAAAATGCCAAAATGCGAGATTGTCGCTTTTGTCCAATGGTGGAATGTACCGGTGATGATGTGAGCTTTGTCAGGAATATTTTTTATTGATAACTAGTCGTTTTACTACATTAAAGTATTTCTTTATCATACAAGGACCTTCGTCAGCTATTGGTTTTGTAATGAAGCATCGAGTTTTTTAAGTAAGAATTTGGGCCTATTTGAGAGTAACCGGTTTAACGCCTGATCTCAATTTTAACCATGACTGTATCATTCTTTACGTAAGGCGTAGTAGAGACCAGGTGAATAGGAGCAAACTCTGCATAACCATACAGGTTAAGGTCGACTGTGGCTGCAGGATTTTGAAACGATGCCAGATTTGGTTTGGCCAGAAAAGTGCCACTGACGTGGTTGCGGAATCCAGCGCCGCTTTGATCCAATATGGAGAGAGAGATTCTTCCACTGAACGGCCATTCCAAGAGATTATCATTCTCCCCTTGCATCAGGTGAACGAACAACCCCACGTGTCTTCCTGCTCCTCTGGACACGCCATTCGGGTAGATGCGCATACAGAACTTGTACCCGTAAAGCTGTGTGTAAATGACAGGGCTTTCAAGTGACGATATCTTCCCATCTTTGGCTGCCTGAAGGAGCTCATAGAAACCTACTATTCGCCAAATGTAGGTTCCATTGCAGACACGCCCTTCAGTTAATATGGCCTCTGGCGGACAGGGCCTGTAAAATTGAAAGCACCTCATCGATCACTCATAGAAAGATTGTGGCTTCTGAGTACTAAAGTGTTAAAACGTCATATACTCTTAGTCAATCTAAGATAGGATCCATTATCTAAAGAAATTGTTCAATTGCTCAAAAGCGACCTATTTTGCTCTACTTAACATTCAACATCTACTAGAACGAAGCCATTGAAGATTTGCTTGGAAAGTTATTCTATTTGCCCCGTCCTTTCTCAGTTTTATAATACATTTTTTCCTTTAAAAATACTAACTCGACTGTTTTTACTATTGTGCCTTTTACTATTTCTTCCTGCCATGCAACCGTTCCTGGGAAACAGTGCAGCATACTGTACATGTGATTAGCAACAAGCTATTGAAACCCGTCATTACTTTTCATAAAACTAACCTGTCTTGGAAAAATTGTGAGTACAAAAATAGACAGGTGGCATAATCCCCTTGTGTTCCCTTGGGGTCATATTTTAGGGTGCTCAGAAATGGAAGCTACTGTGTGATCTTTAAGATTCCTAGTTTGACATATGAAACTTTAGAAGCCCATTCAGACTCTCTATTAAAGTACGTTCACATTTTGTCAAAAGCGCCTTCATCCTGCCTCGGCCCTCAATCGTCTAATTTTTGTCAAGGTCAAGACACAACGTCAACGTCACGTTAATTTGACCTCGGTTTTCATTGACTGCAATTATGTTGGGTTCCATTTCATTTTGATTGACGTGTGGGGCTTTTAAATGTTTTTGATTTGTTTTTAATTGGGAAAGTGAAATTTGGTCAGTGGTGAAAGTCAGGTTTACTCGTGAATTTTAGAAGAGACAAACAAATGTGGTTAGCGTAGTGCGAATGAGCCCTTAGGAGGAAATCAGGATCTGTTCCTTGAGAAAGTACTTGCTAGTTAATTATCCTAACACGAAAACCTACTATCTCCATGCATTTACATATGAATTCTGTGTTATCCTCATCAAAACTATGATATGACACTTACCTATTAACAGGTTTCTGTTGTGGGAAACCACACGCACATGCATGCTCGACTGGCCCGGCCTGTACTTGAAACCTGGTTGTTTCTTGAAGGGGGAACCTTTCTGTACTTGTCTCCTGGCCTGTTTCATGATGCCACTGTTCTGCTATGGGATGTTCACCATCTGGCGGCTGACAGTAAAGTATTGGTCTATAAGACACCCTCCCTGCATGCTGCCTGTTCTCTCGATCTCTTGGCTGCTGGCAATATAAGAAAACTTCCTGCATTGGCCTTACAGACCCAAACTCCACTTTCAGCTCCATAAGCCCACTGGGATACCCTGGTGCAACTCTGGCCTCTGAACTACCTGCTAGCTGTATCTCTGTTCTATTGGATATGAACCCCACAGCCTGCTCGGTCTGGCCATCCTCTTGTTGCCGGCCGTAAAGAAACTCCTGAAATTCACTTGGAGGCGTCCAAACTGCATTCAGCTCCATTAAACCATTGTGGTTCTCTGGAACGGCACGAGCCTCGTGTCGTGTAGGATGCTGGGGACTTTGTTCCGCCAGCAGTTGGTCCTGCGCGTTAATAAGATCGTCATTGACTGTTCTACCTGGCACACCTCCAACTGCCTGTTTTGGACAAAAAGACATATATTGTTAGATTCTACAATTTCTAAGCGAAGCATGCAGAAAGAATGCATGGAGTATGTGTTGCAATATGTCAAGTGAAAGATGCATTCAATAATAAATGACTGAAATTTCCACCGCAACAAACTATTTCTCTCGCTGTAGTGCTCCCCGCTGTGCCAAGTGCCATGTTATACGAGTTTATGACACAAATTTATTTTCTTCTGAGTTCCTGCCTCCTTTTGCCCTTCACCTCCTCCTCCAGCCCGTTCAATTGTAACGGTACGATCCTAACTTACAACCAAGATCGTCTGGACAAGCGGATATTCAATGGAAATCATCTTTCTAATCTTTACGGTTAGATGGAAGTACACCCTGACTAACTTTTAAACGAATTCCTGTTTGCCATCCCGGTTAATAGAAAATCTATCTGTTTACTGGTGCAATTCTTTGGGGTTTGACTATGTGGATACAGTCCCGCTTGATTAGATTGCCACCTTGATGTGATGACCTATCGAGGTCCTGGTAGGATCACCCATGCCAGACAGGTCGACAGGCAGATCAATATGACCATCATACAGTGCTACGCACCTACCAATGACAGCGATGACATAGACAAAGAAGACTTCTATGAGCAGATGCAAGCGACCTTCAAGGGCGCCCACCGTAGGGACATACTGCTGGGGATGGGCGACCTGAACGCCAAGGTTGGCTCTGAGAATGAAAACTATGAGAGAGTGATGGGAAAGGAAGGATGCAAAGTACAGAATGACAACGGAGAGAGGCTGACAGAGTGGTGTCCGTTCAACAACATGATCATTGGAGGAACGAACGCACCGCAACATCCACAAAATCACTTGGACTTCTCAGAATGGTGAACAGGATGTGGTGTCACTCTCTGCTTGACGTCAAAGTGTGAAGAGGAGTTGACGTTGGCAGCGATCATCACTTGGTGACTGCACGCGTGAGACTGAAGCTAAGGGCGGCAGGGCCCAAGAAGCAAATCAACCCTAGATACGACATCAGTGGACCGCAAGATCCCAGGATTAAGGATGCCTTTGTACTACAACTGAGGAATTGGTTCCAAGCCTTGAGCCTCATAGGTGAGCCAGATGTGGAGGAAGAGGACCCTGTGAACCAATAGTGGAAGCAAGTGAAGATCATCTTCAACGAAGCGAGCAAGAACAGCCTGGGGATGCAGAAGACCAGGAAGAGGAAAGAATGGATAACATCAGACACTTGGAAACATATCGAGGAGAGGCACCGACTGAAGAAGAAGATAAATGACAGTAGATCAGTCGGGCGACAAGAGAGGTATAGGGCAGAGTACGCTGAGACCAACAGGTGCGTCAAGAGGAAGATTCGAACCCATAAGAGGGCTTATGTTGAAGAACCGGCTAAGCAAGCTGAGGAAGCAGCACGAAAAGGAGAGCAGAGGAATGTCTACAAAATCATCAAACTGCTCTGTGGAAAATACAACAACAACAGGAATGTCCCCATACGAGAAAAGCAGGGGCAACTTCTCACTTCTGAGAAAGACCAAGATGCAAGATGGGTCGAACATTTTGAGGAAGTCCTCAACAGAACAGCACCAGAAGAGGAGCCTGAGATACCAGAAGCTGAAAAGGACCTAAGCATTGAAACCGGACCACTGAGGCAAGAAGAGATCATTGCTGCCACCAAGTCTCTGAAGAACCACAAGGCACCGGGCAAAGACTGCCTCAGTGCCGAACTGTTCAAAGCTGAAGCTGTGACCACTGCAAGCATCCTGCAGCCACTATTCGACACCATATGGGACAGAAAGAAAATTTCTGATGACTCGAGTCAAGGCATCGTCATCAGGATACCAAAGAAAGGGATCTGTCAGAATGCAGCAACTGGCGCGGCATTACACTGTTATCCGTCCCTGGCAAGATCCTAGCGAAAGTCATCATGAAGCGCCTGTCACTGGCTGTGGACCTTAAGCTTCGAGAGGAACAGGCAGGTTTCAGGAGAGGAAGAGGCTGTATCGATCACATTTTTACGCTGCGAAACATTATTGAGCAATGTATTGAGTGGCAGCGATCTCTGTATGTGAACTTTGTAGATTTCGCCAAGGCCTTCGACAGCGTTCATCGGGGCAGCCTTTGGTGGATTCTACGACCGTATGGAATCCCCTCCCACCCCCATCGAGATCATCAGCAGTTTCTACCGCAACTTTACCTGTTCTGTTGATGACGGTGACATTTGTTCGAAGTCAAGACTGGTGACAGGGAGGGGTGTGTTATGTCCACAGCGCTTTTCAACCTTGTCGTAGACTGTATCATGCGGCGCACTACAGAGGATCAGAACAGGGGAATCAGATGGACTCCCTTCTCATACGTGGAAGACCTAGATTATGCTGACGACTTAGCGCTATTATCAGACGTCCATTCTCCCATTCAAGAGAGGACCCGGCGGCTTAACATCTTTGCAAAGCAAGTCGGTCTCAACATCAGCAGCAAGAAGACTGAAATTATGGCACTGAACACCACCAACAGAAGCCCAGTCCGGGTTGAGAGTGGAGATCTCCTGTATACGGACAGGTTTGCCTATCTTGGCAGCATCATCAGCAGTGAAGGGGAGGGAGACCTGGACATCCAGAGCCGTCTCAACAAGGCCAGAAACTCTCTTAACATGATAAGCAAGGTATGGCGCTCCTCCAGTTACAGCACTCACACCAAGTTGAAACTCTACCATAGCTGTGCTCTCACAACTCTCCGAAATGGTTCGGAATGCTGGCGACTGACCGAGAAGGATTTATCAAAACTATCCACATTTCCGATAAGAGCCTCCGCCGAATTCTGTCCATCTTCTGGCCCAAGACCATTTCAAACAAAGACCTGTTCGAAAGGTGTGGAACCTTTCCATGGCTACCATTCTAATGAGAAGGCGCTGGAGGTGGATTGGCCATGTCACCGCCAAGAAGCCTCCATCGCCAAGACTGCCTTGCACTGGACACCAGAGGGAAAGCGATGGAGGGGTCGTCCGAAGATCACGTAGCGGCGGACGGTGGAGAAAGAAATGCAACAGATGGGAAAGACCTGGAGCAGCATTTCAGTCATGACGAAAGACCGGCAGACGTGGAGGGATCCCGGCGTAATGGGCAGGAGTGGGTGTGAGTGATGTGGACACAGTAACTAACTGAAGCTCGCTTAAGTATCCATTGAAAGAAAGAAACATTTTTTGGTCTGCCCTTACATTTTCGTTCTGGATCACCTGAAAATACATTTGTTACATAAAATTATTTATAACTAATGAAACAGAATGTATTCGGGCAAAGTTAGGCTTGATTGGATTCTCCCTTGGTCGACCCGTATGGTATTATATTAACGAATGAATGGGCTCAACCAACGAAAGCGTTTTTCATTGCCATCAACCACCATCGTAGTGGGTCCCGAGAGGATCACAAGAACGTACGCTATGATTGGTGGATATTTCGATCCTCTTTTTTTCGGTTTCTCATTCCACAGTTCCTTGGTGGTCGATACGGTTACTGTGATTGACGGCAGTAAACAGCGCAATCGTTACTTGGCTGCTAAACATGCTAAATGTGTTATTGAAAGGAGCAATAAACCAGTTCAGTCTGTCTTTTCCTGTTGATATCAGCGATCAGTCATTAGTAGTTGCAAAGGGCATTTCGCTTCCGTTACTTTCAGAGGTTGCTGTGAGAAATATTCCAGAACAAACTGTGAGAATACCAGTCTACCGTATTCACATTAAATAGTAAGGTTGGCAATTTGTGCCAACTGACCAAAGAATTAACTGGGACTGCCAAATGCATCATCTTCGGTCAAGTATTTCGACTAACGATAAAATTGGTGCAAAATGTATCATGTACCGGAATTGGTACTATACACCACACAAGTTAATAGTATTTCATTTGCGCTATTGGACTGGCTACTCAAACTGGCGATACCATTTGCCATATTGACTTCTGAACAAAGCAGCGTTCATCTAGTGCGAGATTTTGCTTATATACCAGAAACCAAAATGCCCTTTCTGGGATGGATATTCACTTGCTTGGTATACACTAAAACAATTATATACCTCAGTGTTGCAGATTTTTGCCCACTCAGATAAATAAGTGTTAACTAAAAGTTCTACAACAAGGATTACAAATTTCCCATACCCCTTCTTCGTTCAATGGCTCAGTGATGATTGGACGTGTTGCAACTGGTCCATTCTCCCTTTGGAAAATAAAGAACAATTCATTTAAGTTTTGTTAAAGGACCACTTTGATAATTCTACCTGAAAAATCAAATCTTCAGTTTTGAAAGCAAAACAACAACAACAACAACAACAAAAACATTTAGAGAAGATTTTCTTGCGGGAAATATTCACCAAAGGCTACAGCACTCAAATTTATAATAATACAGTGCCTTTTCTATCCTGAAAAATTTTTGAAATCATCATCCTCAGTATCATAGCGACGTTTATGTACTAGTACTTGAGCACGCGCTGATGTGACGCAATGTGGCGCGTGCGATCAAATAAGAAAATTTTAAAATTACCTTCCGAGCTTTTTGTCGAATTATTCACCTCGAAATAAGTTCAATTATAAAAGACATGAAGCCCTTATGAGGTTATCCTCTCGCAATGAAGGTCATTAACAATGCGACACGTGCAATTTCTAAAAGGCAGACGTTTAAAGTTTTTCAGCTTTTTTCCCAGTAATTGCGCAGGTATATATACACGCCTAAAATTGGCGTAATAGCGTGCAGTTGTATCTCAAAAAAGCTGCCCAAAGTTATGTTATAAAATAAACGGTAAATGCCAGGGTTGTACAACCACCAAGTTATGGAGGTATACTTGGGGTGTTTACTAAGCATTCAAGAAGCTAGATTCGCTCTCGGCTATAGTCCGATGGTTGCACGCTAGTTATCCGATACACCAGCGCCTAAAAATAACGAAAACATCTCAGACAAGGCTTCTGAGCGAAGTTACTCTCTTGGGAACACCGAACATCACACGAACAACACCGAATCTACACGACTGATCACAAAAATGACCATAAGAATGCACCGATGTTGTCACATAATCTCTTGGTTGCCTGGTTGCTATCGCGACCACGAGATAAAAATGGTAGACGCTCAGGGTAAAGGGGTTCCCGCTGTTTCGAGTGATAACTCGCGTCGTTTATCAATGATTTCACGCTCAGTAGTATTCAATAAGTTGCAGTAAAATTTAAGAGAAATATTGCTAGATCACAGCGAACAGCAATGTGTTCTTAGGATAATTTTGTCAGGAGGATATCGTGATTATACTTGTGTTCATTTTGTGAAGCATACACAGTCGATAAGAACAGTCCATTTTCGGTTTTGATTACACAATCAGAGATCCTGTATGGTGCATTGTTTGATTTTGCTTTGTGACTGGAAATTCTATGTTGGAACATTCAATTCACCTTTTGCGACTTCTGTCCATTGGCGATTGTTATTCAAGGGATACCTAAAAAAGGATTGTTTTAAAGAGAAAGCAAGATCTAGAATACGAATGGAATAATTTGTACTATTAAGTCCGGTGTTAAGAGAAGATCAGGGGGAGCATTTTAATATTCCACTTTGATTTCGCTAATGTTGAGAGTGGTAAACGAAAATTATCCACAGAAGAATAACGTTTATGGAATTTGGAGTGCTAAAGGTAGTGTCCATGACACCAAGAAGTCTACACAGTCAAGAGAGTCACCTTAAGGCCAATTTACACGCTGCGATTTGTCGGCCCGATTTTTCGGCCACGATAAATCGGGAAGCGAATTGGTTTAGGTACAGTGCAAGCACAGTACATGCATTATTTATAGACAAAACTTTTTTATAAAACGTTTTGGAAAACAAAATGGTAGGTGACAGTTTGTTTTCAGCTAAAATACCGCAGATATAATTTTTTTTGTGCCAATTCTTTCGCAAGTGGCGTTTTCGTTTTTAAAATCGGGTCCGACACGCGAAAATCTGTGAAGCGGTGACAGATTTTTCTGAATCGGGCGACTTGTCGGATTGGAATCGCGCGCGCATCGTATCGCCATTCACACGCGCCGATTCGCTCCCCTATTTGTCGTGGCCGACAAATCGGCCTGAAAAATCGCAGCGTGTAAATTAGCCTTTAGAGTGCTCAACGTAAGTAGCTTTACTCACCCTGAT
>Ga0126336_10001896_pt1 | contig 11489 bp, 10 predicted proteins | sample SidCmetagenome_FD_92530 | JGI IMG/M metagenome (GOLD analysis project Ga0126336, IMG submission 92530) | Coral microbial communities from El Islote,Puerto Morelos, Mexico - Siderastrea C C metagenome | ecosystem: Host-associated > Invertebrates > Cnidaria > Coral | place: El Islote,Puerto... | reverse complement strand
TTGATATTTTCTTAGCTTCTCATATTACTTTTCCAGGATAATGAGGGTTAATATTATTTCTTTTAACAGTTATAGCTACAAATGACCCAAAAGAAAAACTCCGGTTGGCTTTAAACTTAAGTTGTAACAAGGCTGTCTTTCTCTTCTGAAAACTGTAGTAAGCCACCTTAAGCTTAGTTCTCACCTTACAGCTGTCAAAGGTTACAGTTCAATATTTTATGTTTGATCGCATCATATCAAAGGCAAATCAAAAACGAAACTTTTTTATTGGCAGAAAACCAGAAGTGTTCACCAAATTTGTCTGCAAGCCTCGTTGCGGAATACGAACAAAACAGGCACTTGTCGGTGGTTGACACGTAGCCATTCACTGTAATTTGCATGCACTCAGAAATCACGCCGAACGATCAGCTAAGCCCACACACGTGAACACAACGTGAATTGCCAGGAAAGGAGACAAAACAAGACAGCACGCGCTGCACGCTTTACCTTCAAACAGTTTTCATAAGTCAGCTCGTCTGGTTCCAGAGCGCCAACAGCATCGTAGACTTTCCTAGAGCGTTCTATCAGCTCGTCTGTTCGTTTTAGGATATCTTCGGTGGACAAATCCCAGCGTAGTTTCACACCCTGCAAAGAAGCAGCCATTTTCACTCTGGAAGCAGGCGTTAATTTATTCCACTATACCACAATGCCTCGGTTCATCAAAAAGAGGAAGAAGTCCCGTAATGGTCACGTGACTCCTTATCCCAACATGGCGTCCAAAGATCGAGATCGTGGTCACTCGATGTCCACAAAGTTATGCATCGGGAATTATGTGCTTGGGGCAACATTAGGCGTCGGAACGTTTGGTAAAGTGAAAAGTAAGTGTTTACCTGGTTTGATTTTGTAATTCTAGCTTTCGATGGAAAGATAACAGTGTGCGTGAGCAACTCCACGTACGCAAATGCGAGTGAGAGCTTATCGTGTATTTTGTATGCAGAAGAAAATTGCTGGACACAATTTGTTAAATGTTCAAGAAAATTGTGCTATATGAAGCTCATACAGCAATTTCATTAATTTCATTGATGTTTTGTTTCATAAAGCTGAAAGTGTAGTGAAAACTGCCGATAAGCATGCAGTGACATCTTACAACCTCGCTGTGACTCGGCATTTACTTGTAGTAAAGCGATATTTGTTGACTTTTAGCAAATCTGGCTCCAGACCTGTTACCTTGCAGTTTTTATGTCAATAACTCTTAGCTTAACAATTTTATCGACCTTTAAAATGCAGTCAATAGCTAATAATTTGCTTATTTTTGTAGTTCGGTTACAATTATTAAATTGTTTCATCGACACTTGTAATGTTTTGAATGTTTGGACTTTGAACTTTAATTTCTTACATTGTAGCTGAATTTTGCAAACTCGAGTGGAACTGACCATGAGTTTTGTACACTCCTTGTACTGTCATCGTCAGTATGAACACTCAAAACTTTTATGGTTTTACACACACTATAACAATAAACAATTCTTCACAATTAAAAGTTGTTTTCATTTGTGACCATGTAGACAAAGTACATCATGTAAAGAATATATAATGAATGGCATTTTTCGAAGAGTTTTTGGAGCGATTTTAGAATACCCGGCCACTTATTTACATATCTCTCAAGGCTTTAAAGAATTCCAAGTTTTTATGTCTCTTAGGAACTCCTTATAATTTAACACTTACTTCCAGAGCTATGTACAGTGGAACCTCGATTTAACGAAGTGCCAAGGGACTGAGGAAATTGGTTCGTTATATCGAGGGTTCGTTATATCGAGGTTCTTTTCCATACATTACACTAATACTGAAAAATATCGTTCGTTATACCGAGGACTTTGTTACATAGAGGTTCGTTAAATCAAGGTTCCACTGTACTTGCTTTGTTGCCATACTGTATTTAAACAAGTCTTAATTTATAACCCACCTTCAACAACAACAACAGTGAACTCAAATTAATGAACTCGAGCTGTTTGAGGGAGGGGCAAATGCAGATAATAGGAAAACATTCTCCCCTCGGCCAGGAACAAGTTTGTTTAACAGGCATGTTTTCAAATGGGTTACATTTTTTGTAATACTAAAACATTTAAATGAGCAATGGTTAAGTTCATTTCGACTCCGAAAAAATATGGTATTTCTTTGTTTTGCCATAACTTGAAATTTAAATTTTGCTGTCAATCTTGTGACATCATTTTCCCGCCAAAAACCGTTAAAATCGGGAAACAAACAAGATACGATTTTTTGGAGTAGAAAGTTCTACCATCCTGCAAAGTTTGAGCTTAAACGAATAAAAAATGCAAAAGTAGTTCCAAGGATGCACTTTTAGGCATCCTATATGCCCACCATGTACTGGTACCTTTCTGGAATTTCAATTTATTCCAAAAGTTTTCTCTGTAGAAAGCCAGTATGCCAGATGAGACCCTGGTTTATGAAATTATACTGACGCATGCAACAAAACATTTAACTCAGTTCTTTGTGGTTTGGAGACTGATTGCTGTGATTTTTCAACTATATATGTCCAACCCGAACAAATGCTTTATATTATATTGTTAGAGACTAATCTGTCAAGGCGTGTACTTCATATACACCAAACTGAATTTTTGAAAAAAATTAACAAACCTCTTCCCTTTTTTATTTGTTTAAGAATGACTAGAAGTAATTGGCTACTAATCTGATTTTCCTCTTGATTTTAGTGGCAGTTCACCAGCTGACAGGTCACAAAGTTGCTGTGAAGATCCTGAACAGACAAAAGATAAAAAATTTAGATGTTGTGGGGAAAATTAGGAGAGAGATTCAAAACTTGAAGCTTTTCAGACATCCTCACATTATAAAACTGTAAGTAACTCCACTTTTAAATATAATGATATGAACTATTTTTTTATATTTTTACTCCTAGAGCAGGGTAAAACTTAGGCATTTTGTGATGTGTCTCTAACTTTTGAGTATTTGGATGAAATCCTAAAGTGCAGCAATTCAAATGAGCATTTTTGAGCACTACTTTTCTGTGGTAGTGTTAATTGTCCTAAACAAGATGGTTCTACACTGTAACTTTTGAGTCCATGTAAGAAATCCCAAAGTGTGACCACTCCAATGAAAGCCATTGATCAGTACTTTCCTATGGTACTGTTTATTGTGCTGTACAAGATGTTTCTCACTTTTGATTACATAGATGAAATATTGAAATATAACCAATCGAATGAAAGCTATTGAGTATGAAAGTTATACAGAACTTTTTTGTCATGCTATATGTTCTTATACAGTAAATAACAGCTGACTGTTGTCAGACGTAATGTGCAGGCAAATGTTGCAAATAAAATACCAATGACTACCATTTTGTAGACTGTTGGTGTAATGAGATTTGGTATTTAGTATTATCAGTACATACCTTCCCAAGCAACATCTGATTAATGTGAACAGCCTGCCTACCCTTTTCATCCCTCACCCCAACCCCCTGCTTCGTAAGCTGTCACCCATTCCTTGCTTCAGAACTTATTCCAGGAAGATGACTGGAAGATGACCATGTTGGTGGCCCCAACAGCCAGGGCTGCTACCAACGGAAGGCTATTACCCCATCAGTTATGCAAATCACGGCTGGTCCAGACCCAAGCAGTGCAGATTGATCTTAAGGCTCTTGCAGCCATCCAACCACACACCATTAAGACATCAGGGGTTTCAATAAAATTTGAAGTAGGCAGCTGGTTTGAGTAGAGTAACCGACTGTATCAACAAGGGGTTTGAAAGAAACTTTCTTTAATTGCTTCAGTTTAGGGAAAAAGTAGCCGACATCTCTGGGTGAAATAGCCGACGCTTTTCGTCGGTCGTCGGTGCTTATTGAAAGCACTGAGACATATATGTGCATGATCCTTGTAAGGTTGTATTATTTTACTAGTTGTAATATCTGTCATAAATTGATGCACTCCTGTTTGTCCTTTAGATATCAAGTAATAAGCACACCATCAGACATATTTATGGTAATGGAATATGTATCAGGCGGGGAGTTGTTTGACTACATCCTCAAACATGGGAAGGTAAGGCTTAAAAAAATTATTTTCACATGCAGGGTAGATAATTTTTGTCTTACTCAGCATAAAAGAGGATGTGGTAGATGTGGTGTTACAGTCTGTTACAATGTTCATCTTTTTTATTTCAATTTATAGCTTGAAGAAAAAGAAGCTCGGAGGTTTTTTCAACAAATTATTTCTGGAGTAGATTATTGTCATAGACACATGGTGGTCCACAGGTACTGTGTGGAATTTTAGTATTTGGAAAATAAATGAATAAATAAATAAGTTAATTAATTAATTGACAAGTTTTCTCTGAGAAGGGTGGCATGGAGACTGGAGAACCTGGCATTAAAGGCTAATAGTTAAAAGATTAAAACTGAATAATCACAAAAGATTTCCTTGACAATTTTGATCAATCCAGTAACATCACAACTGACACAATGAATCACAAATCATAGACTTAACACCATTGACTGGATATGTTGTGGTACAATTTTATCTTTGGCTCAATTTTTATTTTCCGTAGTTTTTGTGTATGGTAATGTGTGATAATGAGTTAAAAACAAAGGAAGACAAAAATTGAATGAAGGATGAAATTGAACCACAACAGATATATTTGAAACTATTCACTGGACCATGAAGGTTTCATGAAGTTTACTATATAAATATGAGTTAAGAGTAATTCTACGATTGTATGTTTTTTTTTCTAATTTCAGGGACCTTAAACCTGAAAATCTTCTCCTGGATTCACAAGCTAACGTAAAAATTGCAGATTTTGGTCTCTCCAACATGATGACAGATGGGGAATTTCTTAGGACCAGTTGTGGATCCCCAAACTACGCAGCACCTGAAGTCATCTCTGGAAAGTAAGTCTAGATTGCAGCATTTAGTAAAATGAACCCGTTAAGCCCTGGGATCATTATTCATATTCTTTTTACTGGTCTCCATACATTTTGTTGAGTACTAGTTAGGAGAACTTGTTAAGACATCAAGTCAATTCATCTTTGGTGATCATTTCCCCAATTCTCATAACCTCTTATATGATAAGGAGAAATTTGATGCTGATCACTTTTGGGGCTTAAAGGGTTTACTTATTGCTGGGATTGGCATCATCACAGGAGCTGACTTTCAAATTCATGCTTTGAAATCATACTATTATATGAAGGTCAATGAGAAATCATAAAAGCTAAACATCTACATGAATCTTTCTGAGCAGCAACTCTTGTAAGAAATCATTTCCATCAGTTTCTTGATGTTGTCTTCTTGAAATCCCATTTAAATCATACATGTATAGTAAAATTTTACATCCAGTCCAGTGGATTGAAAAAGCCAGATTGCTCATCAAGGCCAGTGTCGAGATATGCTTTCTGAACCACGAAGCAAGTTGGGGCATACTTCTCCCTCCTTGACTGTCAGGATGCTAGTCTATTGCAGGGTTTTCTCCCAGAACTTTGGTAGGATTCCCAAATACTTGGCTGGTATTCATTTTTGTACACCTGGGTTGAGAGCCACTGTGTAGAGTTAATTTCCTTGTCCTTAAAAAAAAACAACAGCACAATATGTGACCGTGAACAGGAAAACGTACCTTAACGCTTATCCGTTAAACGGGCAATACCGTTAAGCATCCGTTAGTTATCCGTTAGAAAGCTTTCTCAAAAACATTAGAGGCGTTAGCCTAACCGTTAGCCATTAGAGTCAGCCCGTTAGAACGGGTAGTGAAACCGTTAACAAAAATGTGGTATCTGTTAGCCGTTAACTAAGGCTGTTAGAACGGACAGCGCAATCGTTAACAGAAATTCTGTATCCGTTAGAACAGGTAGCAGAGCCGTTAGGAAAAATTAGCATCCGTTAAACAGGTGATGTAGCTGTTTGACATCCATTAGAATGGCATTGCACATTGCTTGAAGTAGAGAATAATCAAATAATGCGCGCCTCATTACGTACACTGTGTAAAACGCAAGCCAAAACGGAGAGGAGCCATGAATCATCACACCATGAATGCGTTTGTGACTTCTTTCGAAGTTATAATTATTTTAAAGTCCTACTGTGTAATGCGATCAAAAATACACGTCTTCTTTTCCCTTTAAATTTTTTTGGAAATAAATAAAGCACAATTTGCTATGACAAAATGGTCCCAAAACGGAAGAGAACTTTGTTTTATTTCACAAGTTGCCGATCCGAAATTTGCATAAAGTTGTTTACTGTTTGTCGTGTAATTCAAAACATGCGAAATAGCCATGTCAAAGGTTTGACGATTTTTTTAGATTTGATGCACTGTTGACTCTGACTCTGAATCAAAAGAAACAAATTCTGAACAAAGTGAAAAAAGCAACCTTTTTTCTGATGAAGCCAGCGCCAGCCGAATTTTGTTCCAGTCGCTCATCGCTATAAGTGATGTGACTTCAAAAGTTACCGCTGTCGCAGCGGTATTATGAAACGTCAACTTTCTCGCGAGCAAATTTGAATTGGGTAAAACGTTTTTAAAACTGGAGAGAAAATCATAATTCAGAACCAGTACAGGCGTAATAACCATTGTTTAAAATGAAAACTAGTTCACTAACGAGTTTTTTTATAAGCTAAGCACATTGAGCTGCTCATTTGTCGTAATCGGATTATTCCGCTTGTGTGACATCCAAAAAATTAATTTGCATCAGATAACATTCAGCGCTTGTCTTAATGATCCTCGAAGTCAGATGCGACACTTTGATTGCATTTTGCTTTAGGTGGAAACATTTTTCATGTAATTATAAATGGAATCGGCAATTCGTGCGTCGTTTTATTTAGCATCGTGATAGATAAGATTGTTTGGCAGATCAGTAACATCGGACTACAAGCTTAACTGCTGCATTTATCCGTTCGTCAATATAGTTGTATTGACGCTAACGTCCTATTAACCGTTAGATACTTTCACGGTATCCGTTAGATTTTTTTCTCAACCGTAGAATGGCTGCAGCCATCCGTTAGAGCAAATTGCGCAACCGTTAAAACGTTTTCAGTATCCGTTAGGCATATCTAGTTAGCCATTAGAACGTTAGGGCAAAACGTTAGAACATTTTAAGGATCCGTTAGGCACAACTCATTAGCCGTTAGAACGTTAGGATAAAGCGTTAGAACGCTTTGAAGGCCGTTGACTATCCGTCAACTATCCGTTAGTTTTTACCTGTTTAACGGATAAGCGTAAAGTACGTTTTCCCGTTCACGGTCACATATGATGCAGAGGTCAAGCCTCAAACTACTAAACTGTCCAAAGTCCAGTAGGCTAACCACTACAGCTCCGCAACTCCAGTCACATTTTCAAACTATTATAAAAACCAAAATATTAGTTACCATCGTCCACAAGTAACCACCATTAGTTTCTTGGTACTAATGGTGGACACAAAATATTTATTAAGAGGTTTATCAGTAGAGAATTAAAGGTTACTCAACTTGCATTTAAAAACGTGAATGAGATGCTGAAGATTTGCATTGTACAAGTCATTTGATTGAGTGTTGTTTTGTTTCTAATTTATACAGACTTTATGCAGGCCCTGAAGTGGACATATGGAGCTGTGGTGTGATACTCTATGCTCTGTTATGTGGAAGTGTGAGTATTTAACACTGGTTTGTTTGGCTCATTAAATCTGAAATTGGCAACTAGTACAAAAGGCTTTGATCCTGGCCAGACAGAGTAAAAAGGTAAAATGACCTTTTACAATATGATCTACAGAATCACAAAGTGCCACTTCTCATAGCTTTTCTCTCAATTGTCACGCTTGAGGGATTTAACCCAAAGTTACATGTTGGACCATCTTTGGCATTGTCACAAACAGTATTACACAGTATAGTGCAGTACCACACAAAAGCACCGCTCAAGACTCATTTGTATAAGTCATGCCTTATAATTTCACCAGCAGACTGAAAAGTTAGATTTACTACAATGTAGCTGTTTGTAAGATTTTTAAAATTAACTCTGGATTTCAAATAATATAAAACTTCTTTCATTTCACGAGATGTAATTTGATGTTTAACACTAAAAGTTAATGTCCACTTATTTACTTCCTCAGTTACCATTTGACGATGAACACATACCAACTCTATTTAAGAAAATAAAAGGTAAGCAATTTCTTCAAATCACCATCCTCTAAATATTTTGCTGTTTAATTCCAACCAAAAGACATTTCCCTTGTTTTTCTTTCTCCTGTGTATGTTTTAATCTCAAAACTATATTGGTTAGTGTTAATGATTAATATTATCATTTTTTATAACTTTTTTAGGAGGAGTGTTCTACATACCATCACATCTCTCACCAGAAACAAGTGGTCTTCTTTCCTCAATGCTTCACGTTGATCCAATGAAGAGAGCTACAATGCAACAAATAAAGTGAGAACATTAATATATTGTGCACTTGCTTTTAAACCCTCTGCAATATACTTTTTTTTTCAATTTCAACTTTGAAAAGTGCCTTCCACAAACTCACAAGTGAATGACGCATTTTGTGGCTTAGGATGGGTTGATAATAATAATAATAATAATAATAATAATAATAATAATAATAATAATAATGGGATTTATGTAGTGCCATATCCATGGCTCATGACACTTTACAATGAAATAATTTAAACAGAAATTAGTTAGCAAAATAAAGCACCCCAGGATAAATGTGTATTGATTTATTATTCTGTTGTCTTTTTAGAAATCATGACTGGTTCAGAAAAGATCTTCCTATTTATTTGTTTCCATCATCAAAATTAGAAAGTGATGTGATTGATCAAGAGTGCCTGACACAAGTTTGTGAGGTTAGTTGTAATGAAACCCACTTTTGCAGTAGATCAGTTCTTCTATGTGCTAATTAAACTAACTTGTACACAGGGCGCAGAGGAGTCATATTTGACCGTAATGCTGGCTAAATTCATCGCGCAAATCGATCTTGTTTTGAATTCAAAACAATGAATGTGCCTGAACAAAGCATGCTATCTAGTTACGCGTCTGGTGAAATTCTATCCGCAAGACAAAAGGCCGACAATGGTCGCCCGAAGGGTGACATTATCGGAAAGCGAAGCTTTCCAAAATGAGGGACGAAGTGCCGAGAAAAATAAAACGACAGGGGAAGAAACCAAAACCACGTGATTCGTTCGATTTGGACCGTAACATACTGGTGACAGAAATGGAAGAGGATTTTCTGCATGCTGAGAGGAAGTGAAATCAATTCAAATTCAAAACAACAGCTGATCTTGACTGATCAGCCAGTAGTTCCTACAACGATGCGAAACGTTCTTCGGGAAAACGATATTTACTGCAAGATTATGGACAGATGAGTAAAAAATTGAAATTGGAAATGAAATCTCTCTTCAAAAATTGGTAAGAAATATTAGTACGCGACGTAACTGATTTTCTGGTGAAATGTTTTGAGTCTCAATTGGTGTAAACATGAAGCTTTGACTAAATATTCAGTGTATTTTATTTAACGCTTTTGAACAACATCAAATGCGATCACAGGGCGCAGAGGAGTCAGATTTGTCCGTAATGCTGGCTAAATTCATCGCGCAAATCAATCTTGTTGATTCAAAACAACTGAACGTGACTGAACAAAGCGTCATGCTATCTTGTTACGCATCCCGGGATAGCGTTGCTAAGCTTTGCGTATGTTCTGAAAGACCGACGTGTCAAAATCGCTTCCGAACCTGCGCATAATGCTTTGTTATGTAATTGATGATGCATTTCCGTCACCGGTATCCTCCGGTTCACATCGAACAAAAGCGGGCCGTTCATCTCCAAAAATTCGCTCCCCAAAAGTAAGATTTAACGAACTTTCTGATTAAACTTTTATCCGCCTTGGTAGAAAGTATTATTTTCATTTCACTTGCCAAAAACGAGGCCTTTTTGTTCGAAGTGTGGCGATTTACTGGGGATTGAAAATTGGACCGAAATTGCATTTGTCCCTTGTCTCTTTCTTTACGGTTAGTCGGCTGTTAGTTACTGGTGATACGCCCACAGCAACTGCTGTTTGCAGTTTTCGTCATGCGGATGGAATTTCACCAGACGCATAACCAGATAGGATGATGCTTTGTTCACTCACGTTTATTGTTTTGAATCAACAAGATCAAATTGCACAATGAATATTTAGCCAGCATTACGGTCAAATATGACTCCTGCGCCCTGTGACTTGTACACAGACAGTCACTTCTTACATGTACATGTGTGATAGCATACAAATAAGCGTGTATTGTACTCAAATGTTGATCATATCATGCAACTCATGATTTAACTGTATGTAGGTAAGGTTGCAATTTGACAGGTTGTCCTGTATTATGACATGTTATAATGGATATTAATCATTAGTGTATACCAAACCAGTGGAGAGTGTTTCTCATGTAATCTGATTGGCTACTCATACTTGGGATAGTATCTGTTATTCACCTCCCCGGCATTTTTCTGGATTTCGGACGTGAGTTTTGCCTCGTTTCTCAGAAAAAAGGAAGTATTTGGTGCTGGCTATCCACAGGTTTGGTATGTACTAAAATAATTGTTCACCTCAGTGTGGGTGAAGAGTATTCGCCCACATTATTCACCTCCACTAGACTATTCACCTTCACTTGGGTGAATAATGATTGTTAATTATTTTGTTTTGTTTTGGATTATCAGAAACTAAACTGTCATGAAACTGATGTGCGGTGGGCAATTAAGAATGGAGATCCTCATGACCAGCTGAAGATTGCTTACCATCTTATACTTGACAACAAGAGAATGAAAATGTTGGGTTAGTAAACTTTGGTTTTCAGATCAGATCTAAGAGAGGGAGATCTTCGCTAGCTTTTGTTCAAAGAAAATTAGCAGTATCTAGATGCCCAACAGCTGGACATGGGTCTTTTTAGACTATGTGCCTGGCAGTCCAAAGTTGTATAAGAATTTTGACAGAAAGCCTGGAATGACCGAAGGTTTTCAGTTCCCAAATCCTCCTCCCGACTCCCCCAACCCATTTCCACTGTTTTGGGTCTTCATGTAATCAGGCATCTTGTAAGTGCTGTTTTAACATGCTTTGTGTGTCTGTGTAAAACACTGTGCTAACAATCTCTTGAAGTAAAATTCTTCTATAACCAATCTCCTCTTGTAAACTTACAGGTGGCTACTTAGCAGATATTTGACGTGAAGCTTTTATTAAAGGCCCACCTTCACCCAAAAGGCCTTGAGTGCCGCACTTGCTGTTTTAGGAATTTCGTGTAACACAAAATTGTTTCTGAGCGGGGTTTCTTTCAAAATCGGTTTCCTCCGGAGCCATCTTGTCGAAAATCGTCCAAAAGCATGCAGGAATTTATTCGTCAATTATCAGGCTGTCGTTTCCTGGAATTATTTTGTGACTGAGCCGGCCAAACATATTTTTTTCGCTCTTACTTCGTCCAATATGTTTCCTGCCAAATGATACCTCGCAGTTGAAGATACTGCACGGTTATGCCGAAGGAAAATATTGTCAGTATTCGTCTCAGAGGAGCTTGTGTT
>Ga0126336_10001895_pt1 | contig 11491 bp, 1 predicted proteins | sample SidCmetagenome_FD_92530 | JGI IMG/M metagenome (GOLD analysis project Ga0126336, IMG submission 92530) | Coral microbial communities from El Islote,Puerto Morelos, Mexico - Siderastrea C C metagenome | ecosystem: Host-associated > Invertebrates > Cnidaria > Coral | place: El Islote,Puerto... | reverse complement strand
TGTCTTGGACCAAATAATACAGCTCCTCATTTCTACATATTCATTGCTCTAGTCTTATCTATTGAGCACTCTAATAGCCGATGAGGATTTCAATTCACTATTTTGTTATATATATATATATATCGATTTTTTATCATATGACTTGTCCAATCCAAAGTGTCAGACGATGTCCAATTTTTGTCGTTTACCATGGTAACCATGACATGACATTAGTTTGTCCTATATTGTGCTATTAGATCTGTTGTATTATCATAACGTAAGCGTTTTAAGCATTTTTGATTTGACATCACGGCCCATCAGGGATTAGTGGAATTTTTCCCCATAAATAGATGGGCTTCTGCCAATACTTACTATTAATTACAAGATTACTCACCTTAACCAAGGCCTCTTCAGTCGTTGCTGGCTGAGACGTCACTAAAAAAAGAGCGCGAATTTCACATAATTTATGTAAAACGCCATTTAATCCTCTCTTTAACAAAAAGATTCCATTTGGCCGTGCAATGTGTACTCTGATGACGCACAGATGACGTCAAAACGTTGTAAGAACGAACAAGTAGACTACGAGTAACGTGACTGATGTTGTTACCACGTTTTGACGTCCTCTGTGCGTTGTCAGAGTACATACGTACGGCCAAATGGAATGTATTTTTTAAATACATTGTTTTGATATCGGCAAGCTACTCCTCCATACAGGCCCTATCCACATCTTAATCCCTCTTAAGTTATTTTAGTAACAAATGGTGGAAAATTCAAATCTCAAATAACTTATTGAGTCTTTAAGCAATTAGTCTAAAATTTCCCAGCAATATAGGCTCTTCATTTTGTAAAATTTCTTGATTTTGCATTTTACAATTTTGCCATTTTTCGCCAGGAAAATGATGTCACAAGGTTGGCGCCAAATTTTGCTTTTAGTATTAAGGAATATCTTATGACGGTTTCTGAAAGATCTCGTTAGAAGAATCTCAAAACTGAAAAAAAAAAATTTGAAGTATGTTTATCCACTCAAGAGACGTAACGTTTTGAAATTTGAATTTCCCGCCGTTTTGTTACTAAAAATAACTTAAGAGGGATTACGATGGAGATAAGGCCTAAACGGGTTTGTCAAATCTCTTACCCTTTTATCCTCTCTTGATATCGGTTATCACGCACAGAATTAGACATGTTTTAAAAAATCTTTGTAGTTATGATTTGGGCATGCAAAAACTAATTTGCGTTACATTACGTCATTTGTGCGTCTGTACTTAAATTAAAAACTCCCTCAGGCCAATCAAAACGCGCGTTTTACTCTGTCTATTGTTTAAAGAATAATTTAACGTTTTCGCTTCTGCGCAAAGCAAAATAAGTAGGAAAATCAACAAGAGGGTGACAGAAGAACAAAATCGCAGGACTTACAATCAAAACCACAAGAGTGCTTAAACGGCTAGACTAAGAGCGATCTCTCTTTCCGCTCAAAAAGAACACACGAGCGAGCGCAAAAATCGCCTGCCGAGTGGAAACGTGACGCACGCTCACTACAATAGCGGCTCACCACACGCGTGTCACGTTTCCACGCCGTAAGCGATTTTTGCACTTGCTCGGGTGTTCTTTTGGCTCGAGTATCCCGGAGCGGAAAGAGGGTCTGCTAGTAGCCTATTCGACGGTCATTTGGAGTTTGAACTGGCGTCGACTTCTTTCTTATCACGTGATAACCGTTTGGTTGACCACGCGGTGAATCGGTTAATTTAAACTTGAGATGAACGAATTTCAGCCTACAGTAGCGTCCGGTCCAGGAATAAAATCGTAGTTTTGATAGTAATACCTAGTAATATTCTCACCTGGTTTGGCCAAACGTCAAAGTCACATCATCGCCAATCAACACAAATGGAGCCCAGTATCTGACTTCACTAAATTTCTCGGACTCCCGCATCCATTTCATGGCCTGGTTGAGAGACTTACTGGCACTTTGACCTTCCACCATATGCTTGTAGAACTTTCTCATAAACTCTACAGTGGCTTCGTCACTAATCGCCCAAAGTGAAACAAGAACAGAGCGAGCACCGGCACCCAAAAACGCACGAGCAATACCCTCTACACCTTCGGCCTTAATCTCCCCTCGGCCACTATGACAGCAGCTTAAAACAACTAGTCTTGCCTGCAATTTTGCATTCAGGACATCTGCCATAGTCAGTAAAAAGTCTTCCTCCTTTGGACTGTTGGACTTCGTAGGGTTAGGAGACAAAATTATTTCACCGGTTTCTGGACAACCATGAGCTGCAATGTGCACTAAAGCAACAGAGTTTAGTCTGCTTAATACCTCAGCTTTTGTTGCTATTTCTCCTGTGAGAGGATCAATCTTCAAAATCTTCCCAATCATTTCTACTTCTTTTTTGGCAGATGGGAGTTGCTTGACTTTCTTTTTCTTGACACGGACGCTTTCCACCCAGGGATCACCAACAAGAAGTGCACCAGTCGTACCATGGTACCCCTCTGGACACTCTGCTATCAACTGTAAGCTGGTTAAAGATGGAACCAGTCGAATTCTGAGCGATTCAGACAAGTATCTAGAACGTTCGTCCATAAGGGCAGCAAAAGGAGCCAAGAGCAATGGGCCATCAGGGACAATGGTAACTTCATCACCATCTATTAAATGTATAATCGGGTTGATGGCTACGTCATACAATATCTTTAAAGCATTCTTTCCATGGTCAGAAGATGTAGAACGGTCCTCATCAGGACCCCGGTCGGTCGACTCTTCAGAGTTTTCATTTTCCAACTCATCAAAGGAACGATTTTCGCACTTAACACTTTTAAGAACACCGATTTCTTGGTAAACTTTATCACTCAAACCCTGTAGGTCTTCTTCACTGACTAAGTTTTGTAAAAAAATTATTTTATTTCCCTTCTCCAGTACCCAATAAAGGATTGAGTTCGGAGCAATTGCAAGAAAAACCGTTGGCGATGAAATGTACTTGAAAATGTCGGAGATTTCTTTCATCTGCTGACCTTCCTCTGGCTGAACCATTCTGAAGCCATACTTGGATTCCATTAGGTCCATTAGAGCTTGCCCACGTCCTCGCTCAGCTGTAAACAAAGCCTGAACAATCTTGTTTTGTTGTAACTGAACCATCCATAATGCAGTGTAGGTACCACGATAAAGATTCTGAAGGCTGATTTTCGATTCGTCTCTCGAATGAAGATTATTCCTAATTTCATCAAAAACTTTGACACTCTGCTTGAAATTATCCTCCGCTTCACGAACATCACCGAGAGCAAGATAAGCCTGGCCAAGATTAGAATATTCCCTTCCTTCATTGATTTGTTTTCCAATTTCTTTGGCAATGCTTAGACTTTGCTGATGGTACTCGATGGCTTTTTGGAAATCACCGAGATAGAAATAAGCCTCACCAATATTGGCGTTTGCACTTCCTTGACTATCTCTGTCTCCGACGTCTTCGGCAATGGTAAGATGTAGCTGGTTGTACTCCAAGGCTTTTCTAAAATTGCCAATAGAGAGGTAAGTTATGCCAAGATTAGCATATGCTTTACCTCGTCCAGCATTATCTCCGATTTCTTCGGCAATACTGAGATCCTCCTGGTGACACTCTATAGCCTCCTCGAAATCACCGAGATTGCAATAAGTGAGTCCAAGATGAGAGTACACGCAACCCTCGAGAGTTTTATCCCCGACATCTTTAGCAATGTCAAGAGCTTGTTTGTGGAACTTGAGGGCTTTTCGGAAATCGCCAAGGAAGTGGTAAGCTAGTCCAAGATTGGAGTACGCTTTTCCTTCTCCACCTCGGTCTTCAACCTCTTTGGAAATGTTAAGATCTAGCTGGTGGTACTCCAGCGCTTTTTCGAAATCACCAAGAGAGAGACAAGCAACACCAAGGTTAGCATACGCCTTTCCCTCTCCAGCTTTGTCTGCGAACTCTTTGGCAATGCTAAGATGTAGCAGGTGGTACTCAACGGCCTTTTTAAAATCTCCGAGTGAATCATGAGCAATTCCAAGATTAGCGTACGCCTTTCCTTCTCCAGATCTGTCTCCCACTTCTTTAGCAATCTCTAGACTTAACTGGTGGTTCGCTATCGCTTTTTTGAAATCGCCTAGGAAGTTATAAGCTAACCCGATATCAGAATATGCACATCCTTCTCTTACTCGATCACCAATATTTCTGGCAATACCAAGATCTAGCTGGTGGTACTGTAGAGCTTTTCGGAAATCACCCAGATTCGAATATTTAAAGCCAAGACAACGATAAGCTTGTCTTTTTGTTGTTGCGAGGAGTACTTCATCCTTGGATTTCAGTTCATGGGGTATCTAAACAGTGAGAAATTTTGAGCGAAGTGTAATTATATTGAATATGCAAAGCTGAAGACAAATAAACATGGCGTTGCTTATACAGCGAGAAGATCATTCAGTCATTTCATGTTTTGGCTATTGTTCCCTTTTTGACAAAGAACTATCTGGATTTGTATACATAAAGCTGGTCAAAAACATTTTCCATATCTAAAGACAAAATCAAGAAAATAAAGAAAATAAAGAAATTGTTTTGATATTTGTTGTGGATTGCGTAGCTTATGGCGTTAAGCCTACAAATAGTAATCAGTGATTAGCTTAAAGTCACTTTTACGGTCTCAGAACCGTTTTACCAATGCACTTTCGTCTGGGGTGTAAATATTTCGCTTACTGTTTAACTAATTGAGGATCAATTAGCATTCATTAGTACGCCCACAAACAACTGGGGGACTTTAGTATCATGGGCAGGCGAACGATCACATACTTGTGGCTAATGGGCAATACCAGTCTACGTAAAGGTCCTGAGGGGGTAGTACGGCAGACCAGACTTAACACCCTTTTATTTGTTGTGTTTAATTTTGGGCGAATTTTGAAATTATTTCTGACGTCGTGGCAAATTGAGAAATTCAGGATGACCGTTTGAAGGCTGTTTGGAAATCACGGACTGCTGCCCATCTCATGTGAAGTCACCATTTCACGTTAAGAAACTCTGTGGAAACATGTTTCGAGGTTCTAACATCCTTTACGTTTCACCGTCATGGAATGAACATTCTTGGAATTTTAGAAAAGAGAGACCCACCCCCGTCTGAGGATCAACCCCAGCCCGGTAAAAGGGTTAAAGTGTTCACCGTAGCGGCATTGCACAGCATCTAGTCTGCTAGACTGAATTCTTTTGAATTGACAGGCTAGCAGTAGCTGCCATGAGAATTCCTCACCGAAATTTAGTAAATTCCATTCTTGAATAACAAAAAAGGCGTAAAAGGTAATACCTTAACTTCTACGGATACAACTTCTGAACTACTCTCCACCGCTAAATGTGCGGATGAGGAATGAGTCGTCAGACACATATTCCTGATTTCCAACAACGTTGTGTTTTCTGGGTCAGTCTTTTCAAAGTTAAGATACGTAACTTGTTAGTGAGGATGGCCACCATTTTTTATTTATTTCTGATATTTTGCTGATGTAGTCTGCTGCCCCATATGTGTATTATCCTACTCTGTTCAAAAGCTAGATTTAATGGTCAGAGGGAGAGGATCTAATGTTTAGGAGAGAGAGAGAGGAGACCAACGTGCAGGCCATTAGCAATTTATACCCTTCGGGTTAGACTATTCCTTTATTAAATCAACAAAGGATACCGCCAGTGCTTCATCGCACCACGTAATGGCTTCTTCACACAGATTTAGCTTTACACAGGCACTCGCTCCTTAAACAACACGATTATGTTAGAATTGGTACAAATAGTTATGGATACAATTAGTTACTGGAATGGACGATGAATGGACAAGGAACCTTCCTTGTTCATTAGGTAAACGCTGTAGTAATGTAAAATCATATATAACACAACTCTGTATGCCTGGATCAAAAAAAGCGTGCTGTAAAAAGTGCCAATTTTTACCTCTTTCTATTGCTTTCGTGTAAGTTGCCTCGAATTTCCTGGCAGCCTTTGCATCACTAAGAGCCTCATGATAACCGCCTGTCAGTACAATTTAAGGACACAATAATACGTTGTAAACTTTACGAAGAAAAGCAAGTCAAGAGCCTCTAATATAAAAAAAAATTAATTTACGTGCATACTCACCCAAACGAAAATGGGCATTGGCTCTGTTTGTGAACAATATAGCGTTAATATTTTTATCCTTACAGTTGACCATGATTCCTTCAGTGTAACAGTCAATGGCGTTGAAATATTCTTCTTTTTCATATTCTTTATCGCCTTTGTTGTTGCATGCTTCTGCCCGTGCTAAAGATGACAAAATTATATAAGCTTTATTACTAGTGAAAATAATTGAAAAACAACGTCATTTTGGTCCTCGGTCGTCCGGTCTGTTGAAGTGGCCGCAAAGTTAAAGTAACACGAAATGAAATGTAAATAGAGCCTATCTCATCTCACATAACCTAAAGTGACTAAACAGTGAACGTCCGAGAAGTGGTGTTTGTGCAGCTTCTGTAATATAGCATGTTTATATTCTTAGTGGTCATTATTTTAGTCTGGTGCATACATGGAAAGATGTAACAGAGGGAGGAAAAAGCTTAATAATTGCTCTTTAAATAAAAACTACACTCATGTTTTCTCATTTGACTCTGTTTTACTAGGATAGATCGGCCCGTATACAACACTTGTTTTTGCCTTCCGAAAGTAGCCCCCCACGCCCTACTAAATTTACCAATAGAAAAACGCTACCTAATTTGCACTTTACTGTAAACTTGATATTGAAAATTTGGCTTTATCAACTGAATTGATAAGGTAAATTGGCTACCGTAACGAATTTAAAAGCTGATATTTCGAGCGTTAGTCCTTCGTCAGAGCGAATCCAGAAATTGTGGGTTGTATGTGTTTCAAGAGAGGATGAAATAAGAGAGTGAATCCCCGTGCCCCATGATTATTATTTGTTCGCACCCACGCTGCGAAGGTTATTTTTATCTGATGTTGCCATGTCAACAATCTAAAATTATATGACGTCGTTCTAACTGACCAATGAGGTGTCGTCCTTAAAATAACCACGTGGTATGTCACAGAACCAAAAATAGATTTCAAATAATTTTCATCGGAAGAGGCCAATGTATGGGGGATTCGCTCTCTTCCTTCATCCTGTCTTGATGTGTTTATATATTGAACGATGGAGCTACACTATTGGTGGAAACAACGTGAAAAACAAGAATAAATCACTTGAATGAAAAGCGTCCGTGGATTCCGTGGAAATTATGATTGCCAGCTACATCAGGGCAACACGGAAAGCCGTAATAATCTAGAGCAAAACTTCATCTTTGAAATCAGCACTCTCATGTTCCCACCAGTAGTGCAACTCCAACGTTAACTATATAAACCAACCACATCAACCTACAATTCCTTGATTCGCTCTGACGAAGGACTAACGCTCGAAACGTCAGCTTTCGCGAATTTCGTTACGGTGGCCAATTTACTATAATAACCCAGTTGACCCACTTGATCTAAATTTTGTCTTATTCTCCCACTGACGCAGCGCCACAGTTTCTTTAGAACTAACCCCTTAAACTTGATATCGGTTGGGCTAGATTTGTAGGAAAGAGTTATCTTTAAATTATTGCTCTGCCGTTTTGTGGATGTCATTTCAGTTCATCGTTACTTTAAGGTCTGAACTGATGGTTTCCAATAGTGTGACCACCTTCACAAGCGTTTTGTTTTAGAGCGGTTTTCAAATGAGTGTCGTAAAACCAAAACCAAAGTAATTACTCCAACAATCAAAACAGGAACAAAAATAGAAAGTGAACAAATCAGAAATCGAAGCAAATGCAAGTAATTAGCGTCCAGCGCGGGAAAACGCGTGTGAACAAGTCACGATTGGTTTTGGTTTTACTTCTGATTGGTTGAGAAAGTGGCGCGATTTTTTAACCAATCAGAGAGCGAAGTAAAGCAAAACCAAAGCAAACACAACATTACTTTCGACACTCAATTGAAAGCTGCTCTATCATACCTCTTAGTTTCTCGTCGTCAATCTCCGGTGACTGACTAGCAGGAGGTTTGACCTCACTCGTTCTTGCAACGTCTGATGAACTTGCCATCACGTGGTGTTGAGATTAATCAAGCAATACCCAGTTGATTTTTTGTCTTGGATGGCTTTTCGGAAAACATAAAAAAAACCAACATAAATTATGGATTTTTTCATTGCTATAGTAGAGATCAACGAGGACTATTACGACTCTCTCATACTTTGCAAGGACCTTGCAAGGCTTCACTGCAAATTCAAAATATCTGTTTTAGCCTCAAAGTGCCAAATTAGCTTTGATGCCCGTACTACTGATTGACAACACCACTCTCGTGTGGAATGCGGACATATCAACTGAGTCAGCAACCAAGCTCACAGTTATGTACCTCACTAAATTCTTGGAAATTCGAAAATAATTAACAATAAAAGGACAGAATTTGTCATAGTCAGCTTTGCTTTAATTTACTAGATATTATCGGATAACAGGTGTCAGAAATTTCCCTTAAAAATGTTTGCAAACTTTTGAATATTCTTTATGTGGAGTGTTTATATGTACGCCTGTTTAGAAAGTTGTGACAAAATTGTCACATGATGAATTGAAATGAAGGAGCCAGTCAAACGAAACACTCTAAGTGAAGTGACTGTGCTTGCATCTTAAGTTTTCCTTAATTTTACACTTTCCTTTAGAAACTGAGTGCACACCGAGTTTATTGTTGCTGCAACACAGCTGAGTAGTCATTTCATTAAACAACGGTAAATGTTTTAAGCAAGTAAGCAGGTTTCAGTATCACGTAATAAACAGCGGAAGCTTTATTTTCAAACTGTTCAGCGCAATGTTTACAACCTTAAATAGAACTCAAGTACAATATCATCTCTGGGCATTGTAGTTCTTCTGCTGAAATTAGTATGGGGCTTTCTCCACAAAACTGATAGGACCCTAAATGTTCACAACTGTCAAGTGGTCAACTGTTCAGCCGCTCAGCATGCAATTACAACTCATCCAGTATCCACGGAATATACTTTTAAATCGGGTACAAATAATAAAGTGTAACTTCAACACGACTGTTGAGAAAGACATATCGGGAGAGACCTTTTTAGGCCACTGGTGTACTTTCCTTTTCTTTAAACCTCAGTTTAAAGCAAAATACAATGACTGATGAAACAAAATCGGTAACCTTCAGTTCAATCTGCCATCCTGAAGTCTTTCAAGGTAGTCAACCAGCTCCAGTGACTGGTCACACATCGTACGTTTTTGCCTTGCAGTTCTTAATTCAGTACACCGCATCGGGTACTCAAAGATCGCTAATGCCGACAAGATTAATCGAATTCCTCCCTCTAAGAAAAAGATGCCGAAGTCTGCATTACAGGAAAAGATCAGGGAGTTTATTTGTCTTATTTGAAGTGTACTGTTGAGAAAGACATATCGGGAGAGACCTTTTTAGGCCACTGGTGTACTTTCCTTTTCTTTAAACCTCAGTTTAAAGCAAAATACAATGACTGATGAAACAAAATCGGTAACCCTCAGTTCAATCTGCCATCGTGAAGTCTTTCAAGGTAGTCAACCAGCTCCAGTGACTGGTCACACATCGTACGTTTTTGCCTTGCAGTTCTTAATTCAGTACACCGCATAGGGTACTCAAAGATCGCTAATGCCGACAAGATTAATCGAATCCCTCCCTCTAAGAAAAAGATGCCGAAGTCTGCATTACAGGTTTTTTTTTTGTATGTTTCAGGCGCACGTTCGCCTGAAAAACGCGTTAAACATTAATCAGGCTAAAGTTCCGGCCACTATTAGATATCGACTACCCCACATAAACGGAGGGGAGCTCAACCTTCCGCCCTTGGATGAAGAGGGACGTAACTAGTTACCGGCTTAGAGTTAGACCCTATCTCGAATACTTTGCCTCGATCTGTGATCTCAGACCTGGTGTTCACGCTTATGGTGTGTATACAAGATCGAAACGGTCCAACGTTGGACGGCACGGTGGTCACTGAAGAAATCTACTTGCTCACCAGTAGGCTTAAGATTCCTCGAACTACGAAATACGCGTGTGCCATTCATCGCCTCACTTCTTCAAGACATTAAAGTCAAGCTGGAGCTAGAGTCGTCACATGCAGTTCCTAATATGGAGATACAGTAAAAACCTGCGGGTAAGAACCTAGTGGTTTAAGAACCTGCTGGCAGAAATTTTCCATTTTAATACCCAAAAATATAAGAAAAAATATACCCCAAAAATATAAGCCAAGCAAGATCAAGCAGGTTCTTATATGTGGGTTACAGTTAAATTATGATAAACATTTTAACCAAAGAGTTTGACTTTGAGATTGCAAATTTTATCATACAACTCTTGTTATAGAGATAACACTACATATACATTCTGTAATCAGTTTCGTTAGGCTTATTATAATCCAGTTGTGAATAAATACTGTATATTTAAGGACCAAACCCAAGCTTTTTTTTTATTTTTCTGGTAATGAAGTACTACATCTCTTTCATAGAAATTAAGAACCTAATTAGGAACCTACTTAGCCTAAATTGCCAATAACTACCCCAAAATACAAGAACCTGTTTTGCCAGACTTCAAAAAATGTAGGTTCTTACACGCGGGTGTTTACTGTACCTCATGGTATCGCCTAAAATAAGTCTAACATTTGACTTAACTGAAACCAACGGACCGATTGTTGATGTCTGAGACAACAAAAAGTGCATCAACAACGATACAGGAAAAAAACAATAATGAAATGAAATGAAAAAGGAAATAAAGAGGAAGGAAACTTAGGATGTGGAAGGTTTAAAAGCCCTTGCCATACTATACCCAGAAGAAAACTCGGTTATTACATTTAGCGTTAAGTTACATTACATTTACGGATGGTAAGTTTATCACATTTAGCTTTGAAATGTCATACATTTATGGTGGTTAAGTTTTGAAATTTATCGTTTATGTTTATTACATATACGGCTGGTACAATTACATTTAGCGTTAATTTGTATTACATTTACGGTTAGTATTACATTTAGCGTTGTTATTACATTTAGCGGTGATACAGGATCCCTTAGGATTTTTTCCATGAGCACAGAACGAATTGGTATTATTAAACAAAAGCCAAAAAATTGAGGCCGTAACTACACGAGCAAATTCTGCCAGGATGATGACATCCGAACGAAGTAACTCTTCACAGGGAAACTTTCACCTCGAACATTCAAGGCCCCTCGTGGGTCTTCCGGGACAACTTGCGGATCTTCCTGGACGCCTCGTGGGGCACCCGTCCAGCCTTTTATGTCCGCATCGGCGTCATCCGAAAAAATTTTACCTGTGGTGACAAACGACCTCGTGCTAGTACAAAGGAGTGAGAGAACCTTGGTGCTCACTCAAGGAGGAAGCAGATGCAATGATTATCGACTATAGATACACCTTGCATACGGTGAAATTTGAATTAACCAATCAGCATTCAGTAGGCGGGAAAAACTGTGGTGTCCTGACGTCACGCAGATTTTGTGCTCTTCGCTTCGATTTCTGCGTGATCAGCGAAG
>Ga0126336_10001894_pt1 | contig 11495 bp, 8 predicted proteins | sample SidCmetagenome_FD_92530 | JGI IMG/M metagenome (GOLD analysis project Ga0126336, IMG submission 92530) | Coral microbial communities from El Islote,Puerto Morelos, Mexico - Siderastrea C C metagenome | ecosystem: Host-associated > Invertebrates > Cnidaria > Coral | place: El Islote,Puerto... | reverse complement strand
TAAAGCCTTAAGTTTCTGTAAGTGTAGATTCTATTCTCTCTTTAATCTTTTTCTGGGATATGTCAAGTGGTTTATATATAAACTACTTGATCAGTTATCCTAAACATGCTAAGAAGCTAAAAACTAGTCGGTTTATAATGTGTATACTGTTTTTTATTTGTCATTTTATTTTCAAATTTTGCCATCAAGACAAAAGAGGTGTTAACAGGAACCAAAGAAACGTTTTGCTCAAAACGGCCCTGGAAAAAAGGCTTTTATTTTTGAAAAAAAAAAAAAAAAACTGGAAAACAAACAGCATTACCTAGGGGAAGTACCTCACGGAAGCTGCATTCACGTAAACGGCCACACTTAACTTAGGACTTGATCCACACACAAAAGTTAACAGAAACACTTTGTAGGATATAACAAACATCACTACAGAAATTCTACTCAGTATTAACTTTTATTTAAATGGCAAATCATTGGTATTTGATACACAGATGCAAACGTTGGCACCGCCTTATAAAGTATACTTAACCGCGGGTAAGTTGAGTTTTTTTTTTCTTTTCAATGTGCCGATCAAAATCGTTTTTTTTATTCAACCTTTGTTATAATTGCAAAATCATTACAGAGTAACAAGTAACAATTACAAAATTATTACAGAGTTACAATTACAAACAAGAGAGAAAAACCTTACATCAGTAAGTACATACATCTATACATTACTTCGCCGATCCAAAGGTGCATTAAAGCTAGAACTGCGTTCACATTAGATGAATGGTCGTAAAGAAAAGTTAAGATAAAAAAAGCAAATAAAACAGAAAAAGACGCCCAGTGGCTCTTATATGGTGATTTCATTGCAAGGCAGGCACGTAAGTCAGAATAACATTATCTCGTTCGAATGTTTTCGGGCAGTAAGGTCAGTATTTACTAGCTGATAAACACATATGCGAGTAAGCATAGGAACACAAAAATCATATTACCTGACATTTTTTTTAATTCATGTTTTCGCAATTCAAAACTCTGACTGCCTGGCGTTAACTGGTCACTGGTGATCTACAGAAATCAAACAAGACGAAGGAAAACGGCTAGACGCCGGTCCGGCAATGCTTTTGAATAAACAAAAAGAAGGAAGGTCCTCAATTGCACGATCTCTGCTGGTTGTTTTGGCAATCTTCACCCTTCGTTATTTCATTATCAGTCACAGTGCACGACCCTTTTAAAATAACGAGTCTATACACAGTTCACGACAGCGACAGCATGGCGCAAGGAACGTCGCTAAAAATATTGTCAGTGTGATAAGGGGCCTGATAAGCACTATATAAAATTACATGGCAGCAGTGGTTGTACGCATTGATATATACATTTCTTAGACACACCCTCAGGCAACTTAATTTACGTAATGCTTCATATAATTTAGTTTTCTCTTGAAGAAGGTTGAGACGGTAATTTACTGTTTTTACAACTTTCTGATAACGAGTGGCAGGCTGTTTTTGTCTATAAAAAACAATGGCGAGCCGATCGATTATTTCTAAGTACATGTATAATGAGATTATTTAATTGAGTTTTTAGTATACCCGTATATTGTGACGATTTCTTTTACACCCAGAGGTGTGTTTTGAGTGACGAATACCAATTTCCTTCCACACACACTTATTTAATTACTTCTTATATATTTACTAAAGAATCTTGGATTATCGAGATGATGGTTAGCAAGGTAACAGAACGTACGTTCAAAGGAGACCACGTCTCAATTCACATGTACGTTATGTACGCAAACTGCTTTCAGTTTGTCAAAAACTTGAGGAATACCTTGTTGTGTTAACGTGAAGCCGGGAATGAAAATCGACCGCTTTCACGCCTTGCTGCTGCGTCTTTTTCGCGGCCTTGGAGCTGCCTCATTCTCGCAGGAAAAAATCTCCAGCACTCGGGTACCATAAAGGGAATTTAAACGAAAAATTCTTAGTCCCCCTGCGGGAGTCGAATTCATGACCAGTTTCACAAGCCGGTTGAATTTTCTAACTATTGAGCTACAACGAGACCCATGGCACGCTAAGTAATTTGACTTGGCCACCTGCCTAACAGTTAATAAAGACACTGGAAAGATTTGATGGTTTAATCCTTCAAGGCCATCTTAAGTCGATCACTGAGTGCGCGGCTGGGGAGTCAGTTTGCGATATCTAGAATTATCTGAAGGGTAATCACCCTCGGCTTCCGCTTAAGTTGATAACACTTTAGAGATTTTCAGAGTGCAATCACAAAACGGGACTTTCAAATATAGTTTTCTAAGATATTGGTATGGATGAAATAATGACAAAACGTGCATTCATTTACGGCCGGGCAACACAGCAAATGATATGCTGTGTCAATATATTGGCAAAGTATTGGCAAAGGAAACTCGTATTTGCTAACACGAGTCTGCAAAGTCGGTTTAAATAACCGCATAAAGGCAGCTTTAGATATCCGACTTAAGGCACAAGAAATGAAATGCAATTAGACTTCACAACTCCTGGTGCTAACTAGATTACTCCCTTAGGATGAAAAATTATCCCGCGTGCCTTCATTCCGAGTGTTACGGGCATGCTCTCAGTAGATAAGGATAAAACAGTTGTAAATATCTAAAAAAGGTAGCTAGTCTCCGATGTTCGTGGTAAAATCAATTCCTATAGCCAAAGCTAAATATTTTTCGACGACAAGAACCAGAAAATCAGATCAAAGTCAGGTTTGCTCTCGTCATGCAGCTCTCAATCGGCTTTTAAACTTTACTAATAAATGGTCAGACAGGGTTATGAACTTTTTTCGTGAAACGCTATTAGTTTTTACTCCTCAGTCAGTTTTGTTTGAGAAGAATGTTTTCAGGTTCCTTCACTGGCTTAACTCTGTTTTGATCTGGGAAGAAAACACCGCAAATATTTGATTTATCTCGGAATATCCATTGCAATACCAACCTTAAGCCGGAGAACGTGATGTCTCGAGAGTCGCATCGGTCGTCATTCGTGATTCTAGCTGTTTCACGGCAATGGCATGCCTGTTTGTTGTTTTCAAATATCTTCAAGATTTCATCCCTCCCAAAGTTCCTTAGTTCTATAGTGCAAAGATTTAAACATTTTTCATTCGCACCTAAGATTTATATTATGCGTGCAATAGAATAGGAACGCTAATTGGATGATAAGATGATATCATAATTAACAATTTTGCTGAGTAACGCCGATTATCTTTTTGCTCTCTTTCGGCCTCTCATGGCTTTCTAGGACTTAGGACAAGCTTATTGGTTTTATCTGCGTTCAATGAATTATGGCGTCCTTCTAGTCATGCAACATCTGTTTTTATGTTATTCTCATCTATATTATATCCATAAACATTATAAATGAATCAAGCACATAATTTGGTAGAGGATGCATAGATCGTATCGATACACAACAATTACTCTACAGAATGATTTCGGTTATCGTCAGGCTAAATCCATCTATAGCTGTATCAGTTTGCTCTCTGTGGCAAAATTCGGCACGAAGACGCTATATATAAAGTCATTTTGGTGGCAAAAAGAGCTCTTTTTTGACAAGAATACAATTCGTATGGAAATACATAACTAGGTTTCACAATGAAGAATCAAATGACCAATAAAGAGTGTGTTTAATAAATACAAAACGTTTTTCCCATATGCAAATAATGTTCATACGTGTTTATAGTCAAAGTATTTGTCTGAAAGCATGACCGTGCTTTTCACACGTCATTTGCCTCCGGATGGGGTTTTGCAGAAAAAATAGAATGTTTAGTCAGCATCAGTTTTAGCTCCAGTTGGAGTTAATAGTGGACAAGGTCCCCAGGGGACAAACTAGGTAATTTTTATGAGAGTATATAAGACCCGTGGCAAAACCCCCAATTATCTTTGCCATCATCAGTTGGAATGTAAATGGCTCGTAGACGGTTCTGCTTACATTGACAGATTTGACCTCTCTATTGGAAGTAATGTCTAACAAACACAAAACATTCTTGCTTTATACGATAAACAGTAATGTTTATTTTCAAAGTCAGTGCGGCAATTATTTATTTTCGTATCTTCCTAGGGGGTATTGTAAAAAAACTGCATAATTGCAGGAGCCCATTACTCCTGGCAATTGTCAGCCTTTCAGAGACAACTGGGCCTGTATTAGGGCAAAGGGTACAAATGGAAAAATCGTTGTTTATGAAATAGAACCGGATTGAACTCTTGTCTCATAAATTTGATAGGAAACTCTTGAGAGTGAGAAATCTTTCCGGATCAGTCAACACATTCTCATAGTTGGTCACATTACATTTTATTCCGCTATTGGCTTATATCGTCTATCAGGTTTATTTATCACGCGAACTCACGGAATGATCAATATTTGAATGATTCCCGAACCTATAAATACTAGTTCCTTGGATAAAAGACCTCGTCCGTCGACGCGTCTGATACAGTTTCTCGTCGATATTGAACAATTGTTCATCAGGTCACTTTACAAGTTATCATTCAACCAACGTTCAGACAGCGCCAACACCGTAACCCGAGTTGGACATTGTACTATATTGGAGCGGATAGAAAAAACAAGCAATGATGCAACCTAGTTATTTTGCGATTCCTTTGGGTTGCCTCTTGGTTCTCATCGTTGTCACAAATATCTGTGTTTGCCTACTGGTTTACACGTACAACAGCTTACGGACATTCACCAATGGACTTGTTGTGTCCCTTGCTGTGTCGGATATCCTCACAGGTGCGCTTGTGCTGCCGTTGTACATTACCGTCCCAGCGTTCCCAGGAACAAATTACATTGTGTCTGTGGTTATGCTCACAGGAATTGCAAACCAGTGTGCAGTGACTCTAGACAGATATCTGGCGATAAAAAGACCATTTATTTATCACACTGTTATGGAAAAGCACTTTTGGAAGCTCATAGCGGCCTCGTGGGTTATTCCAATAGCTATCTCCCTTATCCCACTCAGTTTCGACTCAGAGAAATCGTTAGAATACAGAATATACCTCTTTTTGCTTCAAGGTCTATGTGTTATTGTGCCATACATTTTTGTCTTCGTAGCCTACTACCAAATCTTTCAACAAGCAAGAATAATTGTCAAGAGAATACGGAGAGAAAGCAGTCTCAGTTGGCGCAGCGAGAAGAAGAAAACAGCAAGGTCAAACGATGCTTCTTCAGAGGCAAAAGTTGCTAAAATGTTCGCAGTTATTGCAATAACTTTCATTTTAAGTTGGATGCCAGTCATATACCTGACCAGCGTTTTAGCTGCTACCAAAGACGAAGAATTGTTGAGGTTGCTCTCACCTGTGTGGCTGATCGATGCGTCATTATTCACTATTGCACTAGGTTCCATGGTCAACCCAGTGATTTATTCCTTTTTTAAGCCAGATTTCCGACGAATCTTAAAAAAGTTGTTGCGAAAGGCAACTCAGAAACGCAAACAAAAATATCCTTCGTTTAACGTGTCGTTAATTGTCAGCAGGTTGGAAAGTGGGAAAGACGGTCGAGAAACCGATTTATAATCATTTTCCAGAAGACACAGCCAAGCTGGAACATTAGTTCATGAATGCAATACAAAGGTTCAGACACTCGTGATTTTTTAAGTATCCTTTTATTAAATTGATGAGCTTAACGAAGTTGTGTTTCCATGCACACAAGATGTCTAATGAAGGCTTCGAAAACAACCCATCATCTTATCGTGCAAGAAATGAGAACAATTTTGCGGTCTTTCGGAAACGTTTTCCGCAATCAATTAAGCAATTATACACTATAACTGCCACTGATAGACACACAGATTGAGCACGCTTTTGAAAAATGTGTGCAGCTAGGCACGCCCACAGAAACTAGCCTTTCTTCTTACACTTCGACAGCGATTACTGTTTTGCCGGAGAGATATGTATGTAGTGAGATAAAACTAAAAGATCAAGAAATAAAGTAGACAAACGAGTTTCCTGAGTTGTAGCGGATCCATTTGTTGAATCAATTATTGATGCTTCATCGTGTCACCTTGCCCGTGATATGTTGACAATCGCTTACTATGTGATCCCATGACACTAGGAAAACGTACAGGAAGCCAAAGTTACTTACGTCTACCATTTGTGCAATTTTGCACATATTTAAGCCTGTATGAGCTTGGCGTTCAACACCAAAGAACATCAGGGGCAACATTAAAGTCTTCAACTATTATCTCAATCTCGGCTTATGCACCTTATTGTTTTATCTTTTTAATATCGTAATACCGTATGGTTCGTGGAAGATAAGAAACGACTCTTTTTAGAACCTGGGTGGCAGAAAGAGGGCTGGCGATGCTCTGTCTTTTAACCTTTTCACTAAAAACTCTCAATTTATAGTCATGAACGACATCATTATAAAAACGTCAGTTAAGAATTTCATCCACTGACTCAGAAATTAGAGTCACTTTGAACTGTATAATAAACAGTGCCACAGTAAAGTGCTGCTCGATAGCTTTCATTTGAATGATTAAAATTTAGGGTTTCATTCCATCACTGGCGCAAATGTTATAACCTTAGTACATGACTCTAATATAATAGGTACCTTAATTGATGGATTCTATCTTTAGTCACGCTCAGTTTTGACACCAGAGCACAATTACACACAACCTCAATTCGTCGACTCGCTATTGCCCGTTTTTCCGAGTTTTTCTCATTTTTCTCATAGGCTGGAGTATGTTGTTTTGTTGCCAAATTTGTGTGAAGGGTGGAGGCTGACACCCGATGATGGTTGGGCCCAGCCTAACCTTTTTACAAGGAGATCACAACAGATGGAACGACAACAACGACAATGAAAAACCGTCTCTCATCGTTTAGACAATAGGGTCGTTATTTTACTTAGTGACGAGAAGTGGCTGTAGCCACAGGCTACAACATAAGGACATACTAAGGAAACCTTAGACAAGGAAAATATCCCAGATGGGAGACGAACCCACCACCATTTACACAACGGTCAGATGCTTTAACCACTGAGCTACAGAGGAGACTCTCAAGCTAGCTTGTCTAATTATTAGGTTCTTACGTAACAAGTGACCTCCATACTACTGGTGTCGGTATCGTCGAAAGCGTGTAGTGTGCCGAGAAAGAGAAAGATGATAAAACGAAAACTAAAACTCTTGATATTGGGAATTAAAAGACGGAACCTCAAACTTTAACTCAAAGTTTATTAAGAGTTCTAAATGGTGTACTTATGTATTGCGTAACTAGTCGCCTTCGGACATCTTTCACGGAAAGGTTAAAATTACCTGTGTACGTGACCTAACCGTAGAATGGGAGCGGTAGTCATTTCCTTTTTTTTTTCTTACCGTTTCACTTCGTGTCTCGACTTGCCAGGTGAAGCTCGGGATCGTTTTTCTAAAGCCTTCTCCTTCTTAATTCTACTGAACGTAAAGACCTGAATAAGAAGAAGAAAAAATCCAGATAGATATAGTTTACTTGCTTAATTGGTTTATTGCAGATTTAGTGGCGTGGGTTGACGTGGATGCGACGTTCTACGGCACAAAGCTAAAGGCCTGAGCAAAGGTTAAACTTTTCTGTTCATATCAACACGTTCGACAAATTTGTTTAAAAGTTCTGCTTGACACAGATCGAAACGCGAACAGCACTTCAGACAAATGCTGCTCAGAATGTTTGAAGTGGATGACCATAAATTTCGGGCAAAAGTTCAGCCAATTTTGCGACACAAAATTGACTCTGTCAGGGGCATACGCTTCTGCCCTGTGAGCAGAATCCCCTTCTACCTTTCTAGAATGCCTCAGGACAGCGGGAAATCAATCGGTCACGCATATTATAACACAATCGTACTTCAACAATTGTACTTGTGTAATTATCCTGTAAAAACAATCGTATCACACTTGTTCCTTAAGTGGAAATATCACCCTTCCTTAAACACTATAAACCGTCAATAGTTATCCTGGAGAAGAAAATTGTAATAATCATGTTGAGTCATTCTTTCATCACCACGGTTATCAATTACACGAACGCCGAACTATTTGTGCTTGTAGTTATGCAATGTAAAGATTCCCTCATTAGTCCTCATTAAACTACCAGCATTCTGGTAAGAACGCGTAACATGATTAGCTGAGAACAGAAAATGAAAAGTGTTCCAAGGTCCACTGGATGCTTTTAATTCAGTATACAACGTTTTAATGACAACAGTTGGAGGGTATACGTGACTATGGTCAGGCACTGTCTTCACTGAAGTAATGACCAGGTCTACCAATAATTTTCGTTTCAACCGGAGTTTCAGTACTTCATCCCCATTTACCCCTAGTGCTCCTCTAATTCTTCTCGCGCCACACCAGTTCCTTATTAATTTTTATAACCAAGCAATTCTAAATAGCGAGCCCAGAATCCCACAAGCCTTGTGATCAGTTTCTCTCATGTTCTAACTACTGTTTTATGCGATGTGGCAAATGAAGTTGAACTTCAACTCGAACTATTGGGTGTGCGGATAATCAATCGGCGTCTCTTGTAAAGTGCAACACTTAAGAGCAATTTTTGTTCAAGAGCCAAGATCGGTTAACAGGTTTGTATATGAAATGTACAAATAAACCGTTGATAATGTTACAGTTATTCAGAGATCCGGGAGGCAAAACAAGTCTAAACAAACAAAGCAAGCGCGAGTGACAATTTCAACGAGAAATGGAGTGATGCATTGTTACTACTGAAAGAACTATCGACTGGTAAGGTTATTTAAATCGTTAAAATCTTTTTTAAGCCAAAATAGATTGTACTTGTAAGCATCCTGGTCGTAGAAGGAGTAGACGTGCTAACTCTCGATGACGAACTGAAGGCCTACTCTGGGGCCTTAAGTCGCCATTTATTGCTGAAAAGGCCCAAAACCCTCAAATTGCATTTAAGAGGGTGCACATCACCATTTCTACAATAATTTGCCTCCCAAAGAAGTGCTCATTGGGCCACTACTCTCTCTGAGCGACTCCTGAGAAGGTGCTTCCATTTTTGTGACAATTGAAATTTAAGATACACGCACTCAATTTGAGATTCAATCATTTTAATGATGGCAGTTGTACCACTTGTCACTAAAACCTTTGGGGGAACTCCTCTATAGAAGTGACTGGAGCACTGCTTTTTAGCAAGCTCTTTAAAGTACAAATAATTGCCTTACATGGGTGTGACTTACATTCATTTTCACCCTCCCCCTGCCAGGAGGTACTACATTGTAATTCTAATGGGCAGTTGACTATTTCCTTTCACATTTTTTACAGTGTCTACCATTAATGACACCAGGATAATTCTAGTGGTGGTTGTGACGACCTCTTAAAATAACCCCAATTCACCTTGAAACAAACACTCTAAGAGGTACCAAGAGGACCGCTTTCACTATATAAGTGAGAACAAGGCTCTGGACAGTTCCTGTTGATTGAAGATAACAAAAGGGATGGTGCACTAATACAAAACAATATCAACTCTTTTCATTCTAATGAAGAGGTTCTGTCAATACTTCACAGTGAATGATAAACAAAGTATCTCCTTGATCCCTCTTCTAAGTGATCTCCCTTGAGAAGGTCCTCCTAAGCGTGGTGAAATCTTCAATTAACAGGAAGTCCACTCCCAAAAAACAGCTTGAAACCATTTGTGAATTTGAGAGATGGTGGCCATTGTTCCATGCATCTAAAATATTGCCAAGTGCAATGAATTGTCTCTAATGCAAGGACAGCCAGTACTCACCCAGTGTTAACGGGATCAGATGCCATAACACGATATAAATCTTCTAAAATAGTTTTCCCGGCATAATGACAATACAAAGAAAAATCCACTTCAAAATACACCTGGAGTTAATAGCTGGGAATAATTTCAAGCATCTCAGACGAAAATCAGCCAGGCGCTCATCTCATCAGATTAGTTTTCGAACACAAACACATGTAAATTAAAGACCGCAAATTTCCTTGCCGGCTGACATTACAATTCTTGGTTAACAATTTGTTTCCTGTAATCGACCACTGAGAAGATCGAAATGTCGTTTCCAATGAGGCTAGCGTTGGAATTTAACTTCGATCTCGGAACCCGTAAACAAATGCACATGTTTGAAAAGAAGCGTGGAGCTGGGAACGAGCATGCTGGGTCAAAAGGAATCTTGGGTGGAGAAAACATAAAGATGGCGGATGCCATGAGCGTTTTTGCGTTTTGAGATATGGTTGTTGATGACGAATTTTGGATAGGGCTAGCGTATTGTGCCAGCTAAAGAGAAGATCATTTGCTTGAGTGACAGACAAAACGCTGGTCGGTGGAATCGTCCAGAACTCTTACTTTTGTTGAGCTGGTGATTGTACTCAAGATCAGTGATGCTTAAGTTTGCAACAGTATAAAAAGGTGGAGCTGGAGAAATTCAGAGGCAAGTCACGTTGCGAAGAAATGTATCCTTTGTTTCCAAAAGCTGTTCGTGGAGTATTTTGTACGTGACAGGAAGCAGCCAATTGATAATAATTTATAGTTTCTGAAAAGACCCAAGTTGTTTTGGAGTACCCTGGAGTGTCCTGGAAGGTTACCAAATCTAAGTTTTACGTTTTCAGTGTAGGCAACATAGCACTGCTTTTATGCATGTCATCTCATCTGTTGATATGTATATATTTGAAAATATAATCATGACTGATATGATGACTGTTATTGTTATATTATTGCAGTATTTTAATTTTAGAATGGTCAACATAAAAAAAGAAATTCTCTAGTGTCAACTAGATGAGTTATGTATCAGTCAATTCCAGTTGTGACCATTTGCTTTGTGGTTATAAAGCATGCTCTGTTCAATCCGCAGTAATCATCACACCATGGAATTGACTGTTTCACTTCAAGTCTGTTTAGTGTTATATTAGTACGTTGAGTGTTAATAATAAGATGTGGGCATGAGACCTTGCTCTGATGGTAAGGCCCGCGGTCTAAAATGCGAATGTGTGATGGCTGGGGCTTCACTACCTGCGCCAATCAAATTTAATTTGTAGCATTGATCAAAAGAGGGAGTGAGGGCAGAGGTCTTACAAAGGACAAGTCCTGGTTTTCAAAGTTACGGCGACTTAATTTTTTTTAAGGTCCCAGAGTAGGCCTAAGTGAGCCTGATTGGACTGTTTGCTTCAGTTTGGATTCATTGACTCCATCCGTCCGATCAATTCCCCATACCAGATTTTCATTTCGTTCATTTGTTAACTCCTTCCTTCCTTTCTTCCTTCATTTACTAATTCGTTTGTTCTTTCCATCGTTTATTCATTTGTTTCTGTCATTCGTTCATTCCTTTATTTATTCGTTTTTCTTCGGTTCATTCGTTCATTTCACTTGTTTATTTGCTCATTCATTCATTTATTCGTTCGTTCGTTCATTCGTTCGTTCGTTCGTTCGTTCGTTCGTTCATTCTTTCTTTCTTTCTTTCTTTCTTTCTTTCTTTCTTTCTTTCTTTCTTTCTTTCATTCATTCATTCTTTCTTTCTTTCTCTCTTTCTCTCTTTCTTTCTTTCTTTCTTTCTTTCTCTCTTTCTTTCTTTCTTTCTTTCTTTCTTTCTTTC
>Ga0126336_10001893_pt1 | contig 11495 bp, 6 predicted proteins | sample SidCmetagenome_FD_92530 | JGI IMG/M metagenome (GOLD analysis project Ga0126336, IMG submission 92530) | Coral microbial communities from El Islote,Puerto Morelos, Mexico - Siderastrea C C metagenome | ecosystem: Host-associated > Invertebrates > Cnidaria > Coral | place: El Islote,Puerto... | reverse complement strand
CGAGGCGAAACAAGTATGGTCATCTTATGAGGTGTATTTCTGTAGGTGGGGGGGGGGGGGGGGAGTGGGGTTGGTCGTCTGCTATACAGGCGAGCGGAGATGACGATGACGATTTTCAGACCAAGGCCTTACATTTTACTCTTTTCCGGGCAGACAACCTACTTTAAGGCAAAAGATCCCCGCCTGTTACTTAACTTTTGCCACAGCAGCAGCGGTATTAAATAAAGACTGAAACCGTGTCGATTGTCTCAAGTCATAGACAGAGGGCCTGAGTGGCCCTGTCAATATGAAATACTGAGTTTTGTAGAGAAAACTCCAAGAAAGAACCAATCGGATTTTTGCGTCGTTAAAGCAAACCTCGTTGAGCTTTAAACCGCAGACCTTTCCTCCTTTCAACCACCACGCGTGGAGATTCCACGTGCAGGCGGTTCTCTCGTGCGTGTTTCGCTTTTCCTATAATTGTGCAATATCAGGTCACGCTAATCTAGTCATGCGAACGTTGTAGCGGCACGCAAACAATAATTGTTTTTTTGGAAAAATCTCCTTACACTCGACTCTTGACCAAAGATGTCAAGCAAGCCAGAGTGAGGTAGATTATAATTGGTCTAGTTTCTGCAAAGGAACCAGCTAGCCTTCTTCATATGTTTGGATTTTAAAACTGACATATAAAGACACCATTGGAATTAACCTAGCCTTGTTCATTAAAATGGGGGCACGAATCAACACAAGTTACATGCAATCGCAACTGCATGCAAGAAGATGCACGTCTTAGATAAGTGGGGTGGATCCAAGATTTTTTGGAAGGTGGGAGGGATGTAAATAAGTACTAGGCAGGGAGGATAACTTTCCTGGGCCTAGGAGGGTCTGGACTATGACAGTAAATATTTCCAGTAAGTTTAGAAAGAGCAATGACATTGTTAATCACAGGGATTTTGACAAATTTGAAAAAAGAATAAAAGGAGAACTGGTCAAAGCCAGGGTTGCTACCTCTTCAACCCAAGCCCTGGATCCGACTTTGAAAAAGCCATTTTTTCTCACCTTTGTGTAAATCTGAAAAGTTGTACTTGGAACACAGGGACCCACTAGGGCAGACTAGTGCTTAACGTTATTGTCTGAAGTAACAGAAGCATGCAACTAGGAGTTTAATTGCAAGTGATGTGCTGCTACGGGAAACAGCTCGCACAAAGTCACAATGTGCATGGTGATCCAAAAGAATATCTATGTATATGTAAGAGGCAGTGCAAAGTACATTAGGGCATAAAATTGTATTTTTATGACACCAGTACAAATGTACTTTCTGCAGTGATGACTCAATGATCCTCGATCAGATAATCGCTGTTCATTTGGTTAAGACTTCTTAAGCACCGGTAGGTGGCTTTGAGTGATAGTGACAGCACATGTTTTCTGCAGTTGCCTCTTATGACTTTTGATAACTGTCACAGTAGCTCCCAAACGCACAAACATAAAGTCAGACATCCCGCCTACAAGAATGGACCTGACTGCAAACTGCTTTGCCCTGGATGGGATGCCAGTCTATTGTAGGATATTTTGTACAGTATTTTGTTAGGATTTTCCCAACAAATGAATGGTATTCGTGTTAATCCTTTGCTAACTATAACAAAATCCTCAAATCTGATTGGCTATCACCAGCCATTGTCCATGGAGGAAAATTAATGTTTTTGTGACAATCAACTGTTCTTCATTTGGCCAATGCCAATCAATGTGAGTTACTACTATCATCAATGATATTGATTGACTGATTTCCAATCATCAGATCATCAGTTCTGGTCAGGTTGGGAATGACGATGGTTGGGGCACAAAACACAGCGCTTCGTAATGGTTCTCTATTCACCAAAGTCACTGCTATCGCCACCCTGTCATCATCATCATCATTACTACCATCTTCTCATAAGCACACTGCCCCTTGAATGAAAGCCCAAACAAAACAGGGCTAGGACCGGGAATTTATGATTTCATTAGAAGTTCAAGGTATAGTAGCCACTTTTCTGACATTATTTTTGAATTCAGTTTGACTTATTTAGGGTTATGTACTGACTTAAATATGAGTATTCAAAAAGCTAGTATTGGTGGCTATTGAATAGAGGAAATACACCATACATATTGATGAAGAGGTTCAAGCAGTACTCCTCTGACAGAATTGAATTCGGTTAGAGTGAAAAGCAGTGGAAAGCACATTCAAGTAATTTTCCTTGCAGAAAAAAAGGAGTTAAAGGGCTGAGGCAAGTGGCAAGCTAGCTAGGTTTCCAGAAGAGCACCCAAAAGATTGATTTGGTGTCATACCTGTTTAGAAGGCCTTCAATTAATTGCTTCAAATTTCAGCATAAAAATTGAGAAGAATAAATTGAATGTTTTAGTTTTCTTAAGTGAAGTGTCACCTCTTGAATTTAACAGCATGGGAAAATTGATGCCTTTTTCTTTAATGAAGATGAAACAAGAAGATAAAGCCAGCTAGGGTTTTCAGGAAGACAAATTAAAGCAGCTTCAAAATTCAGGGGATATTAGTTCCTGTTCCTTTAGTTTTCTGCCTACAGTTTTCAATGTTCAGCAAAAGAATTCTTTCTCATTACGTGCCCCTGATTCATGATCCTGAAGAGCAAGTATTAGTCCATGAATGGACTAATTTGGCAATATTAACAAATACAACTTCACACCAACATAAGATTAAAGAGATTTTGTATCTAATTTCCAAAAGATTAAGCAGTGGGAAACAACAGATGGCTGTGCAGCAGTTTCTAGATTTGCATCTGTGCAGTGGAAAACATGAAAATTCAAAATTCAACCCAAAGACAGCCACTAATTAAGTGAAACCATAATTCAAAAAGTGTTATTTAAAAACTGACTTGAGTGAAAAAGAAGAAACAAAAAACACAAACAGAAGAAATCGAGCAACATACCATATGTCAGATATGTTAAAAATGAGGGGGTGTGAAAGGGGGCGAAAAGCAACAGCAACTCCAAGTGAATAATTATCATGATATCAAGCTGTGTTCCCCAAGAGCCCAGTCTTGAAGAATGATGTAATATACCTGTTAATGTTTGGTTTATACTTAGCAACAAAGTATATACATATTTGCAATGACCAAGATATTTTTAACTGAATTATCTGCTGTAGTGAACATAACCTTGTCTGTAGCACTAATATTTCCTAACACAATACAAATGACATTATATTAGTTTTTTTCAATTTGTTTATTTCTCCTAATTGGGAATTGGTTGAGTTGGAGTGTGTATAATTTTGTGATTATTTGGTCATAAGAAATTTCTCTTTCTTGTCACTCTGTTGTTGTGTGTGTGTCTCTTAAAAATACCAAGATAACCACTTGGCTAAAAATCTTTTTTCTCTGCATGATCATTACCATGAAAACAATTAACAGATTTCCAAACCATCTGCGATTATCATAGCCTACGGTCAATTTCCTTCTGGATTAACAACTACGTACAAATAAACTTAGCAAAGGAACACTCTAGAAGTATTATTTTAGAAAAAAAAGCACAACAGTAGCTCATACAACCTGGTAAATAAAAGGTTGATAAAACAATTCAGTAATATGAATTTACATATCAAAGGATTAGATGCAGATCAAAAGTTTTTACACAAACATAGAAATTTTTGAAATTGATTGAAGTATGCGCTACTGTCGAGGAGTGTATGATAGTTTTGTTATCTGAATTTAATACAAAGAGCATGCTGAGTTGCGAAGGACGATGTTGCCAAAACAGGGATGAAAACAATGTCCTCCAGAAAATAAATCACAAGATTACGTTATTACAATTTTGAATAAGTGACCATAAACTGATTTGAATGAAGAACATTTCGGTGACAGTTCACTGAATTCGTTAGAAACCACACGCAGAAATACTCCGTTTCACGACCCGTCTATAAAACTTAAACGTATGAGTTTCAAACGGTAAACAACTGATGTATGATTGCAAAATCGCAACGCAAACACTCAGGAAAACACTAGCTTTCGCAATCATAGTGTCTCTCACAAGCTATACATACCGTGGGAAACAGGTTATCATTGGCAGTTTTGAATATTCTTTTTTCAGAAGGACTTCAAGTTTCAGTGTAGGGAAAAGATATGAATTTAAATGCTAATTAAGGCAAAACAAACAACCGGAATGTGTACGAGCAAGCTTCAAACTACAACTAGGCAGCTTGTCAGAGTTCACAGGAGTTCACGATTAACAGAGCAAAGTGAAACCTTAAAAGTACGGTAAAGAGGAAGTAACTAAAATAAATAAATAAACTTACTGCTTGAGAATCTCGCAGGCGGTTGCTGCACTGAGCCATACTTCCGAACTGTTCCAAACAAACTTTCAAAGCGACGCCGGTTCGGGGTTTGTAGTTTCGCTAATAATTTCGCTTGTTTAATCTCCCCGGAAGTGACGTTGCAAGGTTATTGCGTAAACGCAAGCGTAAAGCACAACAGGAAGTGTCTTTTCCTGGAGCCTGTGGGGCTCTGGGAACTAGGAGGTGTAAAGGGGGGAGGGGTGAAGTGGAGGAAGGGGTGTCAAGAAGAAAGAATTCTTCTTCTTTGATAATTCTGAGGGAATGATTTGACAATCAGTTTCACCACGTCGTGTGGTGATTGAATTTGCCCAATGTAATTATCTTGAAAAAATATTTTAGAAAACATAACTATCGTATGTTTGACTTAGCTGCAGATAAACAGTGCCCGTGTCTGCAAACAAATCGAAGTAAAGTACACCACCAATATCTTCATCTTTATCGAGTTTTCAATAATGTTTCATTTTGATAAATAGATGTTTGGACGAACATTCTCACGCGAGTCCGCGAAAACGCTCCCGAGCTGATCTATGGGATATTGTCATGTGATGGGAATCGTGTGTCGTGATTGGCTCTTTTGACATGTGCTTGTATTTACACGCAAATTTGAGCAAAACAACTTTTGATAGCCAAGTTAATGTAATGAGTGGTGGAGCAGCCCTTGTCTAATATATCGTGGGCTTTCTCGTGGTATTTAGAACTAAGTGATATAGGAACACCTGTGCTAGTTAATCAAAAACTAAAGAAGGCATCCTGAAGTAAAAAGTCCCCGAAAAGCGGGGATATTGTATTGACAGCGTGGGCCGGCAACCAGCTTGGATTGAACTGATATCCGGTGGTATTCTTCGTCTTTTTTATAGACGGAAAATTCATTGTTATTCATTATTGACTTTCCCAACGCTGCAGCTATTAGAAAGTCTTCTTCAACAAGGTAGCTATTATCAATGATTTTTCTTTTCATTTTGATCACTCCAAATAGTTCAGCCAATTTATTTATCTTTATTTTGCCACTCTGGTCGATCGTGAAGCGCTGTTGCTATAAACGGTAAAGATCTTGTAGTTTTTGTTTGCCTTGGAATTGCCAAAGGCGTTGTGTTGTTTCAAACACAGAAAGCGAACTTCTTGTTTTCACTTTGTTGCTGAATTAACTCTATTTTTCTTTTAGGCCGGTGGGAAAACATTACACCACATCAAGCGGCTGCCTTCACTTCGAAAGTTTCGTCTTTTTGTCTGGCTAATTCAACAGGCGGGATCATGCCAGTTTCAAATAGTTCGGGAGAATCATGTAGTGGTTTCGTATCTTAAAATCCACCTGGATTTATTAACCCTCAAAACAATACCAGCAAAACATGAAAATCGGTATGTTGGTTTGTTTTGTGTGAAGGATTTTGCGTGAAGTGTCTTACAAAGTACATGGTCGCGGTTGTCCGGACGATTTTTTCGCTGTTTATTTTACGTGGACTTTGTGAAACTCTGCATGTGAGTTTGAAAGCTCGGATCTATGAGTCAGAGGGACGGAGGGGTTAATCGACAGCATAGCGTGGAAACAGGACTTACTCAGGCAATTCGTCCAATGCTAATATGCGCCTCCGAGTCGAGTGTTTCCGTGCGAAACCAGCAGGTAGGATTAACAAGTTTTTGATCTCTTCATAGTAACTGCTTGTGAAGTTATAGAACAGTAATTCTAGTGTTAGTTGGAGCTGACGCTTTTCGTGTTCGATTCAGTCGATGGTAAATAATCTAACCACCTTCTTATGATTTTGTAGCTGGTGTAGTTTATCTGTCGTTCCCTGTATTAAATTTTTGCACAACTTTAATACAGTAACAAAAACGCCTCCTAAAACATGAACTTAATCAAACGACTATGTTAGAGTTGTTTCGTTCAATATTTGTTCCTAAGATGTCCAAGTACTTTGTTTAGGACAACTTGTAGACTTGAGCATATTGTGATTTAACTTCTCTTCATAGTTTTCAAAACTAAAGAAACAACTTTGAAAGTGCATACATGTATTCCTGGATGTATTAGGCCATGTTTCTTTGTAAGGGGCGGATTACATGACGAATTTTAGCCCGGGCTGAGATTCCAGCTCGGCTTGCTGAACAAATCTTATTAAAAAGACGTTTGCAATAACATGAAGGAGGTTCAGCCTGGGCTGAAATGTCACAAACCGGCTGAAAAACCTCATGTAATCGCATTCAAATTTCAGTCGGGGAGGAAATATGAACTTTTTGGTATGCATGTGCATCACTTGAGTGGTGAATGTAAAACGCTTTCCAGCAAGCGTTTCCTGTCCACTTTTAAGCATTTGCGCCCAGGTTGAAATTCGCCCTGTAATCACAAGAAAATTTCAGCTTGGTCGGGGGACCGAAATTTCAGCCCGGGCTGAAATTCACCATGTGATCGGCCCCTGAGTATGATTATACTGGATTTGAAACTGACTGTCTGCATTGAAGAAATGTCTGTCTTCCATCTGTCTAACAGAACAGAGGTGAAGTAAGGACTGAAGCATATGGCAGTGTCCACATACATAAAGGCACATACAGTTGTAGACTATCCCATGTGTCCCTCTGAGATGGGTTTCTGTAATGGCGGTTAATCACGAGTCACCTTTTAACTTTTGACCCAGTTGTGATCTCATCTATTTATTGCTTACTAAAAGGTGGGAAATAATTGCCGTGTTTTGTAGGCATCACAACAAAGTAACAATGTATTGGGTGTTGGTGTAGTTGGTTGGTTGTTTACTTTTTGTCACGTCTGAACTATTTGCATGTTGGAACAATGCTCAGACTGCCCCCGATCCTCAAAAAAAGTTCTGCAGAACAAAACACTTGCTAAGTATTATTTTCAACGAAAAATTTACTCCCGTCAGTCAAATTATCGAGTTGCAAACTTGCGTTAGTTGAAGGATACTGGACTAAATTTTGACTTTGAACATTGCTTGTCAATGATAAACAATATGCCCAACAAAATACAGACAAAACTTTATTGCTGTTAAGGTACTTATGGTGTAGCATAGCTATGATGACTTCAGCAGCCAGTCTCTTTTGAGCATCATTTCAGCATAAGCACAACCCAACAAGCAGTTAAAAAGTTGACAAGATTATGTTTCGTCTCATTAATTTTTAATTTTCCAGTGCTTGAATCAAAAATCACAAAAATTAGTTCCCAGCAGACAATGTCAGTCATCGTGATCAGAAAAACACTTATTCCCATAAAGTAGGAAAAATCACCAAACTCAGTGCTTTCAGTAAGCACCGACGGCCGACGAAAAGCGTCGGCTATTTCGCTCAGAAAAGTCGGCTACTTTTTGCCCTAAATTAAAGTAATTAAAGGAAGATTGTTTCAAACCCCTAGTTGAAACAGTCGGTTACTCTATTCAGACGAGCTGCCTAAATCAAATTTTATTGAAACCCCTGCAAACTGCAAAATGAAACTCCTGCTTTGTGGTATGCATTGTGAAAGTAAATATTTTGAGGAATGTTCTTTTCATTGCCATTAATGTACCCTTTTGGAAACTCTGGGCTTTGTTGCAGTTAAAGGGCTTAGTGGAAAAAGATCTTAGCCTGACTCCCTTGAAATAAAAGTTGTTGGATAGTTTTGAAACTTTAACTCTGTTAGTTGACTGTCAAAAGAATCGAACACATGTCTGTGAAGAAATGTGATCACAAGGAAGCAGATAATCGTTTGAGATAGCACTTAATAAGCACATGCCTTTAAATCTCTTTTGCACCATCTTTGGTGGGAGCAGGCAGAACAGCGAAAAGGCAAACTCGAAACATCGTGATAGATTCATGTAGCAATCATAGGGAACAAATAATTATTAATAATTATGCTCTTCATGAGGGAGTCACAAAGTAACAAACACTTTGAACTCTTCAAGGTCAGTTTCAAGTACGAGTGATAGTACAAAATCGGTCATGTTAAAATGCAGACTGCAGACTGTGCAGACCATCCAGACTGTGCAGACCACGCAGACTGGGAATTTTTTTAATGTATATTTTTCAGTTTCTTTTGCCTTGGTTTGCTGAAGGTATGTTTGCTGTACTTTTTACTTTTTGCTATGCCTGTAGGTAGATGCCTATACATGCCAAGCCAGGTATGGTTCTGGAAAAAATGTATAATCAATTTCTTAGGGTCTGCTCGCTTGGAGAATTCAAAACAATGTAAAGAAGATGTGCAATTTCTTGCGAGGGTCTCCTCAAATTTATATGTGCATTTCCACTGTTGTAGCTGTAGTTTTTCCTCCATTCTCAATGACTGATGGAAGTGATATGGATTTGTAATTTTGTACAGAAAAGAACGCTATTTCTGGTTGGTGTCGTTACCACAAAATAGACAAAAATAATCAAGTTGATGTCAACATCGTCTAAACATTTTGCTTGTATCGGTTTAAATTCAATCGGAATTGCTCAGTTGCTATCTCCTACGTAAAGCTTGCATTCAATTTACTGAGAAAAAATTACTGCGAATGCAAACAGATTTTTATTGGTGAATGAAAAAGCGAATAGATTTTTTACACAATGGCAAAATAGTGGATGAATTTATCGGTGAGAGTTTCGTCACAACATCTAATACTGGAAAGATTTCACAATGTTCGCAAAGGCAGTGCATGGTTCATCTTCCTTTCCAAGGCTCCTATATTCTTTTCTAATGTCAAATAGTAAGCAAAGTGGTGATCTGTGAAGTTTGCAGGAGAAAAGGAAGAGAACTGGGAAAGGAAGAGAACTTCAGCTCCACTAAGTACGCAAATTGACCTGTACTGTACGGTTTGTGTGACAAGGGGTTAAAAATGTCAAAACCTTTGTAAGGAGACGTGCACGTCATGCAAATTTCACACTCCCTGATTGGCAAACTTGTGGAGAAGTTTGTTGGGTGGCCACAGTAACATTGTAAGTTCATGGTATGCTCAAGCTCGGAAATTTCGTAAACTGCAAAACCAAAATGCACTTTTGAATTGCCTACCAAACAAATATAAAATACTCCCAGTAGGTGTGAAGACCCACTGTGAATTGTCTTTTGGTCGAAATTTTTAGAGAATTTTTTACTGCTGTCATTTATTTTTTGAGAACCTGGTGCCACGCTGCTGGGCATCTTAACACGAATAAAAGTAAAAAGTCCTAAAAAGTAAAACAGATTAAGTTTTACTCGAAAAAAATTACCAGTCTGTGTAGTCTGTGTGGTCTGCATGGTCTGCAGTCTGCGTTTTAGCGTGACCGGTAGAAAAAATTGACACACATACATGTATAGTGCAATTAAAGGCAGTTAAAAACTTAGGGGCAATGTCCAAAGTTTGTTCAGGCAGATTTTTCTTTGGTGTGTAGACATTACAATACCAGACCATTAGTTGTGGTACGTTCTGTCCTATTCTGGGGCCGTTACATTCGAGGTTGAGGAATCATTCCTCTCAGAATCACACAAAATGTCTTACCTCTGACATGTCATCAAAGCCATTCTGTTGTTGGAATTTGTTGTTCCTGGCCTCTTCCTCAGCAACATAGTTAATCTCCTCACAGTAATTTGCTGGGAAAAACTTCTGTTTCTGGCCACCACAATCACCAGTCCACCTGAATTAGCACAGAGATACCAAATTGCACCAAACTTGTTCAAGGCTGCATGTATGTTTACAGGGGTCTGGTTCTAAACGAATCCATGGATCTGGTCTGAAAATCAGACCAGATAGGCCTTCTGTTCACATGGGACTGTTCTGGAACTGGTCGGGAACACAATCCAAACGGATCCAAAGCTGGACCTGCTGTTTTGGAGGCCCAGTTTTGGTTCTGTTTGGATCTGTTCCGGACCAGTTCCAGAAGAGTCCAGTGTGAACAATTGGATCGGTTCCAAATGGTCCTATGTAAACATAAGCTGATCTGGTCAGGTTTGGTTCGGAACGGTTCCGGTCCAGTCCCGTGTAAATATAGCTTAAGTGGCTGCAAGGTTTTAACTGGAATTGCCCTTGCATGGTTCCTTGTTTGCTGCAAATGGATGGGGTGAAATTTTTGTAGTATGAATTAATTTTGTCTACACATATTTACACCCTTACCATCCTCCATCCTCCTTGCTGACATTTGTGATAAGTGCTCCACGGCAAAAGGACAACTCGTCATGATTTTGAGCTTCATAGTTCCACAGTGCTCTGCATGCAGGCTATGGGATAATACAACATGTAGAGTTATTTACAATAATATCTGGCACAAGTTAATATTTTTCCGTGCTTCTTTGGGTTTCCAAAGTTTGTTATTTCATGTGTTAAAACAAAATCAAGGAGTGTGTCTTTGTTGTAAGAAAATGTACATGTGCAGTACACAAAAGGTAAAGTTAAAATGGATCTTTTAATTATTGTTCCAAAATGGTTATGGTTAGTTTATCGTTATTTACATCAGCAAGTTTCCGTATCCCAAGTAGAAAGTAGTACAGTGCTATATCTAATTTTGACACATCAATGACAAAAAATTTACTTATTTTCTTTTTATTGCAGTAAGGTTGAACTATATATTAATTTTTGTTTTATAATTATAGTAACAATAAATATTGAAAATAATATCACCAGGGTTCCGATCAGTTGCCTGTGCCTCAGACGTCAGAATCAAGAATGGCAAAAATGAAAAAGAAAATCAGTTCTCCTCTTGTAAAGAGAAGAAACCTGAGTGGTGGTAAGGTTTTCATTACCTAACATGTACATGTATTTATTCCTTATATATTTAGCTTCATTACAATAAACTGACTGTTAAATGTGATAATGGTGGGAAGTATGTATGGAATGTCTATTGTCTCAAGTCTTGTTGTAAGATTAAATACTTTTGGTTTCACCCCGTCAAAATTTTCCCTGATGCCACAGTTGTATTGATCTCCCAATACCAATATCAGTGTTGGGAATCAAAGGTGAAATGATGAGTCAATTAATGGCTAATTGTTTGCAGAGTTTGTGTATTTGGGATCTGTGAAGATAGACATGTCAGATAAATTATGTCTTCTCGTGGGATAACACATTAGCCTAAAGGTACATTTTTAATAACTTCTAAATACCATTCTATTAAGCTTATGACTGTGCATGACATACCAACAGGCACTTTCAAATTCTCTTCCAGTGATGCATCATTTCAGTTCAGTGGTTATCTTATATTGGCTGCAGATGAGAGTTTATTTCTTCCTACAAGCATTTCTCAATATTGGCTTTTTCACTGG
>Ga0126336_10001892_pt1 | contig 11497 bp, 6 predicted proteins | sample SidCmetagenome_FD_92530 | JGI IMG/M metagenome (GOLD analysis project Ga0126336, IMG submission 92530) | Coral microbial communities from El Islote,Puerto Morelos, Mexico - Siderastrea C C metagenome | ecosystem: Host-associated > Invertebrates > Cnidaria > Coral | place: El Islote,Puerto... | reverse complement strand
CAGAGTCAAATCTTTCTACGTAGTCAGATCAGCCTTGCTGCTTTGTTTGTCATTTGAGTATTTCTTTGGCTGATTAGGTCTGGTTTACTAGATCCTACGTACACGTGCAGCATTTTCGTTTGCAGTCCTTTGCTGATATTGTTCTACTGTATGTACGTTTTTGGACCGTAGGTCTTTTTAATAGATCCGATATGCTGTTCTTTATAGCATGGTTTTGTCCATATTTCTTTATAAGGTTGGTTTTGTCCATCCTATCTTTGGCTCTGCGAGACATCAACACGACACTTGGACTCTCGACCTTTCCAAGACACGTGATTGTGTGATTTGGTGGGCGTGCGTCCTCGTTTAGGGCTTTTAACAGAGTGCACGGGTATTTTTACGGCATTTTCGCCATCTTGCTACGCCGTACAGATGAGGTCTAAGTAGAGCGAAACAGCTGTCTACGGTTGCAACCCCGCTCTGTTAAAGTTCTTTTAGTGTCGTGTTGATGTCTTGCAGAGTCAAATCTTTCTACGTAGTCAGATCAGTCTTGCTGCTTTGTTTGTCATTTGAGTATTTCTTTGGCTGATTAGGTCTGGTTTACTAGATCCTACGTACACGTGCAGCATTTTCGTTTGCGGTCCTTTGCTGATATTGTTCTTAGGCATAGGCCGTTGTCATGGCAACAAAGTATCTAGAGAATGACAGATATTTACCATTAATTCGTCTTTTTTCTTAAATATTTTGATTTTCCCTCGGTGAATTTTTTTTTAACTTTCCTATTTTGTGAAAATGATTTTGACTAACTGAACATTTCACAGGAGAAAAAAATGTGGGGTCGTTCAGACGGATTCACCGATATCACGTGGTTTCTTATTTTTATCTATTAAACTAGATTGTTCTGACATAATTTTTCCAAAAATTAATATGTGAAAGGTAGCGTTACTTTCTCAAAATGTGCAAAATTTAATACAAATTCACCGAAGGAAACGCGAGAAAATTTACTGTTAACTTTGCTTTTTTTTGGCTATGCTGACGTCATGAATATCAGGAAAAACCTATGACTTTATGTGAGCGAGCGCACGGTCATAAAACTATAGGGAGCCAACTTAGGTTTTTAACTTGCGATAACTTGCGTCTCCATTTGGCCAGGGCTTAAATTTTCGATCCAAGAATGTTGGATAAGCAAGTAAAAAAAACTGAGAAAAGAACATTTCCTCCAGTGCAAAAACTAGAGTTTATAGTCAATGGCATGCAAAGCAACAAAAAGGAGATTTATTCCGAGGTTCAACTTGCTGTGACAAAACGAAATCAAATCTCACGCAAAAAAAAACATATTAGGGTATGGTCTCTCTGTACATGTTTTGCTCATAGCTTTTAATAAAATGTTATATCTTGAACGGCTCCTATATAAAAAAAAAAAAACTGTTAAACAAGCTAATCCAGCTTCAAAAAAATAGCTGACACGATTTGCATAAACAGGTACAAAATTGCCCAGTAACAGCCAGGTGGAAATGTTGTCGCATTCAAAAAAAAAAAAAAAAAGAATCCCAGAAAATAAAGACCGGAAAAATCTTTATGGGTTTTGAAAACGTTAAAATGCTTCTCCTGCGGGACCGGGGTGAATGACGAAAGTAGGGTAATATAAATGCATTTACAGTTTAAGAATAATGCATTTATAATTGAAGAATGCATAGCGTACTCTGTTGAAGATGGAAGGGACAGGTTCAAATCCAGTCATAAGCTTGGTTTTTAGCTGCTTCATAAACACTGCATATAACTTACTAGATATTCTTGTTGTAAATATGTGTAGTGTCTGTGCGCTAGAAGGAGAAAATGTTGCAAAAATCATCAGACGTTTCGAGACTGCTGTCTTTTCATCAGTGAGGCTGAAATAATGTCGTTAATTATTTTTCCAACATTTTCTTCTTCTAGCACACAGGCACCACACAAATTTACATCAAGAATATCTCGATTTATATGCGCTACATAGTTTTAATGCAATATAACTTACTATGCAAGTATATTGCCATAAACAACAGCTGCACAATTCATGTAGACTATGTTTTTTCGGATGGATCGAAACATGCGCGACAATTATAATTGTGAAACTGATAGTGCAGCTTACCCCTAAAAAGAACATTTCACATAATATCAGCTGAATGAATGACACGACATGCCACGTTAATTAAAAGGATTTAGAACGGCTACTTTACGTCTGTTGTTTAAAGCTCCTCAAATCCTCAAACCGTGTAACCGCATATCACGTAAAAGCGACAATTTATTGCGAGATAAAGCTTTTTCTGAAAAACTGCAACCACAAAATTGGATGAAAAAGGTAGCATCACTTTTTTATAGAATTAACATTCTTTTCAATTAGACTAAAAGAAAGCACACTTGTCAACTGTAACAGTTGCAAGGCAACGGTTATTCGTTTGCGAAACACGCAGTGATAGCAAATCGATAATCCCTTGTAAATCTCATTTAACAAGCAAAAAGAACGCCGTCTTGACTCACTTCTTTTTTGAGTCCGGCGCAATGCAAGCACTAATAACTCAGTAATTTTATGGGGAAGTTCAATTTATTTGAAAAGGAAACAAGTTATACAAGAAGAGCCTTCCCAAGCCAATCACAAGCTGCAGTGCTAATCGAATTTCACTCCGGTAATTAAAACTCGTTGATTACATATCACTGTTTTGCTTAAGACGTAATTAAATTATTCAAATTTGTTGTTTTCATAAAGAAGGTTCGACTGTTGTCATAACTTAATGATAGTATGCTTTGTGCGCCCATTAGAACTCTGGCAAAACTCGCGCCAAATACTCCATTCTGAGCCAAGTTCGTGTGAATTACCCATCAGTCCGTGTGGCAGGTGTCGGCCGGTGTAGCTTCCAAATAAGGCAAGCGTGGCGTTTCAAGTGCGCTCACCAATTACCTCATTGATAGATTGTCTAATGCGACTAATTCCTTGATAATCCCAGCATCGCACCCCTTCCCGCTATCCTATTAGTAAAGTAATATTTTGCTGTTGACGCGAACAAAGCAGCCGACAGCGGTGGTCCTTGAGCTATCGTTGATGGTTTCGCAGCGTGATTTTTGTGATCCCGTGTTAAGAATTCGTGTGCTACTAACGCAAACAAAGCCGTTTATTAAATTATTGACCGGGTGGTTAGTTCGCGCTGAGACGCACCCCAAACAAGTTAGCAACTCTTTAGTTGCTAGACATTCAACGCTATTCACGAACAATTCGATACAACAAAACCGAAAAATCGCGAACCCTTGGGCGCGAAAATATCGCTCTACATATTACTCTTTGAAATAAAGGGAATTTAGCAAACGAAAATTTTTCTTTAGAATCTAATTAAAAATTGATATTGTAAGAATAGTTTCACAAGCGGCGCCGATTTTCTCAAGTAAACGTTCTCTCATGGTAAAGCACTCGTGTGGGACGGAAATCTAAAACAGTTTAGTTAGTATATGATAGGCAGTTGAACGAAGTCGAATGTTCTCTTGCTCGGAGCCTCAATGCCGCAATACTTGTCGTTCTTCTATCAGAATCAACCGGCGAGGCGCTTCGAGGAGGGGAACCACGAGACGCGACGGGTGAGAACTTAAACACTGGTACCTTGTAAGCTGAAGGTGCAGCAGCCAAAAGTGATCCGCTCAGTACAGATGGGTAGTAATCTGACCGGTGAGCGTAATGAGGTGAATAAAAGTGGGCCATGCTTCCTGCCGGGCATGTGGGGTGTAAGGGAAGACGGAGGGCTGGAAAGGAAGGCTGCGGCAGTGTCGGGGCAAAGCCATCCCACTCATGATCAAGTGTCTTGCTGTTGTTCAGCTCTGAAGTGTAAGCCGACAGGGGTGGCGGTACTAAAGCATTGTTTAAACCGAGTGGAGCGTGTAAACGTACTCCCTGAGCCTTCTCGCGCTTTCTCCACTTGGCTCTTCTGTTCTGAAACCAAACCTGCATGGAAAATTTAAAAGGAAATTATCTCCTTTATAACGAAAAGTAAAGGGAATGCAAGATCAAGGAAAAGTTTTCCACTTCTTTACTACAACTTGTGTTGTAGATGTTTTTCTTGTTTCTCATAACAAACCATGTAGAATTTTAAACATCAATTTTGCATAACTACCCTGTAATCGTTAATCGTTGTCGTGAAAGCGAGAGAAACATAATAAATTGCCAATATAGAAAAGCACTTAGTTATTACCTTTAAAGTAAAAACAAAACTTATTCTTTTAATATAGGCAAGCTAACTTTGTTTCGGCGTTTTAGATACATTTTCCTACTAATTCGTTCTCAGCGAGAGACCAATAAATCTACAAACCACCTCAATGGCGCGTTATAAACAACACTGCCGCAACTCTACTGCCAGCGATTCTTCATGCAAAAAAAAACTCTGCCGTAAAACTTTTAACACTTTGAAAACCATCAAAGCAATTATTAAGATAATTGCCAAAGGCAATCACTTTTCAAGTACTGTACAATATTAGCGTGGATAATAATTTCCTTGGAGTAATAGTTTTATGATCGGTCGCTTATCTTCCATCACCGCCAGATGCCTGTCATTTGCGGAGTATAATTTGTTCCACTTCTTATCTTTTCCAATAAAGAGGTTTTCGTCCGCAACTAAATTGGACTATTTAATTACCCGCCGGGCAAATCAGCTCATAAACGTTTCCAGTGATATCACAACGTACATCTAAGAATATTATTACCTGAACTCGCGCTTCAGTGAGATCAATTTTCATGGCCAATGCTTCTCTTGTGAAAACATCAGGGTAGTGAGTTTTGGAGAAGGCTCTTTCGAGCTCTTCCAACTGATAGCTTGTGAATGTGGTCCGGTAACGCCGCTGTTTTCGTTTTCCTGGCGAACATTTGCTGTCTTCTCCATCATCGTCTTCGCTTTTGTCTTTTTCATCTTCATTTTCGGCTGTGTACTGTACACTTGTTAAACTCGATCTCAAAACGTTCTCTAGGAGAGAAGAAACAGTTTCTAAATAGATTGTGGTCTACTATTAAGAACAAGGAGAAAAGAGTGAATATTAGATTAATAAAATTAAGGTGATTTGTGTTTAATGCTTGTATGACAATCAGAAGTAATCTTCAAAACCATAATGAAATCGTAGTGGGTGAATCATTTTCACCTTTCGACAGACCAAACTCTCGGCGCCTCAAGCTTGCTCGAACCTCTCTTTGTACCAATTAGAACACAAAGGCTTTTCAAGTTTAGAGAACAATAACTGTAGTGGCAAAATATTGATATACAACCCGCCTTGGTTAACAGGGGGAAGGCACCACCAGCAGCAAAAATAACATTTTGGCATCTGAAAATGCGCTGTCCGCCCTGTTCACTTCCCAGCTTTTTTGTGATATGTAAAATAGCTGAGGAGTTTTAAGGCACTTAAGCGCTAACACAGTAAACTTCACGGTACCTCGCGCAGTCTTGTCTGTGCTATGACCCGGTGCCTGTTCTTGCTCAGGTTTTGTTCGTTGTTTGTGTTCATCGTCTCGGTTGAGTCCTAGCAGTCCATCAATGGTGTAAGAGGAAGGTATTGACCGGGCAGTAGACATGTTCCGTGCGTGCTGAGTTTCCGTGAATGAAATCTGCCAAGAACTGCAAGGGTTTTAATAAAACCCTGTACACCGACCGACCACACGTGAAATTCTATTGGTGCAAAACCAATGAAATACTTAACTGATAATAAAATTAATAAAACTACGAAAGTTCATTAGGGGACGTCATGATACTCGGCGCATATTCTTTACATTTGCAATTAGTTTAATCTCATTTGGTCAAATAGCCGACAACAGCGTGAAAATGACAGATTCCTCATTAGGCCGAGTACCAAAAAACTATTTCTCATTTGGCTCTGTTTTATCGCTAACAAGACAAGAAAGCATGTGTTTAGAGTCAACTGATGGAGCGTAGTACAAGGTTAAGTGTGTGAAGTAAGCGTGTTGACTCACCACTGTTGAAGATATGTCCTCTCACAAACCACTTAACGATTGTTGAAGATACGCCAGCGAGCCTTTTCTTCTGACTACGAGTCATTCACGGGGTCAAGATCAGAGTAAAGGTGTCCGTCTCAGTATCCACACTGACAACAGTTTGCTAACTTGTCTTCTGCCGTAGTAATATTTACCAGTGAGAAAATGTGTTATGAATTCTATCGCACGCTTTGAAGAGTAATCTTCAAATATTCTGTTCCAATAAGTATAAATTAAAACCACATTCAACTGTAAATAGGTTTAACAGCTGATATCGGCAGCTGCCCAGAACAATGAGCCGGTAAGAAGGGAATATTGAAAACTTGCACCCTTCTCAACGTTTTGATTGGGTTAATTAATCACCATTTGTCCCCGTAATTAATTAATTAATACCGTTTATCTTGAGTCGATACAACCTTGACAAGTAGCCAATCGTATGGCGTGGCTATTGAAGCGTTAGAGGCGTGCCGCTGACGGGAATTACACATTATCACATAGGTGTTATTACTTGTTTACTCACTGCCACAATTTTAAGCGCGGCATGCGTGATTATCATAATAATAAAATGTCTTTTTAACACCAACTCATTCCAATTTAATTAAACTAATAAGCCCACAAAATCATTGAAACCACAAAGCAAAGCATTTCCTAGTTGCACTGTCCCGCGATCGCGACTTCGTTAGATATGCCGTTCGAAGAAGTGGCGTTATCATCGCGGTAAAATGTTCAAGTCCCATGCAAAGATTTGCACGAGTGCTTTTTCAGCAATTAGTTTGTTGTTCCTGAGAGCATAAACAAGAAGGACCAAGCAAACATATGAACAATGTGCCAGTGAATATTAATAGCGTAATTGTGTGAAAGGATCGGAATCAACAGTGATAATGTAATAACTATATTTTGTCAAACCAAGTGTTCGCGGAAAATTCATCGAGATTATTAATAAAACATTGTACAAAACTTTTTTCCTCATGAAAGGAACCGAAAAGTCTTTTATTGCAAAAATAATCACCCATTATCGCTAAATGTACGTAAATTGACGAGGTTATAATAACCACAAGAGCTCAATGCAAATGAAGACTTCTGTCAAGTCGGCGAAAATTTCAAGCGACAGGAATGAATTGATAAGTAGCTCAGTAAGGGTGGTGATTACTTAATCTTGTTAGGAACAGTGTGAACTAAAAATTACGCCCCCTTCATTTTTACTTTAAATTACTCTAACATCTCGCAGCCGTGTGCAACGAGGAGAAAGGAACCCAAGGTAATTTTGTTTCGTTGTTAAGGGTTTAGACTGTTATTCTTTTTCACAGCAAAGTTGGCGCAATGTTTGTCTTCACTCAAGTGTGAAAAACGACCTCCAAACAAACACTTCACTTGTGAGTTTTTCAATATCCGCTACAGACACATGAAAAGGGCTTGTGATGGCCGCCTATTGTTCGAAAAAAAGGAGTCTTTTGATAACACGAGACAAATAAATAAACACACTAAACATATGGGGAAAGGTTAAGATTTACTGATAAAATTCGCTAGTTTACAATTTGATACATTGTTTCCAGACTTTCAAAACAAAATTCTAGTGCATAAGAAGGCGATAAAATTACGCCGGGAATGACGGTCTCTAAAACGGGAAAAGTTACATGATATACTACAGCAAAGTACTGCAAACTAAAGAATGAAGCAAATATCTCTATTGCAAATCCCATTAACAAAAAAGACAAAAATTTACTGCAGCTCTTTTTAAAAACGAAAGCGGTTCAATATTTATCCTAGTTGCTTAGTACATTACTTGCAGGTTCCATGAGATAAAAATAAATTCCTTTCTTAACCTACGGTAATCAGTCTTAGTGAAACAGTTAGCCCATGAGCCGTAAGATGCACACAAATCACATCCAACGTAATTTTTTTTAAAATCGCTGAGGTGTATCAGCTACTGCACCTGGTAAAGTGCAACTGAGAATGTCTTTTCAACAACACTAAAGGATCAAAGCCACGCCGGCCGGGCCATTGCAGCATTCCAGCCGGACATGAAGTGTCGCTAGGCGAGTTCTGCTCTGCAGCTCTTTTCCATGTTCCAACAAAATTAAAACCACTTTTAATTAAGAGCCACGTTACTTTGGCCAAGCGGTGCCATGGCTTGTCAATCATGTTGTCGGGGGGGCAGGACATAAGAATAAGCGACGTGTAGTATTGAGTCTGTTACTTGACACACTCGCTCGCTCACTCGCTCGTTCATTGCTTTGATCTTCCATTACGCTTTCGGTAACGCGTTAGGTTCTCTCTCACACTCGGGCGCTCGCTCGCTCTCTCGCTCGCTCGCACGCACGCTACTGAGTTATTCAAGTCTCGGTCAGTTTGTCTCGATAGCAAATTAGCTCCAATTTTCAACAAAATTTGAAGCCACCAGGAGGGAGGTTGTCTTTGGCTTGAAAGGCAAACTGTCCGTCCACCTCTTGTGGGGCCAGCTCTTCTTCGCCGTTGTCAGCCTGAACAAATACAAATAGCAATAACTAAATAACCACAAACCATTGTAGCAAGTGTTAAACGAGCAACGACTGACTGAGGTTTTCTGTTTTGAAATCAACGGTGTAAAAACGTGCAAAGGTGTTTCCCCTACACTAACAAAGAAATGTGGAGCACACAAAAAACGGAAGATACAGCATGCCAGCGGCTTAAACACCGTGACTGCTAGTCACAGGAGAGGTATTGTTCACGGTTGACAGTTTACACAAGGAGATAAACAAGTGTTACCATTGGTTATGCATAAGTGGCGAGCTGCCATGCAAGCCATGAATGACTCGACAAGGAAGTCATAGTACAATACAAGACCAGACGAGTAAAGAACACACGCTACTAAACAAATTAAATCTTACGAGATAGCTCTACATTTTTCTACCCTGAGATTGGTCTGTCAAGCGTAAAAACCTGGGTCAGTAGCGGAAAAATGCTTCACTGAACCAAGGACACAGCAGTGGAGATATTGACACCCTCCACCAGCACCACCGACCCTTAAAAAACGTGGCTTTCCGGGTTTTTTTTTTCATAACAAGAGTGCTAAGGAATCTTGAAATCGAATGCATGTAAATCCTACATGGGCTGCTGTAGCAGTCAGGAAAACAGGCCTTTACAGAACGGTATCAAACGCATGGTTAAGTTAAAGATAATTCAAACACCAAGGCAATAATTTCTTGGGCAATGCCTTAACGCTTGGGTTGATGCGAGACAACAAGCGTGTTAGACAAAACTTCTTATCGAACCCACGCGGTTCCTGGGGCAGAGACACAGGTTAACGGCAAGAAAGTGACAGGATATGTCAAGAGAACAAAGGTAAAAGTACCAGCAATGGAACCGACAGTATGAAGAAAGTAAAGTGTTAGTTTGAGGCTGGTGTTACCAGCTATACACACAAAACTATTGACAAGACTTCAGTAATTCAACAAGGGAAAAGACAAAGGGTTTCTTAATGAGACACGCCTTGCAATCTAAAAATAACCTTATTAATAGACCAACCAGATCGGTAGAGACGAGTTTTCCTGTACGCCATGTAAATACAGTAGTAGTACTAGTTGATAGACTTACAAAGCAGTGACTGGGGTTATAAAATCAATGGGCATTCTCTGGATAAGAAGTTTGTCTTTTGGTATGCACTGTAAAACATACCTCATTAGAGAAGTACTGATCGATTATTCCAAAAGCAAGTTTGTAGATTTCTTCGTTTTCGTGTTGCTGAAGGAATTCAATCTTGTCCAAACCTGGAGAATAATTCCAACAATAGTAAGGTTTTCTTCCAACTTTAGTGTTTGCCTTTTCAATCCAACAGTGACCAGTCACCTACTAAATTCTCCTCAAAATATAATCACAAGGAAATCTTTCAAGTAACAAAAATACAAGAATTGAACAGCAGCCTGGCTGGACGCCGGCTTAACTCCCGGCAATGTCAAAGAGCCGGTTCTGATGTATCATCTTTAAAATTCTCACAAAACAAATCAGAATCGAACAATCTTATCATCCAGGGCCCGGTTGTTCAAAGCTAGGTTACGCTAACCCAGGATTGGCGGCAATTGAGAATTCATTTTTATATCATAGCAGGGTTCGCGTTAATCGGTATTTAAAAAACCGGGCCCAGGTGCAGTGCGTGCCAGCAAACAAGGTGCTTGGGGCTTGTGATACCAATATATTTTCTCGTATATTTCGGTTTTATTACCAGTATTACGCAAGAAACCTGCGGATTAAAAATGAACCGTAAGCCTCGTAAGTGAAACAAACGCCTTTTCCTGGGAAACAATGTTTCAATTTCGAGTCCTTCCCTCCAGAAGTAAGAAACCACAAACGCTAAATCGCGCGCAAAACGCCCGTGGCACCGGCTTGCTGTGCGCCAGTTATTTTTCGCACGCTTTTTAGATACGCTATTTTCTTTAAAATCCCTGAGAGACAAAGCTGCTTTTTTTCTTTTACATTTGCTATACCAACCTCCAGCTTCTTCAATGATAGTAGCAATAGTATCTGACTTGTCACCAGCCATCTGCAATAACAAAACAAACTCAGTAAATACACTCCTTCCTACTCTATGTTTCTCTATTCTTAAAGAGCCAGTGTCACCCGAAGTGCTTTGCGCCCCGAGGTACATTTTTCATATATGAAAAATCCGCCATTTTCTTGATTGTTGTGAAGTCTGATTTCTATCTTCTTCCATCGCTGCCGTTAGCGATCCGAAAGCACTAGCGTGAATTTTGACTTGACATTTAAGTGCCGTCGTATCGATTTCGTTGCATATTTCCGAATTCTGAAGTGTTTTCGCGGTGGAGAAGGAGATCTTTAAATTGGATGCCTCGTTAAGGTTCAGGAAAGCTGAGGCGAAGGCCGAGTCTTCCGCGCTCTGCCAAAGTTGTATGGCTGAAGGAGTCCGTCTATCAGCAGCGGAGAGAAAGAAAAACATCTATGGGTTTCAGCAACAGTACTGACACTACGTTCGCCGAAATAGTGCTACGTTCGTTGCCGGATGAAAACAGAAGAAAGGTTAATTTACCACAAAATAACAGTAGCTACGGGCCTACTCCAAAATAATGCTTATGGTCATGAACTTGTGGTGTTTTGCTTAATTATTCCTTGTGTTCACTGTCAGTTTATGTTTTATGTATACAAAAAGTGTAAGTAACTAATCTGGTTTGGCGATCGACGCGATCGATCGCGCGATCAATCGATCAGACTGTAAGATATACATCTACACGCATTGACTGCGAAGTCAGATCTTGAGTAGTTTTCTCCAGTGACATCTAGCGATGAAGACGTCAATATTCTTACGACTTGTTTTTGTTTTATTTATATCGAGTGGAAGTGGCTGCTCTGGTTTTAAGTACATCGAGATCGATCGATCAATCGATCGGTTGTTATAATAGCTCCATACGCGTTGACTACAAATTCAGATCTCGAGTTGTTTTCTCCAGTAACATCTAGCGATGAAGATATTTCTATTTTCAGAGGTTACTATTGTACATATCAGCTCGCTGAAAGGCCAGTTTGCACGATATAATT
>Ga0126336_10001891_pt1 | contig 11497 bp, 13 predicted proteins | sample SidCmetagenome_FD_92530 | JGI IMG/M metagenome (GOLD analysis project Ga0126336, IMG submission 92530) | Coral microbial communities from El Islote,Puerto Morelos, Mexico - Siderastrea C C metagenome | ecosystem: Host-associated > Invertebrates > Cnidaria > Coral | place: El Islote,Puerto... | reverse complement strand
GTTAGCGTCACTTCGTGGCGTCCATTTTGAAATTACACGAAAGTGTGATATTTCTTCAACGTCTTTGAAAGGTAAAAAACGAGAATTTACTCCATTTGATTTCTGGAATAGTGCTTTTTTTGAAAAATGCTAGTGATCTGTGAACCGCTGGTGATCCCACAAAGCTTCGTAGAGAGTTTTAAAACCACTTCTATCGCGCACAAATGCAAAATCGTCGTGAATTTAAACTGGCGGGATGTTTGAACTTGAACTTGAACCACGCTTCGATGAGGCTTGTTAAGCTAAGTTTTCTTCTCCTACTCTGGATTGAATCTCCCCATTCATGGAAATACAGGAAACAGAGGTAAGCCGTCTTTCTTTTAGTCTCCACGCAGATGATCATGATGTGCAGTAACTTACAATGTAGGTTTTCAATATTGTTTGCAAACATGTTCACTCAATGAGAACCGACATTGTAAGTTTTTAACTAAGAAAAATATTCGAAATGCCATTAATGTTCTTGAAGTTTAGTTTTTGAAATCGACTGCTTCATCAAATGTACTTTGCTGAAGATTTGACTGTTAAGAGAAAGGTTTGCAAATAAATATAGGGGCCAATTATTTGAGCAGGGAATTTATATATTTTGAAACTACTAAAAGTGATGTAGTTTTTGTGGGCTCCCTGTGAATAGACTTGCCAGAATCTCCGCAAATCAAGCCAGGGCTAACCAGGGTATTATTGATCCCAGATGTCCTTTCAAATGGCTAGAATTTTGCATTCCTTTACGGACCGTTTATTTCACTCTGCGGTTTCAGAAATAGTAATCACGTGACCACAAGTTTGTTGACCGCAAGCTGACCACAAAATCTATAACGTTGAACATGGGACAAATGAATTTCAACCCACAATCATCACATATCCTAAAATGATCCCATCTCCTGAGTAGTAAGTCGGGCTCACATAGTAAGATAGGCCTCGTTTTGATGTTGTGACCTCGTTTTGATGTGGCTTCGTTTTGATGTGAACCGAAAGTCACGTGACCGGAAGTCATGTGACCGGAACCGGAAGTGACGTCACCGGACCCGGAAGTCACGTGATTTGGAGTGGGAAACCGCTGACCAGTTGGAAAAAAGGATTGCGGGCTCAGGGGACCGGAAGTCACGTGATTTGGAGTGAGAAACCGCTGGCCAGTTGGAAAAAAGGAGCGTGCGCTCAGGATGGGGAAAACCACTGACCAGTTGAAAAAAAAGGATCACAGGCTCATGGACCGCTGACCAACGTGGGCTCAGAGTCCAAAGTCCAATTCAGGCACCGGGGGAAGGTCCTTACTGGAAAGAGACAAAGAAGACGCCATATTGGAAAAAAAGTGATGTTTTAATCCATTGTTTCCTTGGTTACAAAGAGTGCAATCGGGCGACCGCGTTGGGGCTTGGATCCAAGGTCCTTCGATAATCCATGGTATGCGGATGATGAGAGTTCCATTTCCAAGAGGAAGCAAGTGATAGAGGAACGTGAACCCAAATGGTCTCCTTTTGATGAGTGTTTCTTTTGATGAGTGTTCCTTTTTAATATGAGTGTTCCTTTTTTGACATGAGGGTTCCTTTTTCAATATGAGGGTTCCATTTCTTGGTTGTCGTCCTATTTCATTTTGATGAGTGTTCCTATTTAAAATACGAGGGTTCCATTTCTTTGTAGGTGATGGAGGAGAAGGTCCAGAGGAGGCAGCAACGATAACGAGAAGAGTTTTTGATGAAGGAGAAGGTCTGACGCGATTTTCTGAAAGCCGTACCCATGACAATATCGCGATGAGATAGAGCAACGTGAGCCCAAATGGTGTCCTTTTGATGAGTTTTCCTTTTTGATATGAGGGTTCCTTTTAATGAGTGTTCCTTTTTAATATGAGTGTTCCTTTTAAGAGAAATGTTCCTTTTTAATATGAGGGTTCCATTTTCTTTTTTAATATGAGAGTTCCTTTTCATGAGTGTACCTTTTTAATATGAGTGTTCCTTTTAATGAATGTTCCTTTTGTTGAGTTCCATTTTCCTCTTGATGAGTGTTCCTTTGTTTATGCGTGTGTTCCTTTCGTTGTACCATGCCAAGAAACTCTAACATCATGTGACCTCCAACCAAAACCAAAGTTCTCATTGAGGATGACGTAAACAGATCATGACTGTTCCTTTTTAATATGAGTGTTCATTTTAAGAGAAGTGTTCCTTTTTAATATGAGGGTTCCATTTCCTTTTCAAAAACCTCTTTGACACAGATGTCGTCAGCAAGGCGAGGAACCCATGACCTTCCAAACATACCCAGCCGTCTTGGCAAGACGAGGCAAGCAACACCTACGGATGGCAGTCAGCCTTTTTGATTGGTCAGAAGACAAGATCAGCATAACGTGGCGTACTCTTAGGAAAGCACATGACTTCCAGTCACGTGACTTCCGGTTCCCATCAAAACGAGGCCACACCCGTCTCTCACTGGTATCCGTACGGGTAGGTGTGGAAGCTGACGCGATCCACCACTCTCTTGTCGTACACCAACTGGTAACGTTTGTAATCAGGAAAGGTGTACAGTTGATAGGTTTTGGGATCCCGGACGATCTGATGCGCTTTGACGACTTGGGTTTGGCGCGGTTTCTGGAGTGGCTTTTGGATTTCGTCCAGGAAGTTTTGGCGCATGACACTGTAATTCAATTGGGTTTTGCCTTCACTGTTCAGACGGAATCCTCTCACTTTGCATTCCACGTGACCGTTCTTGGTTTGGTAGCCATAATTCTTGGGACCGCCCGATACAAATTCCACGATGAAATCCTCGGGATCCAATTCACTCGTAAACTCACCGAGGTAGTCCCCCAAGACTGGGTTGGGTTGACCCGATTCCTCCAAGTAGATGACTGAGTCCGTGTCGTAGTAGAGGACGCGTTCTCCCAATTGTTGCAATGCAGCGTAGAGACGGAGCCGGGCCCAACAGGTGGTGAAACAGGCCACAAAGATGTTGAGATTGGGTGATACGGGGATGTCTTGGTCTTGGTATTGATATTGAACCTCGACCATCTGGTCGTTCATGACGGACACGTGACGTACGTCCAAGGTATAAGTGTCGAGGAAACGATGAAAGGCTTGGGGATCATCAAACGCTTGGACTTGGGTCTTGTTGAGACGTTGTCCAAACTTGCCCCACATGAAATTGAGCATCATTTTGGCTAGGGTGCGCAACCCTGGATTCTTTTGGATCTTGTCGTACTCCAACCGGATGCCCTCATGTTCTTCGTACTCTCGTAGGTACTGTTGACGTTTGGTTTCATCGTCTCCGACCCACGATGGCCACCCGCTGGCTTCTTGCTTGATTTTCAACCAGGTGTTGACGTAGTCTCGGAACAGTCCTTCACAGGTCTCGTCAAAATGCCAGACCTCATAGACGTATTGGACCTCGTACCCCAGCTCGACGGCTTTGTTCAGTTCGGGAGTACACCATGTCCCGGTCAGGACGCGTTGCTCGTCGGTGTGGATGCATTCAGCTGTTCTTTCCCATGGACGTTTGGGCATTTCTTCTTTCACACAGACGGCACAGAGGGGAAAGGTGAGTTTCCCTTCATGGCGGCAAGGCAGTACGGGATGGTAGAGGTGACGTGGAGGCAGGACTTTGCATTAGATGAGACCAAAGTAGGGGCAGATGTCGGTGTGACCCTGTTTTGAGTGAAACGAGGATGTCCTTTTGGGTAGAGGCACGTCTTGTTGACCCAAGGGTACAAGGAGATGACATCGATGTAATGGATCTTTTGGCTGGGGGTTGTATGATGGTACAGTTTGATGGCATTGGTACGACCTCCACAGAAAGCGTCGCGTGGAACTAGAGCTTCTGTGAAGACCAGGTTAGCCACAAACGTACGGATGTCAGGTGAGGTGTCTTTGAGACGTCTCCAATCACATCCCCACATTTCCACCACGTGGTACCCCATCGATTGAAGTAGGCTGATTTTTTGTTGGGTGGTCTCGTAGACATCTTGCATAGTCCGATCATAGTGGCGCACATGTTTTTCGTGACGGTTGGGATAACAGCGGGGACATCCATGGGTGAAGCAACCCTGAAATTCGTACACAGTGTTTGTAGTGACATCGAAACCGTCCACATGGAAGTTGGTGCCGGGGATGCGATACTCGCCGGCATTGCCGACATGTTGAATGTTCTGGGGCTGTTGGTGATCACACCAGGTTAACCATTCGAGGGCCACGTTTGAGTGATTGATGCGGTTGCGCCATCCTCGGACGGGTTCACTGGCAATACTACTGGGGATCATTCGGTTCATACGTAGATCCCGGTTACAGGCGGAGGCAATAGCGATGTGGTCGAATGGATTGAACCCCGTCAGGGTTTCAAACAACCGTTTGAAGGTCAGGCATCCTTGTTTCAGGAGACGCACATCCGATTTGCAGTAGGCCACTAATTCTTTCTGAAAGTCAAAGGCCACCTCCTTATCGCGTTGCTCTTGATGCCACTTTTCCAATTCTTGCTTGGCTTTGGGGGCCATGGTTTCAGGCATGTAGTAATGGAGGCCTGGTATGGATTCCACGTACGTTTGGTTTTCTGGACGGTTGAACTTGTGAGGGAAGTAGCCTTTTTTCAGTTCCGTTAATCCAAAGGTTTTGGGAAAGGCGGACAGAGGCATCTGGAAGAAGCTGAGAGAATCGATGAAACGAATACGATCGTGTTGGACTTCCAAGAGTTTACACAAGTTGCGGAGCTGCTCGACAATACGGTTGTCACTATAGTATTGATGAATCACAAAGTACCCATCGTATCCTTGGAAATTATGAGCTAGGACATTGACTTGTCGGGTGTCATTGAGTGTTAAGGTATCCAGCCATTCGAGAAAATCTCGGATACAATGTTCGCCTGGGAAACACACGGGGTCGTGGTCGTCTTCGGTTTCGGCCACGACGAGATTAGCGATGTGCTGTTCGTGGGGTTACATGGCTTCAATGTCAAAAAATGTCCTCGTCATCCACGTCTTCCTCCTTCCGGGCATTGGTGGTATAAAGCTCCACGGCCGCTCCTCGTTAAGCACGAGGACCTCCTTGACGTTTCCTCTTTCTCTTCTTTTTCTGCTCTTGAGGCTTTGGGGCTCTTTGAATGAAACATAGATCGGTCTGACCGTCCACGTACTCGTGGCAGGAAGGACAATCCACATACCAGCACTGATGCCTTTCAATCTTTTCTAACCCTACGTCCTGCTTGCGACATGTTGAACAGCGACGGCGATGAAAGCACACGGTGGACTGAGGGTTGGTGGCTGGTTTGCCAGACTGGTCCTTGACGAGATGCGTTTGTAAACAAGTCTCTCCGAAAAAGTCCCGATGACATTGTTGGCAACGTCGGGTCGCTTTCAGACCTCGGGGGTAAGCATGAAAGAAAATCGGGGCACTCTTTTTGACGACAGGCCCTGCATTGCTTTTTCTTGTTGCATCGATGCTCTCCCTGTGTGTTATAGGGTTTCCAACAGTGGGCACACACATAACTGGACCCGTAAAATCCCGGCAAACGGGTAATGACATCGTAATGGCCTTGGTGGTGCAACAGGATCAATTGTTTGTCTTGAATGTCTCCAAACGTGGTGATATGGAAAGACCGGTGAGCATCCACCAGGATGATCTGGTAATTGGCGAGGGACGGGACGATACTGAACTTGGTCAAGGCATCGTAGCTACAAGGACCGAAGGGCACGTTGGCTTCGTGATGGAGCAACAGAGCCAGTTCTTTTTGGAGTTTAGTTCCTCGTTGGATGGATGCCAATTTAGGGTGTTGGTCCACTCGGGCTTTAGCAGTGACGAGGGCTCGAGCACAACAGAGGTCATCTCTATTGTTAATCCTGATGACCGATTTCGATGTTTTCGTTAGGGTTTGGAGTGTGGGGTGGCCGGGTTGCCACGGCGCGGTCTGCCGGTTCCCTGAGGTGCATGATGGACTTGGGTGATGGACAATTGAAAGGAATCGTCCATTTCAAATTGTTCGTTGCTGTTGAGGGCTTGGGCCAACCGATGCAAGAGGGCGTCCAAACGAGCACCTCCTTCGCGCCATTCTCCTGCTTGTAAACCCCACCCTTGGAAATTGTTCGTGAGCCGGTTGGAACTAAGGGTAAAATAGAGTCGGTCTTGATCGTGCAGGTTGGGAGTCGTGGCTAACACTTGATTCACCGCTCGACGTAACCCGTCTTGAAGCGCTTGAGTAATGTTCTCATTGGGAATAAAGTTGCCTCTTTGTCGTAACTGGGTTTTGAAATGACGTTCGCGGACTCCCATACGACTACTCAAACGATCGACATAGGGTTGGAGTTCAAAGTCAAAGGTTCCCATCGAGGCATCCAAACCTCCTCCACTTTGTTGAAGGAGGTTGGTTTGAAATTGATGTTGCCGTTCGAAACGATCCAAGACATCTTGACAGATTTCATCCTCCTCGCTGTCTCCCATCTCTTCTTGGCATAACAAAGGTGCATCAGAGAAATTCTCTGCCGTCTCTTCTTTCTCCGAATCGGACATCTCCAGGCCAAGCAATTGAAGGATGTCATTATGGTCGAGGCCACTTGGCCCCGCTTCGGCTTCGTCGTCTTGGCGAGAGGCCATGATCAGATAAACTAGCTGGAGGTCGGTGCTCGTTTTTTATAGACATCCACGCGAAGCATGCCGGGGCATATGGGGGAGGACCGATCTAGGGGGATGACCGGTCCACACGAAGCATGCTGGGCCCATTAGGGGATGACCGATCCATGGAAAGCATGCTGGGGTGTCTAGGGGATGATGACCAAACAGAGCACGGGATGCCTAGGGGAGGGGGACCAATCACCTTACCAGGGTACAGGATGCCCCTGGGAGGGGTGGGGAGGGGGGATCCCCCTCCCCCCTCCCTAGTTGGAACCCACCATGCCACGCGGGGAACGAAGAGAGAGACTATAAAAGCAAATCGTGCACCGGGCTGGGGCATCTCAACATGGCCTCTGGTTATGAGAACCTGCTAGAAGAGTTTGAGTAATTTTGAACAAGATTTGGAAGTGGAAGCCATCTTGACCAAAGTAAAGAAGGGGTGGGTGCTCGACCCAGGAGTCACGCAGTTTGGACAAGAATTAGAGAAGGAGAGAGAGAGACTGAGACGAGCAGCCCAGGCAGCCCAGGCAGCCCAGGCAGCACGAGTCACCTACGTACGTGAGCATTGGACCCCCGGTCATTATCCCCAGTTGACGACAGGCTGGTTCATCCAAGGACTTGATTTCTGCTGCCTCTATTGGAGGTACGACTTTAAACGCCCTCTCACGCCCCCACCAGCACCGCTGCCATCTCCCGATGCCTCCCGTAAAAGAATGCTGCCGCTGCACCTGCCACCGCACCAAACGCCCCAGCACGACCAACCCATCAAACGACGACGTTGACTTTGACGACAACGACAACGACAACGAACTGGCAGAGATGCAGACCAAAGAAGCCCAACGACGGGCGCGGCGACGGGCCAGCAAAGCCAGGTACCGGGCCAGGCATCCCGACCGAATAGCCGCCGCGAAACAACGGTATCGGGCGAAACGTAAGACCAAGCCACCAAGCGGCGACGACGATGACGACGACGACGTTGACGACGAACTGGCAGACCTCCAGGCTAAACAAGCGTAGCGACGGACCTCCCAAGCCAGGTACCGGGCCAGGCATCCCGACCGAGTGGTCGCCTCGAGACAACGTTATCGAGAGAAGCAGCAGCGGGCGAAACGTCTTGCGTACCAAAAATAGTACTATGACACCCATGCAGAACGGCTGCGGGCCTATCAAAGACAACGCCGCCAAACGGAAGAAGGTTGGCGGTGGAGGGCACAATTCAAGCGAAACAGCGAGAGGCCGCCGCCTAGCGAGACAAAGCGGGCAAACGCAACGAGAGAGAACGGCGGAGAAACTCCAAGCCTTAGGGCCCCTGAAACTTACGGTGACGCTGGAGGATTTTATGCAGGACTTTTGGGACTCCCTCTCGCCCACCCAGGACGACTCTATGGACAAAGACCTCGTGCCACCTTGTGCCTCGGATTCCATGACTGTAACGGACATGGATTCAGGGGACCTTCATCCCCTGGATCATTCTGCATGGGTCGAGTCGTCCCTTTCTTCTTGTGACATGTGGAACGATGGGAGTTCATTTTTGGACAACCTACTAGAGGAGCTTAGTGACTTGTCGTCGTCATCGGACGACTCTTTGTGTGGCTTGTCGTCGTCATCGGACGACTCTTTATATGGTTTATTAAGTGACATGTCGGTGGACGAATGGACCTAGTGTGGGCAGGACCCTTGCTTTGAATTGGATGACTTTGTTTCGTAAAAAAAAAGACAGTGCTTTCACATTTTAATTTTTTTTATTATTTCTCCAAAAGAACAAAACATGTACTGTATCAGTAGGTCATTAAAACAATTACAATTTTAAACGTTTCTTGGTTTGCATGATTTTTTTGACGACTCGTTCCGTCTTGGTTTTCTTGCCGGGTAACCGATCAATGGCTTGGATCATCTTGGTATCGGCTTTCCATTTATCTTGTAAATTCTTGGCAGGGGTGTAATAAATGTCGTGTTGTTTAGCAATTTGGTCCAAGCGATTGATCCCGGGATAAGCGATTGATCCCGGGATCTCCTCGTTTCAGACGTTTGGCTAAATGCGTGCCAGGACCCATGTACTGATAGCCAGGCCAATGAAATTCTTTGCCGGTTTTGGCGATCCATTTTTGTACATCCAATGCCCCACCTCGTTGGGTGCGTTTTCGTTTGATGCCCCTTCTCCTCTGGGAGGTCCGTTTTCTCTTGGTGGTCATGGTTTAGTCACTGTCGTCGTAATCCAACCGACGTCGTAACTTTTTGCCTCGGTGCCAATCTTCCCAACCGGGTAAGGGTTTCAATCGTTCCACTTCACGCGCGGGTCCTTTGCCTTTGCCTTTGCCTTTCGCGAAACCACTTTCGGCTAAATGTTTTTCCTAAGTCTTGCGACGTTCTCGCACGGCTTCTAAACGCGACCGGATATCCCCTCGACTGGTGGAAGGGGCCTCTTTCTTGAGAATGGGAATTTTACTGGTGGTGGCCGCTCCTTTGCCTTTCTTGGTTGCAGGGTTAATGGGAGGTTTGTTAGTCGACGGGCTGCCTTTTATCATGCGCTTCAACCAATGTTCCACGGGTCCCGTCACCAAATCCCCGGCCTCTTCCTCTTCTTCGCCCGGTGGGCCACCTGGTGCACCGACACCAACCCCTCCGGGAAATTGACGGATGCGTTTGGTTAACTTGGTTAATTTTTGACTCAACGGTTTGGTTTGAGCATTGACCAGGGCCGGGGGCAATTGGGGGTCCGATAACAACACATGTTTTTTGGCGGCTAAGGTGGCGGCTTTGTTCAACAAGGCATTTTCGGTGAATTCTCCTTTGTAATATTGAATGAGTTGCTCCAAGTCCTTGTGGGGAATCATGTACACCTCGTCCATGGTTGACTACAGTCGGGGCAAACTTCCCCGTCTTCCAATGCACGACAGTTCTCACAAAGACGGGACTTTAAGATGTGCATGTACTCTCGATACAACAGGTGATATTTATGCTTCCAATAAGAACATTTGTCTTTCCATTTCTCTGTTTCTCGATTGGCGTCTTGTAACAGACGCATCCATGTGGGAAACGTTAACGGGTCGGTCGAGCACATTGACATAATACGTTATGGAGTCCTTGAAACAACCCGCGTCCTTTTTGCTGGACCAACCACGCAGGACGTTTTTTCACCGAATGTCGAGGACGTCCCAAGTCACGTAGCACCTTTTTATAGGGTCGAAGCTTGGCCATGATGGGGGGTGTGATGGGAATCTTGTTTTTTAACAAGTTCAAGACCAGTTCACTGACGGCATTGATTTGATCGGCATTGGCATGTTGTAATAGATCTTGACGTTTGAAGCGATTTGCTTCTTGTAACATGGACCGTAAAAACGGTAATTGACGTTGAAGAGGTTGCATCTTTTACCGATGGCGACGACAATACCGTTGGTTGGCTTTTTGGATCGTGCGTTTTATACGTTTATCCGTTTCCAATGCCACGACTTTCCCCAATCCCGCCGTGGCGGGGACCAACAAGTTCAAAAAAACCCCTTGTTGACGACGTCGTCGTCGTCGTCGTCGTCGTGGTCTTCTCCTGAAGGACGCCATGGGCTCGGGTGCGACAACAGACGCTGAAGGGCTTTGTTTTGTTTGATGAGATCCCACGTCCTCTTTATAGCCTTCACGGGTATTGCGTTTCAAATCTTGCCACAATCGTTTCCTTCTTCTTCTTCTTCTTCTTCTTCGTCTTCTTTTGACGGCCATGGTTCTAAGAGCGTGGGGCTGGGAGACATCTCCTTTTTATCCTTTTCCGTCCAATAGCCTTTGGGTCTCAACGGACGAGGACATCCGTCCACATAGCATGGCGCTTCCACGGGTTGGTACACAAAGTGACGATGGTAATCTTGCACACATCGTTTGGGTAACGGAGGGGTGAAATCGACAATGGTATCATCCAAGGTTTGCATCTTGATCAAAAACCTTTCCAGATCTTCCAAGGGAACACCACCCACATAGGTTTTCAATTCGGTCAAGGCTTTGGCGTACGTGGTAAACGCAAACCGACTCATGGTCACTTTAAACCGGTATTGTTTAAAGTCGTTCCATCCTTTGACCACCGTACCTACCGCCGCCAAACACGCCACCAACGTACTGTTTTCCAAAAGGGGACCCGCAATCATGCCTGCGGCCATCAGGAGTGACGCCAATCCATTGAACAAGGCATTGATACACTTGAAATGATTCAACATTTTTCGATAACACCACCATTGTTGGTGGTAAAAGGCATACAACGAATCCATGCGTTGTAACAATTCCGGCGGGAATTGAATACCATGATGTTTTGATCCATTCAATAACGACACGACGGTTTTCATCACGGCGAAATCCGGGACGAAGAGGTTTGCACGCTCGGTGCTCCTCCCTGTTTATAACTGGTCACAATGCTATTGGTCATGGTGACATTGGCAATTTCTCGTCCTTGTGCCAATTGTTCCTGATCTTGTGACATCATCCGTAAACGTCGTTGTAAATCCGCTTGGTTCAAGGTTCGAGGCTGATTCCCAGAACTCCAAGATCCTCGAGGGGTGGCTGGATTGGAGGCAGGTGTCAAAGGTTAAACGGGGGTTCGTCGTCGTCGTCGTCGTCCTCGTATTCGTCTCGGTCGTCGTCCACGACGACCACCACCACCACCACAACCATTGCCGCCGCCACCGCCACCACACCACCACCAGCACAACCATTGCCGCCGCCGCCGCCGCCACCGCCACCACCAGCACCACCAGCACCACCAGCACCACCAGCACCACCACCACCACGTCCACCACCAGCACCACCACGTCCACCTCTAACCATAATCCTGGGACCACGACGGTCACCACCAGCACCCGCCGCCGCCGCCAAGGGTACGCTCACATGACTCGCAGGGGTTCGAGCACCGG
>Ga0126336_10001890_pt1 | contig 11497 bp, 6 predicted proteins | sample SidCmetagenome_FD_92530 | JGI IMG/M metagenome (GOLD analysis project Ga0126336, IMG submission 92530) | Coral microbial communities from El Islote,Puerto Morelos, Mexico - Siderastrea C C metagenome | ecosystem: Host-associated > Invertebrates > Cnidaria > Coral | place: El Islote,Puerto... | reverse complement strand
GATATATAACATTGTCATTGAGAGGGGGATGTCACAGTATGTGTCACGTGACTCGCTCTAGCACGTGCTTTTATGTAAATGAGGAGCTCTCACCGAGCCGCCATGTTAATCGACTGAAATAAACCTTTTGAAAGTATAACACTCGGTGATGGCAAACTACAAGAACTTCGTACAGAATATGATGCCAGGAGAGCCGAGACATTCATTCAGGATGCTGCAGTTACTAGGGTTACGTGGAATTGAACATACGCAGTATGGTTGATCCTCTGCAGAAGGATCAGAAGTTCTTAGCTGATGGCCTGAAAGAAGCGGATTCCGCTTTCCAGAAAAGTTTCAATAGCCCTAATGCATCTCAGGCATTGTTAAAAGCACTGTGCAGGGAAGGGTTGAATATAACACTCTACTTCAACAGGCCCAGGCATTTCGCGCCACTGTTGACAGCCTTCTTCCCCATCTTCAACCAGGGTGTGCTCGTGTCCAGGATGTAGCTCGAAGCCTTAAAGATCTCCAAGAGGATCTACAGAAATATCTTAGAAATCTGTTTGTGAAAAAGTGACAACCAGCTGCTACTCATGTCCTGGCAATTCTGGTTTCCCAAGAGCGTCGAAACAAGAAACCATATGCCATTCCTGTTCAGTTTGTCCCTTATTGTTCTACCAGGGATCAATATATTCGGGATGTTACTGCAAAAGTCAATACAGAAATGGTAAAAATGGATTTAAAACCTGTTTGTAGGTTTCATAGTTCGCTGCAACTTGGATTGGTGAAATCTTGCACAAATGAACTGGAGTAGCAAAATAATTGTTCATAAAGTTTCTTGTTACCTTTTTGTTTATTAACTTAGCTATTCTTCTTCTAGGCTTACTCACAGATGGTAAATTTAACTCCCTGCGAACACAAGGAGAGACATGACCTCTACATATTTGCCAGCTGATACACGATGCACGTGAGAGTGTAAGCAAAGTGAGCAGAGGAAACCTGCTTAAAGTGCAGATTCAAATTGGAGGTAGGCATTCAGATGCTCAATGCTATGATTAGGTTAGATTGGAAGTCAAGTGCCATCTCACAGGGATTTGCCCAAAAAGAAGCCACCTTGCTGCTCAGATTAAATTCCTCATGCGACTAACAGGCTCGAATGTTGTACATTTGTCTTTTTTTCCTTCACACAACACGTGGCCGAAATATAGTTCGCTTATTGTTTTTGCGTGATGGCCTTCAGAGGAGAAAAACACATACCATTTAAGGAAATTTTTTTAGACTTGTCTGATTTTAATTAGTTTATAGCTAATAAACCCAGCGCAGGTCATTTGCTCAGTACACGACACACGATTAAGTGTTCTCTCTCGATGGTCTTTCTATGGTGTTCTCTCGATGGTGCAACCCTTGTTTTAAAATGCCCCCGGCAAGGAAAAAACCGTGCTCTGACAAACGGAATTCCAAGGAATTGGGTAGACGTGGCCGTAACGGCAGAGCAGGACAGTTTTTAGACACAGAAGCTAGGGAATGCGGCAGGCTGGTGATTGATTTACGTAAATAAACCACTTCAGAAAAAAGGCTCTTTCTTGTCATGTTGGAAGGAGTATCAGAGAAGACAGCAGCTATCAAACGTCTCTATCTTGCTATGTTAGAAACTAATTGCGATTTTGTGATGGCAATTATCCATGATATTGACGGCTAGTTGGAAGAAAATACATTCTGTATTGGGCGGAGTCGCAAAGCGACGGAGCCCAAATATGACACTTTTCTCACCGTCATTCGGTGCTTCACACAAATTCGAAGTAGCAACTTTATTTAGTTTTGTTAGGTTCCACAAGTGTACAAAACAAGATAACGCAAACGCGACGACCTTTCTGTTGAAAACTTTTTCAAGAACATGATTGTGTGATTAGTATGCACACAACAAACCTCGACAGAAACAGTTAAAAACAAATGAAAACACGAGCTTAAAAAAGGAGTTTAGATTAATTTTTATTCCAAAAAAAAGCTATTTTTATTCCAAAAAAAAGCTATTTTCATATTTTTTGTTCTGAAATTTGGAGTCATGGCGCTGTTGGGAATCCCTATCTCAGGGGAGGGGAGGGGGGTGGGGGGGAGTCGAGTACTCTGTGTTTACGCATAATTTTTATATTCAAACATGCAGTGCCCATTTGTTTGACGAAGGAGAAGAGGAGGAGAACGGTGATGAGAACAAAAGGTACCATTTAAATATTTCGACATACTTCAACTGTGATATTCGATCCTTGTCATCAATACACACGGTAACTTGCCAATTTGAGCTAGTTGTACCTTTAGTGATGTTCCCAAAAGTCACATCTCAGGCAATATTTGGGACAGTACATTTTTCCTTCCAGCCTTTTGACTCTCCTTGACAAAATCTTTCAGAAGCTTTACAAAAAATGGAAAAATCCAACACCACTCTGAACTGTGAGTGTGGATGACATCATTGAACATGTTTACGTCATCTTGTCATCTTGTATATTTTCAAACTTGTTACCCTTTTACTCCTGGGGTGACTTTTCGGGCCCGGAACTATATTTTAAAATCAAAATCTGTAGAATGATGGTGTAGCTTTTAGCCCGCAGACCAGCTCGACTTGTTTCGTCAACTTACAATTTTACTGCTTAGCTTTAAAAAAACAACAAAAATTGGAATCTTTAAGGAGAACCTTGCGCTCATAAAATAGCTTTCCAGGCCCGAAAAGTAACTGGGACCTTCGTGAAACAGGCCTGACACCATAGGATTTCATCCACAGACTCCAAAGTTAGAATCACCTTAAATGTCTCCATAACTGACTTTGGGAGTGAACACAGAATTTTTTGAAACTGAGACCAAATTTTTTAACCCATTTTGAAAAGCAAATCGAAGTACTGATCCACAGCAGTAGAAGTGCTCATTGAAAACAGGCATTTATTTGCACAGTTAGAGTAGTACATAGTATCTACATATATGTTTCGAAATGACATTGCCAGGGATTCGGCTCATTTTCAGTGCCCATTTATTTGATTCATGAATTCTAAGTTTTAAATGAATTCTAGAAAATAGGAACCTGCTTCCAATGTTAGGCTAAAACAGGTTCTTATGATAAGAGGGTCTAAATCGAAATCTTAGCCTAACAGGTTCTTAGAAAGACTTCCACTGTCACAACTAATTGATCTTAAATTGTTGGAAGTAAAATGAAAAGAAAGGTGTAGTGTACCAAGAAGTTTAGATATAAATATCACCTATTGACTTTCTTGATTTCCCCACACACTGCCATTTTGAATTGTTAAGTTAACAAGTGTAAAGAAAGTTTGTGTACCAAAAAGTTACATTGTTTTAGCTTGTTTTAAAAATTGAAAAAGTTGTTTTTGAATATTCCGAGCGGGTGCTGCCATTTTAGAATTGTTATGTCGTCAAATGGTTGCCACTATTGTTGCAAACAAAAGAGAGTTGCTCTCTAACAGTAGCGGCAGACATTTGATGTCAAGAATTCCAAAATGGCAGCGCCTGCCAGGAAAATTGAAAAGTTAAATTTAAAAGTTAAAATTTGTTAACTTAAGAATTGAAATTCAGACTATGTTGTAACAGTGGAGGTTCCTTTTAAAAATTAGGTTCTTATATGCAGGTTGCAAGGGGGTGGTTCCACAGTTTCACATTTAGAATAAAGGTAAACAAAGAGACAAAAGTTCTCAAGAACTTTGGAATCACCCACCATCACTTCGTGTACTAAGAAAAAAAATTTTGTTGTGACAGTGCATCATTTATCGATGACCAAACACAGCCCCGTGACTCGCCAATGGCACACGCAGTGCTAGACAACGCGCTTCTTGATCAGGAAAGACCATCTACAAGTAGGGATGTGGAGCAGGTAATAATTGTTCCATATTTCCCAGCTGGCCTGGCTAGATCATCAGAAGAGACAACAGGCTTCAACTTTGGTTTGTTTCTCTATGACACCTTACGCCTTCCGAATGGCCTTTTCTGTGATGATGCAGGTGGCAAAGTGCAATTTGAGAGCCTGGAGCAATGTAGGCAGTACTGCACCCGGTACGTGGCTGAGAGAGAACAATGGTGCAATAAACAGGAGCGTGCTCCAGACTATTCTTTGCAAAGGAGGCGTGAACCAAAAGAAACCATATTTCAGCAGGCAGGCCTTCCCTTGGAAGACCAACTGAGGACGGGAAATCCACGATTTGGTGGTCACTTGGAGAATTTGCGCTTGGATAACTATGGCAACGTTATGTTCCTGAATGCACCCCACTGGAGCGATGTGTCTCCACAGCTCATGCATGGATTTCCTCGGCGTCTTGTCATTGACGACCATCGTGGCGTTTTGCCCGGAAATATTACCGCTGGAGCTCGGATTTCTAATCAGGCCATCAGGAATTTGTCTACAGGTAAGATAGACAATAAATAGTAATGTTGTTCACAACTTTGTATAGTACTGCTCTACCTGGAGAGGGTAAAGGTGGGTGGAGTTGAACTAGACTACAGCCGTTCGTTTACATGGGAACTGACATACGACCTACAGTGTATAAAGAAAATGATTAGCTAGAGGGAAGAATGACGAAAGGTTGTCTTGGGGAACCTAATCACCAGTCAGTGAACTTGATTTTTCTTTGCTTCTAGCCTGTAGCTCTCGAAAACATTTTGAACAAGACAGAAGACCCTTGTTAAATTACTTCGTCTGATTATCGCCAACCAAAAATTAACCAACCGACCAATCAATCAATATTGATCAAGTTAGCAAACTCTAATACCCACCATTTCACCTCCACTTAAAAGTTTACACATCACAGCAATCCAAAGGATTTGAGGCGAATTTTTGTACTTTTACGACTCTGTTGAACTTGCAGGTGACATAGCAGCTTTCATCCCAAGAAGAATGGTGTAGGGACTGGGACTGACAACAGCGGAATTAATATTGGCCTGGGCAAGTGCTGTCAAGTATGCTGGAAAACGAGATAAGCCTGCATGCCTAGTAGATCTAATGCTGCGATTTGGCCTGGACTTCCTAACAATGATGCCACTGTCCCCAGATCACTTACGGGCTCTCAGGAGTACCAGTTCTGTCCACTGGAATCGCATTTTTGATACTCCCCCAGAAGTTGTCTAGTAGCAGTTCTGATGAGTCTGAGTTGTCAGTTAGCTGGGATCCCAGAGAGGAAAACGAAACAATGCCAGCCCAAGGTACTGATGAGCATGTGGTCGTTGTCAGACGACTTGTGGACAATCTGGTGCGCTCCTATGTCTCCACGCACACGGTGATACAGCAGCTGGAAGTTAGAGCAGAGACAGTGCAAACCTCAGTGGAACGTAGACGAAGTGGGAGCTCAGGGGTGAACCAGAGAAGGAAACAACCAACTCCCAGGCATGCTGTGCCAAGTGAACCAAGTACTTCCCAAGACAGCAGTGGGCCAGTTAGCATCAGCGAACAACCACAGAGGGCCGAAGAAGAACAGGAACAAATAACTGCACTGCCAAACCCCAAAGAACTCCTCCTTGGTCTCCCAGGAATCACAGCGACCCGCATCCCACAAACCCTCGTTCAACAGGCTCGAACAGTTCTTGCGTGTCAACCAACCATGTGATCCACAGCGGGTAAGCTGAGATGAGAAATTGCATAATATAAGAAATCGATAAGTGGTAATAATGAAACTTCTGGCCTCCCTCCACCATGATAATTCTGATAAACTGCTAGGTTGTCCTTCCAGTTAGCTGTTTACGTGCTTGTGAATCGGGGTGGAACTTGATATTAGTCCAGGACAGTCATTGTGGCTTCTCTTGAAGCCAATATAAAAAAAAAAAAACAAAATCAACTAAAACTATGCAAAAGATATCATCACTCTGTGCATCACATGGGTTGACTGATGTTACTGGTTTTCAATGAAACTGTGGTGCCAGCATGGGGAGTGATAAAGTAAATTTTCCACTGTAAAGAGATTCACATTACTTTATCAACTCAGTTGACATAACCAAATTTTTGCGATTGATTGATCTAAACCTTGGATTGATGTAGTGTTCTATCGTGTTTCAAATTGTTCCAGTCCTCCTTAAGGTGTAAACCTCACCTGTTTTTCTTGTGTAGGCAGAACACGCAAGAGCAGTGGGGGGACAGACAATTTCAGAAGCTAGGCAGGCAGCACTTTGCCAGACCTACCAGGAGGTGCGTGACCAAAAAGTCCAGGAGAGGGTGCGCAGTGTATGAACAGCTTCCCCGGCCGACTGTACATGTTTGGGGGACCCTATAACTAGAAGTTCACAAGAGGACAATGATCAAAATTGTCCGCACTGTCTCAGTGACGAAGAAGGAGCAGACATTACCACAAATACTCGCAAATGCCTGAACCTTGAATGTACTGTTTGCACAGTGATGAACAAACTAGACAAGGCAACACTGGCTGCACTTGGCCTCAAGCGGTAATGAACGCTGGCTGCACTTGGCCTCAAGTGGCCTCAGTAATGAACGCTTGACTACCATGCTGGAATTGGCCCCATCCATTGCACAATGTTTGAATTCAGGTGAAATCCCTGAGGCACGAAGGCAGGTTCTTGTTGACGCATTTTGTGACCTTCTAAGCTGTTGCAGAACCAAGGTCCAATATTTGGCAAATGTCGGGTTTCTTATTATGAACTGTTCCCAGCTGAGACACCTGCACCTTGAGAAAGGGTGGGGTGAGGTATGGGGTAACTTGTCCAAGATTGCCACCGCTTTGGTTACCATGTTGATCATTACAGTCAGCTTGCAGCACTCATGTTCATGCGTCAAAGGTGCATCCGTGACAGCAGCAGCAAATGGTTGTAGTATTTGCAGTCAGAAGACCCCGAGGAACAGACAATCAACCGAGATGTATTCCAGCAGAAGCAAGCTGTTGATTCTTCCATTGCGCAGGTCCCTTCCACTGCACAGGAGCAGCCTGGGGATGCTTCCACTGCTCAGGTGTCTTGCTGTTGAAAAGAACAGATTTCAGACTCTGAACATTCAATTTTATTTGTTACTTAGTAGAATACAAAATACAAAATAATTCACATGAACTGCTGATGAAAGACATGTCAGCAACATGATCCTCGCAGTTTAATGGTGTGTGAACTCGCATATTGTTATTGACCTCCTCTCGCAGTTGACTTAATTAGCTGGGTTTGATAGAAATGTTTAGTGTCACCTGCAGTCATAGCAAAGGTCAGGCTTTGAATCCTGGTCAAGCCCGAATTTTTTTCTGGTTCTTTGTTGAATTTGCATAAATTTTAGTGTCATCATAAATATAAATCATTTCATCATTTAAATATCAAATTTTAAATTGTTACCAAAACTCGCCAATCGCACGTGCAGCCCTAGACGATGCACTTTGAGATCAGGCAAGTCCATCTACAAGCAGGGATGTGGAGTGGGTCATAGTTGTCCTGTATTTCCCACCTAGCCTGACTAGATCTGATAAGTAACAGTGTACATCGAACCTGTCATTGGGCGGTAAATAGTTGTCAAGGTGACAACAAAAGTTGTCACAGATTAAACCCATGAAAGAAACATTTTTTTGAAAGAATCATCAGTGGCAAAAAATCGTTGCAACAGATTTATTTTTGACCTATCGCTTTTGTGTTTATTTTCTGAGAGTTGTAAATTATTGCTGTGTATTGAATGTCTTATTTACTCAAATTATCAGCGGGTAATGGGTATTGCTGTGTATCACATAGGTCTATATATATTTTTATATTTTCAGTGTTGACAAACAATATGGTTGAATAGAAGTCATTAAATTGTATTGTGATCAGCTATGTGATGGATGCAATAAAGTTGATTTCAAAGTTGACGTTTTGCCTTGACCATGTGTTAGGGTTTATTTTGGCTAAAATCTACCCTTGCAACACAGGTCACCGCATAAGATCCATTCCTGACGGATTGAAATAACGGTTGTAATTGTACTACCTACGTTTAGTTTACACAAACTGACAGAGTTAGGGTACCACTCTTCTACAAGGAGACTTACTATGTCCTGTCATTTATTCACCCTGGGGTATAACTCGTTCAATTAGCGCTGTATAAAAAGCATGACAAAACCTTTAGGTGCAAACCTTTTAAGCTTATAGACTGGACTACGGTACGAAATTGAGTACGAGTACCACTTCTGAATTCCAAACCAGTTGCGTTTTCAGAGACCTTACTCCTTTGTGTTGTTTGCCAGTTACGAAGGTAGCTTCAGGAATAAGATTGTTATGTGGCCTGATAATGTAAAGCCTGCAAGCTGGAATTTAAAACCCGTAGTCAATCTTGCACTAGCTTGTATGTAACGTCCCCTAGAAGAAAGAAATAAGCTTGTACAAGGGAACGAGAAATCTGAATTACTCACCAAAAGCTGCACACGACAGACAGACAAAATCTTTCTCCAAACCTGTGCGACTCCTCTTTGTTTTATATTTTCGTTCGAGAAGCCCTCAGTCTTTCTTCCTTCCAGGAAGTCAGCCATGTTTGTGCGAAAGTGATATTCTGGTCTGCGGTACATCGCATAAACACCAATCTGATTGGCTGGCTAAAAAACGGTAGGAAAATTGAAAATCAAAACATTTGCGTGTCGCAAAATTTTAGCCGGTCATGGAGAGTGAGCGAAAATATAGCGATCGCCCCCCTCGTTTTGCCCCGCTCGCTATATTTTAGACTAAATCTGTGGAATATGAAAAACACTAAAACTAAGAAAACGAGAGAAAAAGAGGACAGCCAGTCAATCTTTATCGGTGGTTCTATTAACCAGGTACGTCACAAGGAATTATGGGGGAAAAATTTACCAATTTCCACGCAAAAAAGTCATCATTATCCAAACGTTAAGGACGGTGCCTCCTAATACAGGTATTTTTGCAGAGGTTATGACTAAGGGGAAAAGCAGATCCTAGCGAGACCTACTGGAATCCAAAAAGAAAAATGTGGGAAGCCAAGCATTCTTCAGAGAGAATTGAGCAACTGTAAACGTAAAAAAAGCATTACAATACAATGCAAAGTTCTTTCAAAATGAAAGCTCAATTCTGTCTGAAAAAATGCGAGGTTACTCCTCATTTTCTTTCTGGATTCTGATAGCCCTCGCTAAGAATTGCTTTTTCCATAGTCATAACCCGCGCAAAAAATGTTAGATAAAACTCCTAGACATTAAAATGTAAAAACTTTGAAAACAGTAAATCTCCTATTTAAAGAAAGTGTCTCAAAGAGATGTTCTCTCAGTTTCCTCTTGAAGTTTCTTCTTGAAAGGTAGTGAGAACTGTGAATATTGATTTAATTGATACTTGTCTGCTTCAAATTATGTAAGCTATTTGTTTATAAAAAGCATTTATTCTGATCCTCTCTGAAGTCGCAACCCTAGTGACAAAGGAAGCAATTAACACTTGATCCCGTCAGAACGATGAAGTTTCCGCAACAGAGTCGAAAGCTTGTGGGTCCCAAATTTTGGAGATTATGCCAGTAAACCAACAGTGCTGGATCTGATGTCTGCTCAACCAGCCGAATTACAGTAGAATCCCGATTTCTCGAACCCTCGGTTTTTCGAAACTCCCGATAATTCAAACCAAAACTGATTTACCCTCACCAGTCAAACACTGTAATTTTACCCCCAAACACCTCGATGATTCGAACCAATTTGCTTTTCCCCAGGAGGTTCGAAAAATCGGGATTCCACTGTAATTGTTCTGTTATGTTCAGTAAGCTTATATATTTTTGTAGTCAGTACAAGAACAAACAACCAACAACCTTTTAGAATTTGTTCAGTTAGAATTTGTTCCCTTGTTTGTATCGTCCGCCATTTTGAATTCATAATGAGTTAACACCGAGTATTTTGCCAGCTGCTAGCTGTCTTCCGTCTGGCCACCTACTTGCAAGATTGATATCTGCAACGCATCTATCCTTGTGCTTTTAGCCAAAGTGTAGAAAGTTGGACTGTTGGCAAAAACAAATCAGCTACAGGGTCTGTTGCAGTTGCACTATTTCATGTCCTTTTTGTTGTTCAAAAGACTATTTCAGCATCCACCTTTAATCAAAATCAACTGTTTCTCACAGCGTAGGGACAGAATTAGGAGTCTATAGCAATTTGTTGTTGTTCTACATTGCATTGTGTTGGGAGTAACGCCAAATAATCAAACTTGCGCGCCGCTTTCAATTTTTTACAATTTTTTAAACCAGTGAGTTACCACGGGATGCAATGATGTACAAGTGTCGGATCACTGCAGTATGCTCTAAGGCTCATATCACTCGGAAAGAACACGATCTAGAGTCTCTACTGAATGAGGCTGTAAATGAGAATCCAATGCGTGTCAAAACTAGAAATTGAACTGCTGACGGCAAAGGAGAAGGTCATGGGTTAAGGTCATACTATCCCTTCTGGCCTTCACGTTGGAGATGCCTCCATCTTTGTCTTTAGGCTCTGTGAAACGGTTTTAATTGCCTTAGAAGCGTTAAACATAGCTGCAAATTGTTTTCTTCACCCCTGATTGCCTTTTCCCTAAGAGGTTTCACAAGAATGTTGGCCAGAATGAAACATGCCTTGCCTTACGTCCTTATTAAACAGCTACTTGCCCATGGTCAGTTTATTGCATTGAGGTGCAAACGAATTTTTTACGATTTTTTCAAAACGGCATTTTCATCGCAAAGGAATAACCGCCATCTTGGATTTTTGAAAGTTCGTTCCATCATATTTCTTTAACCGCTTCCTCGATTTGCTTCAAATCTTCAGGATGGCGGTTATTTTGCACGTTCTACTGATTTCAATTTTGAAAATTTACCATTTTTTGCTTTGTCAGCATTTTTTCAACAAAAAGGTGATTTTGACACCTGTCAATCAATATTATATGACATCACGAGGAAGGACAGGATTGACTCTAACAATGGTGTGTAGCCAATCATGCAGGCAAACTGTCTGCCATGTTTCGTTTTAGTACCATGAAAAAGAGGGAAGATACAAGACTTCAAAACTTGCTGTATCGTCCGCCATTTTGAATTGATAATGAGTTAAGACCGAGTACTTTGGCAGCTGCTAGCCGACTTACCACTGGACGCCTACTTGTAAGATTGATACCTGCCACGCATCTATCCTTGTGCTTTTCAACAAGGTGTAGAAAGGTGGACTGTTGGTAAAAACAAATCAGCTACGGCATCTGTTGCAGTTGCACTATTTCACGTACTTTTTGCTGTTCAAAGGACTATTTCGGCATCCACCTTTAATCAAAATCAACCCTTTCTCACAGCGTAAGGACGAAATTAGGTGTCTATAGCAATTTGCCGTTGTTGTACATTGAGTTGTTTTGAGAATAACTCCAAATAATCAAACTTGCGTGCCGCTTTCAATTTTTTATGATTTTTTAACCAAGACCTTTTGGTTTGTCGTACCATGTATTCAGACGAAACCGTCTTTGAAGGTTTATCGAACACTTAAGACGATTTCCGCTCAACGTTCGAGCAGTAAGTGCAAAAATTAAGTTACCAAAAAAATACTTGCAGCACTGTCACATTTTGAGAACAGATAAGAAGAACTTATCGTTACTTTTG
>Ga0126336_10001889_pt1 | contig 11498 bp, 5 predicted proteins | sample SidCmetagenome_FD_92530 | JGI IMG/M metagenome (GOLD analysis project Ga0126336, IMG submission 92530) | Coral microbial communities from El Islote,Puerto Morelos, Mexico - Siderastrea C C metagenome | ecosystem: Host-associated > Invertebrates > Cnidaria > Coral | place: El Islote,Puerto... | reverse complement strand
TTTCCGGATAATACTGCATGACTCGGGATGCTTGACAGTCACGTTAACAGAAGTCTGTATGGAACTTACTTCACTTGTCGCCCTGCAATAATATCTGCCTTGATGTGACCAGGACACTTTTGAAATTGTCATAGTGCCGTTGGGATATATCATTACTCCGGAAGGCATAAATGAGTGGTCCTCCATTGTCCATGTTACTAGAGGCTGGAAGCCTGCTTTCGCTACACAGTGTAACTCCAACTTCTCTCCAAGCACAGTCATCACAGCCTTTGGCGGGAAAATGGTAAATTTAAGTGGAGATAATACAGTTAGTTTAGCTGTGGTGAATATCGTTCCTAAGGCGTTCTGTGCATGGCAAATGTAGATACCTTGATCGTGTTTGGACGCGTTCGAAATTGTAAGCTGTCCGTCTCGGGAAGGTAGAAGTTTCCATGGTGGTATTTCTATGTCTTCCGTTGGTACTTTTGTCCACCATACCCGTGGAACAGGCTCTCCCCTTGCTTGACAGGCCAACGTAGCGGTTTTTCCAACTTCCATTATCGTCTCCTTTGGTTTTAACGAGAACTTTGGCTTGGCTAAAGGCAAACAGATAAGCATTTTATAACAACTGTTATAGTCTCATTAATAAGGACGAAGTGATATCCATGGAGTTAAAAATACCTCTTCGGAAATCAACAATAACTCCATTTGAGGGTGGGAACTATTTCAATCTTAGAGGTAGTTTTAAATTCAAGTGCTGACCAGAAATGGTACTGACTTGGCAATGACTCGTTCGGTACACCGAACGTACTTGTCCAGTGACACTTAAAGACGTTAATCAACAAAACGAATGGAAAATGGGTTTTTCCCTGACATAACGGCTAACAATTAAACAAACAGTCCAAACAACCAAAGTCATTAATGCCAATGAATTGTGAAGGATTTTCAAATTTCACTAACCTTGCACCTGTATCTTTGATAAGACTTTCGATGATCCCAAAATATTGCTTGCTGTGCACACAAAAGCTCCCGAGTCCATTAACCTCATATTTCTGATAACCAGTTTGTTGTTGGAGCTTTGACTGTGTCGTCCAGTTGGTAGCGATGAATTTACCTTAGACCACGTGATCTTTGCGGTTGGATTAGCTCTGACTTCACAGTGTAATATTGCATTTTGAGTCTCGTTGATCGTCAGTGATACGGGAGGTGACGTAATGACTGGAGCAGAGACAGATTCTCCGGGTACTCCGGGTACACCGGGCTCCCCCTTGTCTCCTTTTGCTCCTTTGTCCCCCTTAACACCAGGAAATCCTGCCCTTCCCTGATAGCCTCGTTCGCCTCTTCTCCCGGAGGGTCCCGGGGGCCCTGCTGGACCTCGTTTTCCTGTATTCCCTGGTAATCCGGGTTGGCCACGAGTACCCTTTTCACCTTTAAGTCCCGATTTTCCAGGAGAGCCTGGAATACCCGGTCGTCCAATTTCTCCCTTGGATCCTTTTATGCAGATCTGTTTCTTGCTGGTGCAGAAGTCATCCTCAAGGATGCCATATATTTCGTTTCTGACTACTTGTCGTAAGTCTTGGATGGTGTAAGGGGACCGTTTGGTCCGCATTCTTTTTGCAGAGTCTGAAAATGTTAAATTAAACTGTTTAAAATTATCATGAGAAAATAGCTAAGAAGTATCGTTTGGTCAGAAAGTTCGTAACACGACTAGCGCAATTTGGCATGAACTGTTGATTTTCTCTTACCGTTATCGTTGTTGTGTATAAGACAGTTCATAGTACTTATCACATCAAGCTGTATTACCCAAAATACCATCACTGCCTATTTCAGTGGAAAATGAATAGTAAACACTTTGTACTTTTTCCTGTATGCTTTTCTCGTTCGTCTCCCTATAATTTATGTATTATCCTGTAATTAAGTATACTATAAAACAGTTATTCCACTCAATCTTGCCATATACGTTCAACTCGTAGGTCGTGGCCATGCAACTCGACACATATACCACTCCATTTCTTTGATTAACTACTTCCCATATTTGTAAGGGGAGGGTGTGGGACGTGCAAAATTGCAGACGTGAGACTCACGCCTCACGCCTTTGTGAGGGTTTGTAGTTACATATGCAAACTGTATGCCTCGTTCTCCTCGCACACGCGAGTGCCTCTCTCGACATTATCGGAGGAGGGCTGGGAACAGGAAAGGGTAAGGAGGAAAAGAGGTGGACTGGATGATGACATTCAAAGAAAGGATTATTGTTTTCATCGAAAAACATTGACTGTTCAAAACATCACCCCTCCCCCCAAAAGGGATATGATCTGATTGAATGTATCATTGACTGAAGCTAAGAGAGGATAATGCTGAAGCACATAATCTTCGAGGTACGCGAATTATTCAAGATTACACTGTATTACGAATGTCATCCAGGCGAAATGATGTCAAAGGAGATGGTATTATAATAAGGTCACATATTTAGTAGACCCAGCTGTCATCAGGTCGACTCGGTTACAAGTGACGGATTATTTATTTACGGAACACACACGGTTCAGTAATAAGATGCTATAAATTTGCAATGAATGAAACATAACCACCAAAGAGAAAACATAAAATATTTTGAAACAAAGATGCGATGTTTTGAAAATCTGATTCTTGAAAACATGCAACAAAGCCACTGACAAATACATGATAGAGATATCTTTTGAACAGCAACAGAAACGAAATATTTCAATTGCCAGTTCAGTTCCGTCGAGTTCTCTTTCGCGTTCATTCTCCAGCAACGTACCGTTACTCTATTACTGATTATTTTGTCGTGAATATATTTTACTGAGTGTGAGTCCCGCTGATAACTAGTTTGTGGTACGACATATAAAACATCACAAGTAGACTCACTATTCGGTTTCAATAGCCAGCGGATTTGTTGTTATGTTTTTTTTTTTTGTCTTTACTTTCACTTACCATCCCTCATGTTTGTCTCTGATTCTTCACTTTTCGACTTATATTCGTGCTTCCTTTGAACAAGCAGCTTCGATTCACAGTTACGATTTATACTTTTCCATTCCAAGTGAAGTACCCCGACCACACACATCACTGAGATCAACAAGGCAACTGTGTCTTTGCTCCCGCTACTTTTCATCCTGCATATTTCACCCACATTCATCTCGTTGGTGTTCTCACGATGGGACAGACAGTTGTTCCTGAAACAAGGGAAGTGATTTTGTGCTATGCGAAGTTTGGCTTGCTGTCCGAAAATGAAATACTGATCGCTTGTTTACAAATTGCTATCTGAAGTTAGGTATAAAGTTTCGACAGATTGCTGAGGTCTTATCAGAATGGCACTCCGGCAAGTAATTAATATAATCAAAGTTTTGACGGATGATTTGTCGTTTCCTGATTACTACATATTTATGCAATTAGTCACTGATGAGTTGTAATATGCAAGTCCCATGCAAATCGAAACCATCGAAGATCACAGCCTTTCGCTATCACTACTTTAGGTTTTTGTTTTTTCAGTCTTGTTTTTCTTTTCTTAATGGTTCTGTCTTTTCTACGGGCCGATTCTTAAAAATGCTAAAACACACGACCAAAAGTATCAACATGGATTGTTGAACGTTGTTGTGCGTTATTATTATTATTATTATTATTATTATTATTATTGTTGCTGTTGTTGTTGTTGTTGTCGTTATTGCTATTGCTCGATGAAACATCCTTCACACTCGAGGGGTCCGTGTGCGTGATCGCACAATCGTTTTGACTACATGCACAGGGATCGAACCGTGAGATTCAAAGATTCGAATGATTGCTGTCGGGACTTGCTGTTGCTATCGTTTTACACATGCATTGCTGGTCAGAATATTACAAGTACAGTAAAGTCTTTTGCACTCAACTGTTTGGGGTGTTAAATCTAAACGTTTTGCAGGAAAGACAGAAAATTGAAGAACATTGCTGAAAACGTGTTTCGGATCGCATGAATAAATTGCACATGTTCCCGACCAGGGAATCACACAGCACACAAGTTCTCACAGGGTTTTCGAGATATTTCGATGTCTAGCAATAGTAAAGAGACAGTATTGGTTCGACATCCGTTACTTCATGGTCCACTTGGGTGTTCTCGGACGTCAAATGGCGACGTAATGAAGATTACACAGCGGTCAAACGCAAAAATCTACGTCCTCCGGTATTTGAGACCGTGAAGTTTGAATCAGTACAAACGCTTGCAAATGTGAAGTTCGTATGAAAACGATTGATAAACTGATGTCCCGAGAAACCAAATTTCGCACCGATAAAACGAGTGCATGTCAGTTACTTCATTTTAAACACATACTTAACGTAAAAAGCCTTTCAGAAATGGCAAAAGCTTTACGAAAGCTTTTCATAAAAAGCTTTCAGAAATGGCCTTTTGCGGTAAAAGGGAAGCTTTCCTCATTTGTCTGTATTCAGTCTGTGCAAAATTATGGCGGGTACTGCGCACGCGTTGTGCGTTTGGCCGCTGTAAGGATCCTGATAAATAGAAAAACAAGTGGCCTTGGGAGATTGTAAAGTAATGGCAGGGTCTTATCTGGCCTGTCATTTTTGGAATACTAAGCACTGAGAAACATTCGATTTCCCTTGTTAAAGCTACCAAAACACAAAACTATATTTTCATTTCACCATACATACCCCCTTCCTTAATCTCTGTCTGTCAATCATATATTTTAAAATTACATCGAAAACCAACTATCCGCGTGTAAAACAAACCGACAAAGTAGTTGGAAATCCGCCAATCACAGCGCACGAACTTGTACTTTTGACCCCGGCGAGCTGAATCTCCTAAAACCAGCGGCGATTTCTGAGGGCAGTTCAAAGCGCGGGCTTCAGTCAAACTAGGGATTTAAGTAATTTCTTTTTTTTTTCATTACAAACACTTAAAATCGGCACGTGGAAGGAGCTTATAACAGAGGTGGGGGGGTGGGGAGGACTTCTGTTGTACATAATTCAAACGGAACAATATGCTGCACCCTTCATGAGACACTTAAACTTAAACAGATGTTAATCTGCACTGAGATGAAAAACTGGTTCGATAGCTTAATAGGAGTCAAGTATTACGAAAACAGAGAAATTTAGGTACAGTTTTCTGCTAGCTCTCAATTAGCTGTAGGTTTACTTGCATTACGATGGTTTATGCTGGTTCCCTTGCGCGTGTCGCGGCTCTAGCTAGAAACCGTTGGAAGAAGAATAGGGAGGCCTTATGCACCACTTGGCGAGAAGAAGACAGGTAACAAGTGACGCTTACATCGATTAAAACAAACTAGGGGATGGTCCTGAGAGGCCATTTAAATTTAACCGAAAACAAGACATTGATTAAGAAAGTCCTGGTCTAAATAAGGTTTAAACAGGATCAGTGTTAACAAACGCTGTAGTCTGCGGTTCAACGACCTAAGTAAACTGAACAATTTTGATTTCTCAGACGTGTCGTTTATGCCGCCCTCGAGCATTTTAGTCTCAAACCAGGTATATAATTGAATTGGCCAGCCATTAGTTTTCAATTGCCGACAAGAAAAAATAAATGATTAATCTTTTAGTTTCGCAACATTTATTCACTTGCTATACATAGACAAATTCACATTTGTTTTGGTTGAATTACATGCAATTTATTTGGAATTTTGCCCGTGGAATTTCAGCCTGGAAAGACACAGTCTAAACAGCATTTTTTTCCAGTTTGCAACCGACATCCTTTAACTCGATGTTAACGACTATACAACTCAATAAGGTTACAAATCCTAAAGTGTGACCAGACAAAGCTGTTCAGAAGCACACTTTTCTGGGGTGCAACATAGGTCACTGCGGATGGCTCTAACTTCGGAGTTCTGCGCATCGAAAAATCCTTATGAAATCTTTTCAGTATTCTCTTGAGAAGTAAGTTTTGGTGGTACAAATTATTATGTTTTTCCAGGTGGCTCTAAATTCTATAGTCTGTGTGTTTTTGTTTGTTTCTTGTTTTCCTAGTCTTTGGAGTTAACGCAATCTTTCTTTTGGCCTAGGCCTGTTACTTCTATTACATATTTTGGGATACCGTATTTTCTCGATATAACGCCGGACCCCGAATAAACGCCGGATTCAAATAGAAGCCGGGTCTACAGGGCTGAGTTTAAAATAAACGCCCGGCGTTTATTTGAGGTCCCGGCGTTTATTCGAGATGGGTATATTATATCAGGATTATATGTCGCGACTGCATACTATTCCTCTTTCTACCATTTTATTTGAATTTATACACCGATATTCAAACCAAACTGCCTTTTACAAAAGTACTTCTAACCAAAACAGATGAAACAAACGACGCATCAGGTATCTTGCCAATCTCTTTTTAAATCATGGTAACTTTTTTGCGGGCTTGTACATCAAGCAAGGATCATCTCGATGGTCCCGGCTCCAGCGTTCTTCAGCAGTTCCTTGAATCGTTCCATAATGTTGCCTTTCTCAGAACTGATGGAGCACAGAACGTTTGCTGTAGAGTAGTTACCGGTACACTTCCTCTGAGAAGGGAGTTCAATCACTGATCCTGTCAGTGATTTTTTTTATAAATACTTTACCAGATTCACTTGGATAAGACAAAGTTGATGACATAATTTCACATTTTTTAAACGTTTTTGTTGAAAATTGGTTCTTGATTCAATAAACCTCTAGTACTGATGTTAAAAAATGGAAGGCTTTTAATAAATAATAAATAATTTTATAAATAAACGCCGGGTTCGAATAAACGCCGACGAGGTCGAGTTTTAATCGAGCCGGCGTTTAATCGAGAAAATACGGTATTCTGTTTGCTCTATACCAATTAAGGATAATCTTCATTCTTACATTACCGTTATTGTTCTGTGATATATATTATCCTACTTGGTTGCTGAGAGGGCATGGCGTTCAGCACTACACAACTGACCACTCTTGGCGTCTGTGAAGCTGCTGGAGGACCCGAAAGGATCAAAAACGTCTTCAAACGCGTTTCCTTCAACGCAGGGACCTATTTGATTCGGAGATGTCTCTCCATCTGGCGTTTTTTGAGAGCGAGCATTGTTCGGAAATCGCACATTTCTCTACTGTGACACATTATGTCTTTTTGCCTGACAATGCTTCTCGATTACTTTGGATTCGAGGTGTTTTGAGCTGCTGCTGCCTCGATCTCAGTCTTTCTTTGTCGTTCAGCATGTACGGCATCGTGACTTCTGTATGGAATGCTGGGGGTGGTCGCCACTGACCATTTTTTATTCTGCGTCTCCAAAGCAGACCGCCACCTTTACGACCTTCGGGCAGGTTATTTTCCGCTTTCACTACACTTTCTTGCCCTCCTTCCAATTCTCTGGATTTAGGAGTGATGTGCAGCCATTTTGACTCTCCTGAGCGGTACACAGGTGACAGCGTTTGTGGTTGAAGGCAATCTGCTTCTTCCCAATCCTTGACTTTCATCCTGCTCATTGCGATCTGGATAGAATCTGGATCGACGTAATTGCCTTTATGATCTGTCCCCTCTTGAGTAGCAGGCCACTGCAGGAAACAAGACGACATTCGTACTGGGGCTGAATTCGGTTTCTTTGGCAATGGAGATGCATGCGACGGGGAGCTTCTTGCAGGCGACCGTGGTAAAGGAGCGGAGCAGCAATATATGAGCCTTCGTCCCCGAGGAGTAGTCACGCTATCACTGGAATTTTGTAGATGAAAACGCTGCGGTGATGGCTGAACCGGGTGGTTGTCTTTATAGCCTTCCTCGCAGTCTCCCATTAAGGCTTCCGCGTATGCTGTAGTATTTAAGGAATTCTCTAAGCAGTCGGTTTCTTCTTGAATACTAGGCCATTGAAACGTATACAACGTCTCTGCAGGAGCTGAATTCGGTTTTTTGGCGGCAGGAAATTCACGGAACATGGCTCGTTGCTGCAAAGGAGCCGAGTGGCAATACACGAGCTTTCTTCCTCGTAGGGCTGGTAGATTGTCAAATGAGTTCACGGCTGAATGTCTTGAAAGATGACCCTGCGGTTTTATAGTAGGCAAACGTTTTTCTTTATTGCCTTTCTTGACATTCTTCATGCTCATTGAATTCTGTGGAAATTTCAGTGTCGACGGGATTCTCTATGAAGTCACTCCTTTCTTGAATTGGAGGCCATAAGAAGGCAGACGACATCTTTACTGAATTCAGTTTCTTCGATGATGGAGATGCAAGGGACGAGACCTCTTGTGACCATGGCGTTGATTCGCTTCGATATACAAGCTTTTTGCCCTGGGCATTGGTAATTAGCGACACGTTGTCGACCGATATTAATTCCGTAGGCGATTTGGCCTGCATCCTCGACGTAATCTTTACTTGAGACGAGCCTGGTTCTTTATCTTGAATCTCTCTGACATACAAGGACGGTGAAAATAAATTTTGTTTCCCCACATCGCCATTTGATTTTGATCCGATAACAGGCAGGCTATGCTTACCATTCGCTTTTGGTTTCGCTCCTGGTAAAAGGTAAATTTTCTCCCCCAGAACAATCAGTTCATCATCTCGTAGAAAGTTCTGAATACCTCGGTTGTTTTGCAGGGCCATTTTGATTCAAGCTGTGAAGGAGCGAAGCTGGGGCTAGTGCGATGAAGGCATTAGAGTTATTCAAAGGCCAATTGCTAATCACAATATGAAACTCGCGACATTTAAGAAGAGGCCCCGTTAAAGGCGTGTCCAAATGGGGAAATATAGAAAGGCTTTTAAAAAGGGGACCTTGACCAAGTTAGGAATCCTTAATAATTGGGCCTTTACGTCAAGAACCCTTATTAATTCGGTGGCGCTGCTCGCAAACGAACGCGCTTCAGTCACGCCCAAGATTTCCACCAATCAGAGGGAAGGCAATCCAACACTAAGTCACTCACCTGATGTGGGATGAAGGCATTAGAGTTATTCAAAGGCTAATTGCCAATCACAATATGAAACTCGCGACATTTCCTGAGAAGAGGGTCCGTTTAAGGGGCGTCCAGTCGGGGAAATACAGAGGGGCTTTTAGAAAGGGGACCTTGACCAAGTTAGGAATCCTTAAAAATTGGGCGTTTGCGTTAAGAATCCTTATTAATTCGGTGGCGCTGCTCTTAAAAGAAAGCGCTTCAGTCACACCCAAGATTTCCACCAATCAGAGAGAAGGCAATCTGACATTAAGTCCCACACCTGAAGCAGGCATCGCATGAATGAACTCATTTAATAATTTGACCCAACAATATTTTTTAATTTGAAGAATTCCAGCGTAGATACATTCTCCTTTAGTACTTTACGCAACCCAAGAAGGGGATCTTGACCGAATGCCTCGAAAACAAGGTGTTCAGGGCGGCCTTTTTCCTAATTCGTTGACGGAAAAGACCGCGGAAAAGGCCGCGCCCTTAATAAATCTCAAATCGGTTTCGTTTTGCGTAAAATTGGTTAGTGCCCTGACCACGCCAAATTTAAACCAAATTTGACTTTGACATTAGCGGCCCCTCGCCGCTATGATTGTTTCATTTCGTTTTTGTTTCCCTGCATTGAATAGTTGACAGCAAAAAATGGCCTACTATACGACACATTGATATACTTCGATTCCGAACAATATTTAAGAGTATTGATGTATGTAAATTATAGTACATTAGCTGTCACTAATTAGTTGATGAAATGTATTCATCAATAAAACTACCTGTAATTAGCCCGAAATGTGCCGCAACAAGATGTGAATTTCAACGCACCAATAGAAATCCTTTTTCTTAATTAACTGAAGTTTCAGTGTAATGAGGCAAAACAAATTACAACAAGCGTTGATATCATTCATTTAGCCTTCTGCTTTTACACTTTCGTAGAAAAAACTTTGTCCAGGAATGGCAGCACAAAATTTCACTGATATCTGTGTAAATAGTACGACGCGAACTGGGTGTTGGTAGCTGGTTCAGCTACCATTAATTAGTAAATCAAATTATATTAGTTAATTAACTGCCTCTAATTGGGCAAATTGTTTTGTAACAAGGGCTGATTGGAGTTGGTAATTAATTACTGCTCATTAGTCAATTAAATGGTATTATTACCTTATGAACTACCTTAATTAACGAAATATGAGGGATTTTAACCCACCAATAGGTGCCTTTTCCTTGATTAGTAGATGGACATCTTTTAATTATTTAAGTATATTAAGTTTGCCTGCCTACTACAAGACGTTCAAATCACTTTTTTCACCAGCAACGTAACCACAGCTCAAAATTTCGCCAACCGTGGAAGGCAACGCTTCAATCTAGAGACAATGTCAGTGGATGAAAAACATTTCAATTCTCAAAAAGCAGAGGAGCTGGGAAAAATCATGACGCGATATGTACCTCCTGCGACACCAAACAAGCGTAAATTTCCCAGTGCTCAACAACGCAGAGCCATTGCAAGTCAAGAAGACGACCACGGAAGACAGAAATTTTCTGCACCTAAGCGAAAACGACGAAAAAGGTTTTCGAAGGCGGACAATGATGATCCACAGACAACACCATTTCCAGAGGTATTTGCTTACTACAGTGACGAAAGTGATCTTGACGAAGTGTTTGATTCACCTCCTAGTACCACCTTATCATCGCCAGAAGCGGTCAGCGAATTCTCTAGGAAGACTATTAACCGTCAGCAGACACCTAGCATTGCCTATATCATGAATAGCTACAGCGTTGTGACTGTCGATTCCGAATCTCTTGTGTTCCACTTAATTACCAGTATGGAAAATTTCGCTTTAAATGGCTCAGCGAAACGTTCTTCGCTCCACAATCGCCGAAAACGAAGAGTGTGTGTTAACTAACGACAAATCTCAATGTTGCACAGAAGTACACTCTTGGAGCTACTTTAAAGGAAGTGACTGCAATTGTACTTTTTGTAAGGTGCAAATGCGTTAAGACATTTTTTCCAAGACTTAGATGTGACAGTCTTAAATACATCATCTGTTACCTTTTGAGTGAATGTAACAAGTCTTGTAAGCCAAATTTCATCTGGTTACTGCCGTATTAACTGGTAGGCTGTTACTATTTTATTCTCGTAATTAAGTTTATACGTAAGCGATTTCTGTCTACTTATAATTTGTTTCAACATTACTACTGTTGTAAGAGTTGAATATTTATGCTAAAACATAAAAGTAGTAATGACTGTGTTCGTAGTATTTTTTCTTTTGCGTGTGTGCGTGTTTAAAACTGTCACTTTCGTTGTACCTGTAACTGTAATCTCTTTTCGTTTTGCAATTGTAGGTTAAGTTAGTTGCGATTGTTGTAACGCATAATTTTTTTATTTTTTTGCACTTGGAAAATAAAAAAAATACTAAATTTCAGAAAAGAGGAAGACATCAAGGACATTTTCTAATGGCAGGCAAACCATAATGAGTTTTAAAGAATTTTGCAAGACAACTGCAGAACTTGGATACGTTGGCCCAGCGCTTTCAATTTGCAATCCACTTCCATTATGACCATCCGTGACTAAAAGACGCTTATTACACTGCATTAGTAACCGTATAGTGTCTTTTAACAAAGCTCGTGCCTTATCCAAGGACAAAATTATG
>Ga0126336_10001888_pt1 | contig 11499 bp, 12 predicted proteins | sample SidCmetagenome_FD_92530 | JGI IMG/M metagenome (GOLD analysis project Ga0126336, IMG submission 92530) | Coral microbial communities from El Islote,Puerto Morelos, Mexico - Siderastrea C C metagenome | ecosystem: Host-associated > Invertebrates > Cnidaria > Coral | place: El Islote,Puerto... | reverse complement strand
AGAAGAAGGGGGGGCAAAAAAAAAGGGGAGAAAATAGGAAAAAAAAGGGCGGGGAACAAAAAAAATTTATGCCCCTCCCCCCCCCCCCCCCCCCCACTTCTTCCATCACATTCCTGGAATTTCAATATAAATGGCAACTAAAAGCCAACGAGTGACACCTTGAATCGATGAAACTTCCTGGAAAAGTTGGTCTACTGGTTGACACTGTCCTCTTTCTTTGTATTATTATTATTATTATTATTATTATTTAATTATTACTATTGATTGCATTTGATCTTCCAAAATTAAAAAGTACAGGATTGAAGTGAAGGACGGTGAGAGTAGGGAAGTACCCCTGAAAAATTAATATGCACTGAGGTCCACTCTACAAACATCTACCTTTGATATTGTAATGAGTGTCTACTTTTGCACACAGAATGGAATGCCCATGAGAACGCAGTGTTTGATATTGCATGGATGGAGGGAGAGCAGATGTTGGTAAGAAAGCTACAGAAAGCAAGTGCAATAGTTTAGCTCTAGGATCAATCTTGTAATAATTCACAGACATCCAGTCACCCCGTGTTTAAGTCATATGATTGTGATAACAAGTTGAAACATAGTATTCCAACTGGTCAGTCTTCATCAGTTGTCATTCTTAGAAACTTTAATATGTAGAAGATCTGTTTGTTCATCGCTAAAAATATATTCCGTTTTTATTGCATACGTACAATAAATATTAGACATTGAAAGAAAATTGATCTTTGTTAGTCATTCTAAAGGGTGTCTTATGATTGACTTTACAGGTGACTGCCTCTGGAGACCAGACAGTCAGATTGTGGGATGTCAATCGTGATGAATGCCTGGCTGTGTTCAAAGGACACAGCTGTAGTGTGAAATCTGTAGATTTCAGAGAGGATGACATATGTAAGTAACACAAGTCACTCTCAAACAGTACTACAGGAGTGAGGAGTGAATGAATGGTACTCAAAGTCACGAAGTTTAAAGCAGTTTATTGACAAACTAAGTTTTCTAAAAATTGTTCCGAGGGATTTTTGCAACCAGATCCTTACAAATATTTCTTCAAACCTATTCTTAAAATAATTGACACTGTTTTGTTTTTGCCAGTTGTGTTTGCCACAGGTGCAAGAGATGGAAATGTGATGGTATGGGATATGAGGTGCAATCGCCGTTCAGGTCACTTCTATCAACCTGTTAACATAATCTCCAATGCACATGCAGATAGATTGCCAGGGACCCCACAAACAACAAAAAAGAAAGCAAGGAGATCATCTACCCCAAGACCTGTCATGGTTAGTACAAAAATGTCAATACAGTGACATAGTAAGATGTTAATAAACTGGAAAGATACATTGTACATACCGGTAGTAACATTTGCATGAACATACAAGATAACAGATTTCAGTCTGAAATCATGAGTGGACAACAGCCATCTCCTCTTTACATTACTTATTGGGAATAATAATTGAAAGCCATGCAAGTCAATAAGTTCCATGTCCTAATTTCTCCTGTGGGTGTTTGTGGAGAACAGGACCATAGGGAGACTGACAGGTGGTGGCTACATAGCATTTACAGGTAATGTGCAGTAACTGTGGGTGAAAAGGCATAACAGGAAGGAAAAACTTGTGACTGTAGTTGGTGTAACATGTGGGCTTGGTGTCCTGTGTTATTGGAGGGTTAGGTTGAGGTGGTATCCTGTGTTAAGAGGGTTAGGTTGTGGTGGTGTCTTCTGTTATTGGGGTTAGGTTGACTGGAGTGGCGTCCTGTGTTAGGAGGGTTAGGTTGCGTGATTTTCCATGTTATGAGGATTAAATTGGGGTGGTATCCTGTGCCCTGTGTTGCAAGGGTTAGGTTGGAGTGGAGTCCTGTGTTAAGAGGGTTCGGTTGCGGTAGTGATGTCCTGTATTGTGAGGGTTAGGTAAAGTGGTTCCCTGTGTTGCAAGGACTAGGTTGGGGTGGTATCCTGTGTTGCGAGGGTTAGGTTGGAGTGGTGTCCTGTGTTGCAAGGGTTAGGTTGGGGTGGTATCCTGTGTTGCGAGGGCTAGGTAAAGTGGTGCCCTGTGTTGCAAGGGCTAGGTTGGGTGGTGTCCTGTGTTAATTATAAGAGGGTTAGTTGTTGGGGTGGTGTCCTGTGTTAATTATAAGAGGGTTAGTTGTTGGGGTGGTGTCTTGTGTTCCAAGGGTTAGGTAAAGTGGCTCCCTGTGTTGCAAGGGATAGGTTGGGGTGATGTCCTGTGTTAAGAGAGTTAAGTTGGGGTGGTGTCCTGTGTTGCAAGGGTTAGGTAAAGTGGTGCTCTGTGTTGCAATGTTTAGGGTTGGTGTGGTGTCCTGTGACACTTAACAGAGATTGAAGGAGAATTAAGGTGACTCGACCGAAATAAATGACGCGCTCTATGCCTCTCTAAAAACTCTAATAACATCGTCATTTCTTACTCAATTGCCTTGAAACTTTCGCATTTTACACACAATTTATCGAGGAATAATACGTATGTCAACACGTTAATGTACTGTTCGTTAATTTTGCGTGATTTTGATAAAAAGCCCAGACGGACTTCAAAGTTTGGACCACTCCAGTGCTTTCCAAATTTGACTGAAAAGCGTAATAACTCCAGATAAAGTAAGTTCAATGTATCGTTATAGTTAGTTCCAAACCGCATTTAGCTATCCGCAACGATGAAAAAGTTTTGGCGGCTATTATAAACTCACTTTCTGCACCAAAATATAACGAAGTCGCCAAATTCACGTTTTTTCTGAATTATATGAAAACTAACCGGACGAACTGAATAAAACTACCGGAACATGAAACTGAATCTTTTATACATACTTCGCGCTATTTTACTTTGCTGGGGCGGTCTTGGTTTGGACAGTATATTTTTTGAAACTGATGCACTATCGAAACTCTGTTCTGTATACGGCTTTGTTGTTATCTGAATTCCACAGTAGCGCTATGCAAATTTCCTTTCATTTGATGAGAATTTGAGGAATTTACACTTTGGCTAGGGGGGTGTATTGACGATGTTCGGTCGCTACATGCCTTTGTGGTTTTACGTGTCTATAATGTCATGCCAGTGAAGGTTAAAATCGTCCTTTTGAGATATACAAAAAAAGTGTGTCGCCTGATATGAACATAGGATTTCATAGGATACTAATTGTTCCTTTACGTTCAATTAGCATGATCATGACCAAACTTCTTCATCGTTGCGGATAGCCAAATGCGGTTTGGAACTAACTATTAATAATGATACATTGAACTTACTTTATCTGGAGTTATTACGCTTTTCAGTCAAATTTGGAAAGCGCTGGAGTGGTCCAAACTTTGAAGTCCATCTGGGGTTGTTATTTTGACGTTCAAATTGTACCGGGATTTCTGTTCCTACGATTTTGCGGAAACTTGAAGAGTCAAGGTAAGATGTTATTATAAGCTGATTCTAGAAGTTTAAGCCAAATCGTAGTGGTCAGTTTTGTTAGAATAGCAATTTTATCAAAAAAGTAGTGTTCAATAAAAACAAAATCACGCAAAATTAACGAACAGTACATCTACGTGTTGACATAAGTATTATTCCTCGATAAATTGTGTGTAAAATGCAAAGTTTCAAGGCAATCGAGTAAGAAATGACGATGTTATTAGAGTTTTTAGAGAGGCATAGAGTGCGTCATTTATTTCGATCGAGTCACCTTAACTGCCTCTCCTCCAAACAGTCCCAATTCAGTAAACTTGTACCAATAAAATTGTATTTTCATTGTCTGCAGAGCACTGGGCAACAGAGTGTTACAGCAGTTTTATTTCAAGGAGGCGAAAAGCTCATATCATCTGGGGCAGTGGATGGCCAGATCAAAATCTGGGACCTCCGTAAAACCTACACAAACCTAAAACAGGACCCTGTGCCATCTCATGTCTTTCCATACCCTGGCCAAGGAGTCAGAAAACATGGTAGGTTTTTAAGTTAACTGACAGGAGAATAGAGCCATTATAATAATGATTCTCATTCATTCTCAACTAAGAAAAACACAGCATCCTTAAAGCTATAAACATTGTCATAGACACCACAAAATTGTTGATGTTCTCGTGTACTGTAAGTACTAGTCGTCATGGTGAAAGATTTAAAGTTGTTGGACAAGAAAGAGTTAGAGATAAACATCTAAGCATACAAAAACAAGTCCACATGGAGAACTCAACACATTTTGGACAATTTTTCATGTTTTTGGTCAAAGTCACCAATGACATTTTTTTTAATAGTAATTATTAAAAACCTTGTCTTTACAGGTTTTTCATCCCTTGTTCTGGACTCTTCCCACTCACGCTTGTTTGCTGGCTGCACTAATGACAACATCTACATGTACAGCTGCACCTCATTAGGGCAGGAGCCACTTGGCACTTTCTCTGGTCACCTAAACTCCACATTCTACATCAAGGCAGCTCTGAGCCCTGATGACAGGTACCTGGTCAGCGGATCCAGTGACAATAACTGTTACATCTGGAAGGTGGCATACCCCACTGCCCCGCCCATCCTACTGAAGGGACACCTTGGAGAGGTGACGAGTGTGGCTTGGTGCCCCTCTGATCAAGGAAAGGTGTGTTTGAGATCACAATGATGGTTATTGTTTTACACAATGTAAACCAACATTAGCTATCATATGATAATCTACTTTGTTGGGAAGGCCACAATAAAAGAAGACTTGTGCTATTGCCAGCCTGGTTTCCCAGAGTTTTCTGGTTTAATAAATGAAGTTGTTGAAGGAACTCAGAAAAGCTTTATAGTCCTTGGATATGGCGCTATAGAAATGCTTATTATTATTATTATTATCATTATTATTATTATTATTATTATTAGCACTATCAAATGAAAATGCCTAGATATCTTGTAAATACCTGTGCTTTTGTGCAGTATCATTACCTATAGCAGAACTCTGTACTAGTGTAAACTGAATGACTCTGGAGTAAAAAGCCTAAGATTCAGACATAAATACGAATTAAAGAAAATTCCAAATATTTTAAACACTTCGAGTTTACTATACCATCACTTGTCTGTTTTCTCAGGTTGTGACTTGTTCAGATGACAACAGTTTCAGAATATGGTAAGTTCATGCCAATTTTACTTGTAAATTAGAGTTAACTACTTAAAGCTTATTATCCTTTGCACCACTGTTATGTTATACTGCATTAGCCATTCAGTAGCTATCAACATTTAGCTTGATCTCAAAAGAAGTTTGCGTTACATGGTTCTTTTACAAGAGTTCCTTTGTATTTCATGAACTTGAACTGCGTACCTTATGAGACGTAGTAAGGACAGCATTGTTAGTATTCTTTATATTTTAGATACTAAGGGTGGAATCATTTGCAGCATACGCGTATAGCTGTCGCTTTAACAGGTGGGAATTTCCTTTTGTTTTTTAGCCAAAAAACAACAGAAAATTTGCACGTGCCAAAGCGACAGCTATATGCGTATGCTGCAAATAAATCCACCCTAAGTTATGCCCTTATCAGCTATATCCACTTAGAACTAAGCTCCTTTGTTACCATTTTGTGTACACCTTGCACTTGTTCACCAGTAGTTTACTAGGCGCAATTTGTATTTGTTTCTTTCGTTTTCTTTGGGTATGCCTCATTCCTCGAATCGTCGCGACCGTTCTGCGGATTTAGATCTGAAGGACATTTTTCTGGCCCAGCTTCAAGCCCTTCCGAGGCATCCATTTTACAGTTGTGTCCTTAGTGACCTGGCCTCTGAGTGAAAGTGAGGCTGGAATTGACCTTGTTTTGATAAAGACCATTCTGCTTTTCACTTGTAAATAATGTTGATATCATGCTAACTAGTTTGTATTTACATATCAAAAGCAGGAGGGTTTGTATCAAAACAAGGTCAACTCCAGCCTCGCTTCCACTCAAAGGCCAGGTCACTAAGCACACAACTGTAAAATGGACTAACAATGCTCACGCTGCTCACAATCCCGATCCTCACCTTTCTTCATCACTGGCGATTCCTGCACTGTTGAACGAACAACAGCCGTCCCTGCTGTCTACGTCCTCGAACTCAAGCTCGAGTGCCCAACTTAACCAGCTATGAGACGTGATAGTGGAGGCCGTTAGAGTGAGTACGTTGACTTCAATGACCTGCTTTTCGACAAGATGTACCCTCACCCTTCCTATGCCTCATCCCAGGACCACTTCACAGCACTTAACCCACAGGATGCCACCACCTTAGTCTTTGTTCCTTCCCAGCGTAAGAAACGCTGCATTGATGGCCTCTCCTACTGGCTTGAAGCCTGGAATGTTTACTTGCACACCATATTGCCCACTTCCCTCAACTCGCCCCAGGGGGGTTGCAACATTGGTTACAGTGGCCCTCGCCTTGCTAGGATTACTCCCAATCTGAAATCAGCCTTTCTTCAACCTGATGCTGTTTCGGAGGCTTTGGTCAAGGAAGTTTCCCGTGGCCACACTGCAGGGCCCTTTTCATCCCCACCCTTACCCAACCTTCAATGTTCAATGTTCCTCTCGGGGTAGTACCTAAGAAGGATGGCACCTGGCAATTAATTATGGACATCTCATCCCCCCATGGTTCCTCGGTTAACGACTTCATTTCCAAGGACGACTTCACTTCACACTATGCCGCCTTTGATCAGGCTCTAACTCTTGTTGCTCGCCATGGCAGGAACGCCCTCATGGCCAAACTGGATATTAAGCATGCTTTTCGCCTCTACCCAGTCCACCTGGAGGATCTTGAACATCTTGGTATCCATTGGCAGGATAAATTCTACATTGATCTTTGTCTCCCCTTCGGATTGCGGTCATCTCCTTTCCTCTTTAACCGTCTCGCTGATGCCTTCGAATGGATACTGAAGAACAGCCATCACATTCAGGAATTAATGCATAACCTAGATTATTATTTCACAGTTGGTCCTGCCAGTTCACCTATTTGTGCTCGCAATGTTCAGACTATCACCCGCTTAGCCTCCAGATTGGGCATTCCCCTTGCACCAGACAAGCTTGAAGGACCCACCACATGCTTAGTTTTCCTGGGCATCCTGATCAATACTACTTGCATCGACACCTCCTTACCTGAACACAAACTCCATAGCTTTAAGCTTCACGTAAAAAATGCCGCAAACAAGACTTACTATCCCTTATTGGTTAACTGAACTTTGCCTGTTGTATCATCCCTGCTGGTCGTATCTTTCTGCGCCGCCTTATTGACCTCAGCACCACAGCCCGTCTTCCACATCATCATATCACCATGAACCGAGAGGCTCGTCATGACATTGCTCGGTGGCTCGAGTTTCTTCCCTCCTGGAATGGCCGTGCTATTATACCGGATCCCTTTTGGACCAGATCACCCGACCTGGAACTCTTTACAGACTCTTCTGGTAGTCTTGGTTATGGTGTCTTCTACATGGGTCACTGGATTTCTGAACCTTGGACTTCTGTTTTGGAAGACCGCTCAATCCAGTGGAAAGAGCTCTACCCCGTTGCTCTTTCTTGTTTTCTATGGGGCCATCAGTGGTCTGGAAAGAAACTCCTCTTTCACCATGATAACCAAGCTGTGGTGGACATTTGGGCCTCAGGCACTTCCCGTGACCCCCTCATCATGCACCTTGTCCGCTCCATATTCTTTACTGCTGCTACCAACCACTTAACTGTTCTTGTCTCTCACATTGCGGGTGCTAACAACTCCATTGCTGACTCTGTATTCTGTTTTCAGATGGCTTGGTTTTGTCAGCTTGCCCCAGAAGCAGATTTGGAACCTACTCCTGTTCCCAAGACAGTGGAGACCCTTTGGCATGCCGATTAGCCTTTCTACAGTCGCAAGCTAATGCAGAATCCACTCGCCGCTCCTACTTGGCTGGTGTTCGCCGTTACACTACCTTCTGCAAGTCTTAGGGTGGCAATGCTTCCCGGCCACGGAGTTCACTCTGTGTTTCTTCGCTGCCTACCCTACCGACCAGGTCAGCTCCAATACTATTAAGCTGTACACGGTGGGTATTCGTTTTACTCACACTGAGAACAGTCTTCCCGATCCTTTTCAGGATGCACCACTCCTTTATCTTCTTCTGCGTGGCATTAAGCACAGTGTAGGTCGGTCATCCCATCATCATCTTCCTGTCACCATGGCCCTCCTCCGGCAGGTGAAGGCAGAGTTAGCAGGTGCTGCAGACATCCTTCCCTCAGATAAGTTATTGCTCTGCAGTCACGTTAGCCTTTTATGGCTTCCTCCATTCCAGTGAGTTTACATCACCTACTACCCAGTTCAACCCATCAGTGCATCTATGCTGCAATGATGTGTCCTTCACTTCTGATGGGTGCATCAGTCTTCACCTGAAGTCATCCAAGACTGACCTTTATCATCAGGGCTGCATACTTTTGATCGCACCCTCCCACCGCTCTGTCTGTGCTTTCCGAGCACTTCGCAAGTACCTCTCTCCATTCAGTCAGTGGCTCTTCTCCTCTTTACCAGTGCAACTCTGGGCTTTACCTCACTCAAGCTAATGTCAATACCACCCTTCACTAACTTCTCAGGTGCCTCAATGTTCCCACCGACCTCTATGCATCTCATAGTTTCAGGATTGGTGCTGCCACCATGGCAGCAGAGGCTGGTCTTCTGCCATGGCTTATCCAGATATTGGGTAGGTGGTCAAGTGACTGCTTCACCCTTTATATTAAGAACTCCACCTTCTGTTCTTCAGAAGGTTCCTCACTTATTGGCTACCGTAAACAACTCAGGACAAGGGATTTGGAACCCTCTCCAACCTCTCCAAGGGCGTTGTACCTCTAATTTCAGTTAACTTAGTAGTATAGGCAGTATTTGGGACGTAATTTGGGTGCACACCTGCCACTTTGCCTTGCACGTAGCAGGCTGGGTGGGGCCCTTACTCCACCTTAGCTTTTAGGCACTTCTGGGTGTGGCATGCGCCACGTTCGTTGGCTCATCCATTGCTTTCCAGGGTGTGTTGCTGCCACCCTTACTGCATTACACATTATGGTTCAGGGTGTGTTGCTGCCACCCTTATTGCATTTAGTTTGTGGGGTGTGTTGCCCCAACCCCTATTGTATGTACTTGTGGGTGTGCTGCTGCCACCCATTATAGTCATTACAGGGTGTGTTGCTGCCACCCTATACTACACAAGGGTGCACCCAATAACTGTAGTCCCATTTACTGCCAAATAATTGTGTAGTTTTGTTGTGTTTATTTCTTTGCATGCACTTCTAAGCGACAAAGTTGTTAACCACAATCTTACGAGATGTTTGCTTATAACATTTTTCTCACAGAATACAAAGAATTCCATGCATCACAAATAGACATTCAAGGGCCAGCTTCAAAGATTCAAATCAATAATTTGTATAAGCAACAAATCAAAACAGCAGATTACAAGTAGCAAATGCAATGCACAACAAATTGTCACTCCAATGTGCTTCAGGAAGGTTTTTTTGACCGACTAATCGGATTGCTTTATTTTTAAAGGAGAATTGATCTACAAGCAGCTAAGGGCGACAACTTAAACCTGGTTGGCAAAAGCTGCAGAGAACCTACTGCCCATCCTCCCATTGATGGTGAGTTTAAAAAATTGTTAACAAGCCAGCCACTGTGTGGCCAATGTTCTAATAAAGCATCACATAATATTTTATTTTATTTTCATGACTAGACAAAGTAAGCCCATTAAGGGTTCAAGACAGAACACCAACCTGTTCTCCCTCCAGAAGTCCTGATGCAAAGCGAATACTTTGGACTCCACCAACAAAAGTGATCACCAATCCACGATTAAACCAGATATCTAGCCCTGTTGGCATGGTAACAACAAATCCTAGGAGCCCCAACAGAACCCCTCCAAAGAAGCAGAACATTTTCCCTGTGCAGTCTCCAAAGGTTTCCACGAATCAAACCAGATTGAAAACAGGTATCACATACCTTTGAATTACAAAAGCTTTCAGTGGCAGCATAACACATTGCTCTGGTTAGTCTTATGAGGATCACTAGCTTATGTTTTACATAATTTTCTGTCACTGTATCAAAAAAGCACTCATCCCTAATAAGCGCCCCCTCTTCAATAATCATCGTCCCTTGTGCTACCAAAAGTAAATTAGCACCCCTGGTGCTAAATTGAATCATTACGGTAGTTCCTAAGTTAAATACACTTGAAAAACTTTTGATTGTAATAAACAAGAAGCAGTGCAATTTGTAATTTGCAATTTGCATTTAGTTCATTTACTTAGTGAACCAAGTATAGTCAGAATAGTATCACTTGTCTATTCTGAGTTAATATTTTCAATATTAATTTCAAATGAGAAAGAAGTCTATACAATTTACTTTCTAATCAATCTAGTTACAATACTCATTAGATAAAACCTTTTCCCTGTAATTATTCTTGCAGGTTCATCAACTCAAATTGCTCCTAGCAAAGTCACCGGCCCCTCCCCTGGCATTTCTTCAGTCTCCTTACCCCTCTCCCCCAAGAGCCCAGTCACTCACGGTTCTGCACCCAAGTCACCAGCTGTTCCTAAGTTCCAAAGTCCAAAGCAGTTGCTAACATCATGGTTGAGAACAAATTCAAGAAAACGGACACACAGTGATAGTGACAACAATGCTGATCACACAAACCAAGAACTAACATCTGAAGCCAGCTCGGAAGTGATAAGTGAAAACAATTTAGTTGTTAAAAAAGAACTTGAAAATGCTCCGACAGACCACACTTTATGCAAAAAAGAACAAACACCGTGTGCATCTTTAATTAACGAAATAAAAGAACATGAAACAAAAGATATGAAGGAAAATTACTTAAATGGACAAGCGAGCCAAATAGTGTCTCCATTAAAGAAAAGGCAGCGCATTAAAGATCCATTGCAGTCTACTTCATGCAACAATCAAGAAAAAGTGTACGCAAAACCAAACCAAACCAAAGCGAGTCCTGGAAAAGAAAACCACATGCTTAATCATGGTTCATCTGAAGAAGTCCAGCAAATGGATGGTGATATAAACTGTAAACAAACATTAAGAACAACATCCAGCCAGTGTGTTACAGCGAAATACAAACATGAAGTTTCAGCTCAAACAAAACCAAAAAACTGGCTAACAGAGTGGAGTGCTCACTGCAGAGCAAAATATGGAGAAAAAAGTGTTCAACTTCCTGAAAAAGGAAGTGAAAGTAACACCATTGAGACTTTGCATACATTAAATGAAGTCACAGGGGAAGATCCACCAGCTGTTGATTTACAGCATATTAATACACAGGTAAGAAAGTTTTCTTTTCTACAATTTTGGTGGATAAAAATGCTCCTTGAGACAAGGCCATATTCATTATGAACATTTGTACTTACAGTTATTTGTAAGTACATGCATAGTGGCGAACGTGTCACTATTTTATAATTACCATAATCAGGCATCAGCCAGACTTTTGTTTTACCTCTCAGGAACCTCTGTTGTAAGCACCTCCCCCCCCCCCCCCCCCCCACAAAAAACACTATTACATCCAACAAAATCAAATCAAAAACACAACCACTTTCTAAAACATCTT
>Ga0126336_10001887_pt1:7500-11499 | contig 11499 bp, 7 predicted proteins | sample SidCmetagenome_FD_92530 | JGI IMG/M metagenome (GOLD analysis project Ga0126336, IMG submission 92530) | Coral microbial communities from El Islote,Puerto Morelos, Mexico - Siderastrea C C metagenome | ecosystem: Host-associated > Invertebrates > Cnidaria > Coral | place: El... | reverse complement strand
TAATTTTTCTCAAGAAGAATTGGAAGCCTTAAACACGGACTGAATGTTGCATCGACTACGGTAGTGTATGTGTATGGATGTTTTTAGTTTCCTTGAAATTCAATTTCCATTACATCTGTTAGTGTAATTTCGATACAAAAACTCACTAATAGTGACTAGTAATAATCATAATACAATGATTTGCTTCACATGTTGCCGTTGCGAAAAAGTGATGAACACTGTTACTGTTCAAAGACAGCCAGAAAAAGGTGAAACCTGGTTATAAATCTTATAGGACGTTTATAACATTTCTCAGTTCTCTGTTATTCTGTAATATATGTTTGAGTTGCAATTAAAACTAACAACAACAAGACAACAACAGTGGTTTTTACCAATTTATTTCTCAATTTAATTGGGGAGGTTGGTGGTGTTTAATATAACATACACTTTAGCTACACTGTTGAGTGATTTAAAAATTCTGACCAATACTATCGCAATAGTATCGCAATAGCATCCCTACTATCGCAATACTATCGCAATAGTGTTTCAACTATTGCAATACTATTGCAATAGTCAAAATGACCTCAGTAGTCACCTCTATGACGTATATCACACTAAAAATGCAAATTGAACAAAAAACCAAAAGCCTCGTCCAAGAAAATACAATGTTATAACGGGAGAAGATGCTTGGGCATTCATGATACGAGTGATCAAAAAATGAACATTTATTTTATTTTTTTATTTATTTTTCAAAGATGAAGCTGATGATGCTGCTGAAGTCGAAAGTGGCGAAGGTGCTGGAAACAACGGAGAAGATGGTGCTGAAAGTGGCGAAGGCGTTGGCAACAACGATGAAGATGGTGCTGAAAGTGGCGAGGGTGAAGGCGTCGGGATTGGAGCTGTCACAACCGCCTCTCCTGTAGCTCCAAACGATACTGAGATTTCCAATGAAACTTCAACATCACAATCAAGTGACGCAGCTACAATCATAAATTCAGCTCCAAACGCACCTTCAGCTCCAAACCTACCCTCAGCTCCATATGAAATTTTGACTGGTGTTGCCCCTACAACTGACGGTGGTAACGATGGCTTGGAAGACAAAGGCAAAGTGCAAACTTTTGAGGCCGCAAAATTAATTTCATCAGGAGAATTTGCACTTAGTGGAGGATTTGCTTCCATGTGTTTTAGCATAACGGTATGCATACTGCTCGCCAAGATGTAAAAGCGACATTTTTAGCATTAACTATTACTATAAAAGCGTGGCAAGAATCACAAAACTTGTAGACTTTGTTAAATGACGACTCCTTCTCATTTTAATGGCAAAATTTTATCAGGAACTTTGCCTCTGTAGTTTTTTTCTTGTTTTATGCATTACCTAGAATGCATTGTACCACTGAACTTTGATTTCTTATGTAACAATACTAGTTAACATTAAAGTATTGGGGTAAATACCAGTAAAAATATCGCGCCTATAACACTCAACAAGGAGGCCCATCTTGAAGGTGACACCGTGTTTAAATAGATTTTTTTCTAACATTTGAATACCATTATTAACAAACATAGTATGTAATGGTTGATAACAGAAAAGTAGAAGACGAAGAAGAAGAAGAAATGCTAGTAAGCCAGAATTAGAGATATAGCTAGCTTTTGGTAAGGCTACAGAACACGCAAGACACTCTTCATTACTGTACGGGTTTGCAGGTAAACGTGCTTAAGTTGCGCTAAATTTTACGCTTTTGTTATATGGACGGATATGTGTTTTCCGCTCACCCTAGCATCCTTTTTTAGTCAGTATACTGGCTTTTTGCACCATTGCAAGTTAACAAAAATAAAAATCGAAAGCAAAGAAAGAACACAGACAAACTCACAACCTACTTCCGAGAAGAACAACAACAACAATAATAATCATTAAAAAAGATCTAGAGTCAAATTAGCGCTGTTAGCGGCACACACCTCCTTCACAAAACAGACCAGAAATGCTCTCTGACTACCGATCCTCAGCGATTAACGACAAAGTACGACTGAGATGGATTATAATAAACAAATAATAATACCAATGATTTGCTTAAACATAGATAAGCAAAAATAAACGATAAAAACCGACCTTTCGGTGGCGGTGTCATGACACCATTGTCAAGGTAACTTATGTAAATTACAGCAAGTATTTTAAAGCAGTGTTGGTGCTAAATAAACAAAAAAAAGGGTACGAAAATAAAAATTACACAAATACTTTCGCGTGAATGGAGTCCGATTGCACGTTATGATTGGGTTTTAGATGTCTTATACAGCATCTCTTGCACTAAACAGTCACACTTATTTCTGCATTTCTCAACCCCATATTACCTGGGTTTTTTTTAGTTTTTGAGCCGGGGGGGAACAAAGTCCCTAAGATGCACAAAATCTGTCAGATTGAAAGGCCCCCCTATAGATCTCGAAAAGGATTAACGCTCTTGTTATGAAACTTGGCACGCTTTCAGCTCGTCGTCAGCTTAACAGATTGGGTTTATGATGTACCAATTATAACGTAGCATGACGTCACAATGAAGTCAAAAACAAGCCATTTTGAATCCCTAGCCCATAGTCGTACAGCTGACAATGACGACATCGAAAAATATATTGAACTTGTTCTTAGAAACATACTTAATCAAAAAAAGCACAAAAGAGCAAAGGATTATCTTCTTTATACAAACGAAGGGGAAAAACTGCAAAACTGAAAAAAGACAGAAAATAGTCAAAATACACTCCTGAGTAGACAGTTGCTGTGGAAACGTCAATCATCATAGACACGGTATTGACACAGGTAAATTTTCTAAATTTTAGGAAAAGTCACGAGATTTGGTGATTATTCGTCTAGCCGTTTAAAAGTTATAATTCGTTAAAGTCAGCGCGGGCACAATGTCCCCCCCCCCCAGGCTAAATAGGGTTAAGAACGACGAAACGCCTTCATGGGTCTTCAGGCACCCTCCCGTGCATGCTATTATAGCGTTTGGAAATAGAGGACGACTGTTTTTTAATGTCCCTCAATACGTCCGTGTAAGTGGCCGCACGGTTAACCCAAATAACCCGCATCACACAGGTCACATTGGAATCTATAAACGGAACACTGTTGGCTTAAACGAACCGTGCCGTATATAAAGAGAAAGGACCAAAAACAGAGCCCCATGCCGTATAAAAAGAGGTACGGCCAAATCAAGTTACTTCATGATGGTTTAAAAACATCAATTTTTAAAAGCGTACTCCTTTTTTTTCTGTTTGCGCTGCGTTTGGTGAGAGCTGAAACCCAGAGATAATTTGAAACTTTCTTGAAAAACGTCATCATTATAAATGTATCGGGCAGAATAAATAGCTTAATACATGTCTCATGGCAGTAGCATACAACATCAAGCGCAGACTAGTTCCTACTACGTTCCCTCGGGAAGGCAAGAAAAAGCCTAGAGAGCAAGGTCTTCTCTGGGCGGGCAACTTTATGCTATTTAAGCCACTTAAGGCAATTTTAGGTGACTTAAGGTGACGAACGTCAGAAAACGTCTATTTGGATAGGTATGAACTTTTTATTTCACAATAAGATAATCAAGATATTTTTAAAAAGTACGTTTATTGTATTTTTACAAGTTCTATTGAGAAAACTAATATAACACAAATACAATTATTCAAATAATAATCTAAGACAACTAAGCTTGTGTTCTGATGTTTTTTAAGTACCTCTATCAATTTTAGTTGGCTATCTAGCCAGTTAAACATTCCAGGCTCTCCAAAATGGCTTTACAGAAATTATGAAACACAGCTAAGAGGCTGCTCTCCTATCTTTTTAAATATAGAATACTACAAGATCGTAAAAGGAAAAGAAAAAGAAAAGAAATAATTAACACGAAAGTAATCAAATGATTACGTCATTTAGCATTTATTGTTTTATTATATAGTATTCTAATTGTAACTAGACTAATACCTCCCTTTGGGGAGTAAGGCACAATAAAGATCTACTGTTACTGTTACTGTTCATTCATTCATTCATTCATTCAT
>Ga0126336_10001887_pt1:0-2500 | contig 11499 bp, 7 predicted proteins | sample SidCmetagenome_FD_92530 | JGI IMG/M metagenome (GOLD analysis project Ga0126336, IMG submission 92530) | Coral microbial communities from El Islote,Puerto Morelos, Mexico - Siderastrea C C metagenome | ecosystem: Host-associated > Invertebrates > Cnidaria > Coral | place: El Islote,Puerto... | reverse complement strand
TTGTATTAAAATGAATTAATCAAAAATAAAATGAAATAAAAATAAGTAAAGATTAAAATCGAGTAATTCCAGTAGAATTTCCTCATACTTCAACATGTTCAACAGCGGATCGAATGCACAAGAGACTTGTCCCCTCAGAAAAGCTACCTCTGAGACATTTTTACATCGGGACCTTCCCCTCCCCTGTTTTTGGGAGGTTCTGAATCAGCCACAGTACTCAGCTGTGTAGGATAACATGGCATTATACTCGATTACTGCATAACAAGTTCACATTGTGATATTGAATCGAGTAAAGCGGCATTCATGATAAAGTGATCCTAAATTTGAGCTGGGATGAAACTGACTAGTGGGCTATTTCTCAGAGTGGTCTGGGAACCGAACTCTGGGCTGCCATAACGTAAATCCAGCCAGTGGAAAGAGAGCGAGGATTTAAACAGCGGACTTCTGACGTTGGATCTTCACTGACCGATCCAGCGCCATGTATCCTGCAGACGACATGAACAGAGTAATAGACAAGTTTTGGGAGTGAAGGAAGGAACTGCGACAATGAAAATAATAAAGAAAGACAGAAAATGGACAGAGAAAAAAAAGCACAAATTGCTACCGTTTTGAAAAGCTAACCATCTTCAGTGTAATTTAGCGTCGGTCCACTCCGGAATGTATATAAATACGAAAACAGGAAACTAGTTGCCACTCTTGCAATACTGAAGTTGAATTAAAGCAAAATTCCCCAAAAAAGTACTTTGGTAAATCTAAAATTTTGAGTTTCTCTTGTTGGTGTTGTTTTGTTTCTTTCTTTTTTCTTTCAATGGTTTATTTGCCTTCGGCTTTTAACTTCACGCAAGGTAGCGAGGCCAAGTGATCTAAGGCGCTAGTTTTCGGTGGCGTGTTTTCGAATGCCACAGCTGCCAGATATTGGAAGATATATCTTATCAGAGATATATCTTATTAAATACTAGAAGAAGAAAGAAAAAGAAAGAGCCAAAAGAAAGAGCCACTGCATACCTAGTATCATAAAGACTATCCAATTCGACAAATATAATTGCGGTCAAAAGTTTCATAACGATACTGTCCGAACGGCAACTTTATCAGCTTATAACTTATTCAACTGAGTCCCCTCTATAACGACCCAAACGTTTGCCCAAACATTGTTGAAACTTGTTGAGTCTTCTCGTTTATTCCACTAAAGGAATTTCAGACATTAATTACCTAACAGGAAATGAGATGAAAGATGCTTAAATAATCTTGAGGCAGTGTTATTTTCGGAAGATACACATTGCCTGCTCATCGCCCAACAAGGAATTATATTGAACGATTTCCTGTGTTTCCGACTGGCAACATAAATTCCAGTGTTATGGCAAGAGTTCGTTGCACGCCATCACCAAGAACTTGTCTATTGTAGATTGTGCTCGAAAGCGCAAAGCAAGATTACACATTGACACAAAAATTACCTCTATGCCTCTTGACCTTTACTTGTTTCACGAATTGGTGGCCTCAAGGATCTCACTGAATATCTTTCAACCTACATTCAGGTTCTTTTCGCTATAATTTCTGATGGGGTGAAGAAAATGACAGGAAAGCGTTCTTAGCAAAGCGTTCACGTGATATCAGTACAAGATTCAGTTATACGGTACGAGTTCATCCCGAATCCTTCTTGTGGCTCTGGGCTACTTTACACGATGCCTGTTGAAAATCTCGTACATGAGTCACCCCAGTGCGAGTTCACCCTGGTAAAGGGGGTGTATAAACACGGAAACTCGTATCAGTATGACTTGGTGATTTCATACCGCTTTTATATGAAGGTTCGTCTTTTTCTTCATCCTACGTCTGACGACGCCATCTTGGATGGGACGAACAACACCGAGCGCTACCCGCTCTGTCTCACAGGATCCCGATTTCGTATCGAAACGAGTGGTCATACTGCGTTTACTTGATACTAGTATTATAGTTTTCGATCACTCGCTTCGGTAAAAATATCGGGATCTTGGAAGACTTTTTTTAAAATGAAACTCGGCTCGCCATAAAAATGGCTAGTCGCAATGGCATCATGTTAACACCCCCTTTACTTACTGGTATATCCTGTAAACCCGACATTGTATTTTGTTTCATAGTTCTTTTAGTTTTAATAAAATCGTTCCAGAATGGAACTCTTGCCGCCATGAAAACGATTTCTCTTCACGGGTTAAATAAGATCTTGCACCAGAATGAAAGTCTTATCAGTGTCACCCCCTAAGTAAATGAGCTGGAGACCTTTCCTCATTTTTATTAGTCCCTTACACCACCATCCCTCCCCTACACTTTGTCAGCTTTAACTGTATATTGAAAAGCTTACAAATTACTTATGTGAACTTGATATTCATCTAAATATATCCTGTTCTCTGAAAAATGATATTATTGATCTGGACGCCTGGTGCTCCACGATTAATGCAGATAACGTGAACTGAGTAGCTGCAAAACACATAACAGATGACTAAGATAACGAAAAGTGAAATTTTTTGAC
>Ga0126336_10001886_pt1 | contig 11501 bp, 6 predicted proteins | sample SidCmetagenome_FD_92530 | JGI IMG/M metagenome (GOLD analysis project Ga0126336, IMG submission 92530) | Coral microbial communities from El Islote,Puerto Morelos, Mexico - Siderastrea C C metagenome | ecosystem: Host-associated > Invertebrates > Cnidaria > Coral | place: El Islote,Puerto... | reverse complement strand
TTTTAAGCTTAAAATCAAGAAAGGGAACAAAACTATCACCGGGGCGATTTTGTCTCGGATTGTTCTGATATCGCTCTGTAAGGTCAGCCACCCCTCTTTCAAAACTCCTGGATCCGCCACTGCAGACGTATATCACCAGATTAAACCATTTCTCCTTGCTAACAGAAATAACTAAATTAAGTAAGCAAGTAAGTAAAAAATGGATAAATAAATAAATAAATAAATAAATAAATGGGTGTCAATTTTTACCGCCGTTTCGGCGCCATATTGTTGACCAAGCTAAAAAAACACCTACCAACAACAATAATGGAAATTTTGCACGACCACCTTCCTTTGGAAGGGGGGGAGGGTGCATTATGGACTTCTTTATATGCAGCAAGCTACGCATTAAAAATTAGCCTGTGTACAGCCATCCACTCTCAATGCGACAGGGTTATGCGTGGACTTTAAATAAATCCAGCATGAAAAAGGGAAGTTCTATTAAGAGGCTACGTGGTCGTAAGAAGAAGAAAATGTCTTGCTGCGACTAGTGGAAAGACAACCGTAAGGTGTAAACCCAATTCTTTTAAAATCCCAAGCTTTTTTCCCTAACGACAGTGGTTTCTGGGCACTCATTAAATCATTACAGATAGCATGATCTGGTGTTTGATAATTCAAAAATATTTTACCTCAATGTAAATTGTATCTGCAAGAATATCCAGTTGCTGGACAAGAGCCATAGTTTCTCTTACAAAATCAAATTTCAAATGTTTTTTTGTCACCAATTGGTCTTTCAGGCCCCTGGCATGGATCACTCGACCAAGAGCTCGATAATGACCTGAAAAAAAAGAACGACACACAGTCCTTCACCGCCTTCGAAAAAAATGCCCAATAAAAATAAATAGTTTATTTGCTTTTTCCCTTAGTTACTCGTATGTATAGGATACATACCTAAATATGTCGAATGATCGAAAATAGTTAACTGACAAAGTTAATGCAAGTAAATAGTCGTTTTGAGGGTCAGGTTGGGACACCGCCGAAGCGATTGATTATATAGAGAACACGTTTCGTCAATGAGGAAAGAAATGTATCAGTTAATGAAACGCTCAAACATTAAAATGTTTTTGTTAATTGTTCATCGTGTATTGGATGAGAAGTTTTAAAAACTGAGTGAACACATACGCAACGAGTTGTTTTGTTCAACAAGGTACCATATGTACTCGCATTGATTTTATATCAATTAAAACAAATCTTATTGGCTATGAAAAATAATTCGAAATTTTGACAGGAACGATAAAGCTGCATAAACGTCGGCCTTAACAGTAAAATTGTCAGTCGTTTCCGTTGTCAACAGGTTTAAGGGATCCTTAGTATCGAATAAGTAGGAAATGAACCCCTTCCAGCGGCTGGTAGATCGGAGGATAATGCCCAAGGCTGAAAGATTGTCCGAAATTTGAACAGTTGGCCGAGAAGTGCCGAAGCTTCGAGTTCGAGGGCAACTGTGGATTTTTAACCCTGCAGGTGTAGCAATGTGGGTCGCGGTCAATAAACTTAACCTTGTCCCAAAGCAGATAGTGACTGGTCACAATAGCATGTTCTGAAACTGCTGAAGTCTAAGTACGTGAAAGCCGTATGTCTCGGTCGTGTTTCTTAATCCGTTCATGCTCCTACCTTGTTTTTTTCCTACTATAACTTTCCCACATTCGCGGGGAATAGTCAGTAGTCAACGACCGATCATTCGTTTCACAGTGGAAACCTAGGTTGATGACACAATCTTATTTCTTTACACATTGGTCACGAGGGATTCAGTTAAACTATTTGGTACACTCGTGGGGTTAATGCTGCCATTCACATAAGACTCCATTCCAATAATATCAATAGAGATAACGAGATTAAAATTCCAGAAGCATGCATACCCAGGATCAAACAACACAACAGCCGATCGGTACCACAGTGGACCGCAGAGAGAACAGCGTCTAATCAGAATATCGCGAGGCAACAATAAACAAAGCTAAACCGGGACAACAAACCAAACCTTTCATAAAAGCTTCTATGTTACCTGTGCTGATTTCCACAATTGATGGTGTTTCGAGCCAAGTGGGAACTGGAATTTTGTAGTTAGGCAAGTTTTGCTCGCTTTTCACTACACTATAAGCACATGGTCCTTGAAAAAGGAACAAATGAGAAATTCTTCAGTACTTACAAAATAAAAAAGGTATGAAAACAGTCAAGAAAATGGGAAAGTTCTGCTTAATCGCTTTCATACCAATGGTCAAAATCAAGAATTTCAACCTCAACCACGAAACCTATTAGTACCTTGTTAGGCGTGTTGATCATTACAACAGAAAAGTAAATACACTGCTATACAGGCAGCACAATACCACGTGAAAGTACTGCTCAATAGCTTTCATTTGAATGATCACACTTTAGAAGTTGTTTCAGTTACGTAGCTTGTAGCCCTTTAGAATTCTTCGGTATTCAATGGTTCGAACGGCGACACACACATAGCGCAACACACTTTTTTGCAGAAACTTCCCACAATGCGTACTTTGCTTTAGATCGCTCCGTCTTAAGTTATTGCTTCAAACTTTCACACATTATTAATTGGCTACTAAACATGTTATTTTTTTGAAAATTTTTCAAAAAATAGGACACTGTTAGAAGACAAATTATAATGAGGTGAGTCGTTCCTTCTTTATATAAGGCAGACGAATATCTCCCCTATAAAACCAGTAGTCAGCAAGTTGCAACTAACATGGAATGTTGAAGACCACTCAAAAGGTTGCACACAATAGCTCTGCTGAAAAAGTGAAAGGGAGAATTCTTCCAACTATTAAATACAATACAATACAATACAAAATTTATTGGCACTGACCCCAAAGGGGCTTTCCAGCGACTATTAAACCAAAAGAGCCGCACTCGGACATCAAAATTTAAGGCCTCTTTACCACGGACCTCCAACCTGTCATGGTCATCTTACTGGCACATACAACAAACAACTACTAAAATAATTACCATAGCACTTAAATCGATCTACGCCTTTATCATAGCCAGAAAGGCATGGACAAGAGTAACTTCCTGCAGAGTTTTGGCAGGTGGTTGTTGACTTGTCGCAGTTGTTTGAGTTCTCCGCACATTCGTCGATATCTATAAAAGTAATTTGAAGCGATATTTCACGGGGCTGATGGAGAAAATGTAGTGACTTATTGTTCAGTGCAAACCGAGATTTCTACCTTTAGTTGTTCCTACAGGAGAATGGAGAGACCTGATGGTCTAAATTAGATTTAAGCTATTTTTTGACGTTTGACATTTGCAGTATGGTATTGGCAAACTCAAAACTACCTGTCTGGAAAGGGTCTAAAAAAACAATACAAATAAAAACAAACAATCGATCAAGGAGAAGAGGAAAAAGTGTGTTCCAGAATTTTTGACCTCTGGGCCTTATCTTCTTCGTCTGGAGAAGGAAGCGTTCGTTGAAAATGGGAGCCCCTTCATTAGATGTGCTTCTCAAGTGTTGAAAATTCCACGTTCGTTGTAACGAAAAGTACCATGAAACGTTCTTTTTTAAACAATTTTTCCAGGAATCTTATTTTTTTGGAAAGGATTGAAAAACTCGGTGCGCTAACAATATTAGGATAAGTAAAAATCTGAATTTATGGAAATTATTGATTACGCTTTCCATTATTGCTTAAAAGGTATCAACAGTATTTTAAAGACAGGTATTTTAAACATGAAACGAAAAAGTGTACCGTACATGATATGAAGGGTGCAGAGTGCAAGAAAACTCGCTGATCATATTTTCCTTAGGTCACAGTTTTAGTTTAAATAACGGAGGGGGGGGGGGAGAGCATGCATATGTTGGAGGATGTTACTATGGTGGGAGGTGATAAGGGACACTAATATGCTATGCATCATTAATAGGCTTCGTAAATCACAAAGGACAGATATGTTACACTATATGGTCTTTTCAGATTTCATACCATTGCAAGTTCTTCTATCGCTTTGCAGTCTGTATCCGCTGTAACAATCACATCGAAAGCTGAAAAAGTAGTTAATACAACGCTGACTACACCCGTCGATATTTTCAGCGCATTCGTCGATATCTGAAAGAAAATAAAAGTCAAATTTAAATACACTGCAGGTGTATAAGTTAATCACAAGTCTCAGCAACGTAGAAACATCACTAACAACACTAAAACTTTCTCAGTCTCAGTTAAGGTGGTTAGATCGGAGAAACTGCCTCCATGGAACTCGAACAATTTTACGACTGTAAAAAAATAATGAAGGAGTCATTTCTGAAATGTGAAATCTAATTTTCGGTCAATTTATTGTTTCCTGTGGTCCGAAAGACTTTTTTTTGGGGGGGGGGGCACGTGAAGACGGGCTGGTTTAAGTAAATTACAGATTGATTTGTTGACCCTCGGACTTACAAGCAACGTCACACCCCACCGTGATACAATGGTGGGATTGATGGAACCACTCCCGTAGGTTTTTGCTGTGTTTCAACATTTCAACACGTGCTCAGACTCATACCCCAAGCATCTCTCTGAGCTCCAGTGAGTTGCCCCGAGGTGCTCGCAGAGCTACGTAACTCAGTGATTACTTTACACTCAGTGCATGGATACCTCATAATGAGTTACTCAAACTTATAATGAGTTATGCATATTCGTAGTGAGTTATCCAACTTCACCCTAGTTTGTCCATGTTCTCACTAGTTTGCCCAAGTGCACCCTTAGTCTCTCCATTTCCACCCTAGTTTTTCCATGTCACGCTAGTTTGCCCATGTCTACCTGACAGGCTAGTTCCATGGGTGTACTCCTCATAATGGCCTATACAGGGATGCTTCGCCCATAAGGGGTAATTGGCATGAACTAGGGCATACGTAGATAAACCGGGGTGATGGACTGAGGAAAAACTTGAATGAACCAGGCTAAATTAGAGAGAGGCTACACAAACTAAGATAGACGGAGGCAATTTAGGGTAAACATAAACAAACTAGGGTAAACGTGGACAAACGTGAATGAACGTGGGTAGACTAAGGAAGACGTGGGTAAACTAGGGTGGGTGCTTTTTTCCAAGCAAAGGGTAAGGCTGTAAGCTTGAAAGGCTGAAAGGTTGTAAGCCTGTAAGCTTGCAAGCCTGTTAAAAGGCTGTAAGGTTGTAAGGTGGTAAGGTTAGAAGCCTGTAAGCCTGTAAGCCTGTAAGCCTGCAAACCTGTTAAGAGGCTGTAAGGTTGTTAGCCTGTAAGGTTTTAAGCCTGTATGCCTGTAATCCTGTAAGAAAGACTGGGCTTATTTTGGTCTTGTGGGACCGGGGTGGGGGGGATTCCGCCCCCACCTCTTAATTCCGAGAATATCAGAGCTATTACGACGAAAAAAAAGCTGTAAGGTTGAAAGGTTGTTAGCCAAGGATGTAAGCCTGTAAGCCTCCAAGGTTGTAAGCCTGTAAGGCTGTTAGCCTGTTAAAGCCTTTAATCCTGAAAGACTGCATTAGGTTGTAAGCCCGTAAGGTTGTTAGCCTGTAAGGTTGTAAGCCTGTTCGCCTGTAACATTGTAAGCCCGTAAGCCAGTAACGTTGTAGAGCTGTAAGCCTGTAAGGCTGGATTCCCATAGGCCTGTAAGCCTGTAAAGTTGTAAGGCTGTACTAAGCCTGTAAGCCCTTTAGCTCGTTAGCCCATAAGCCTGTAAGTTTGTGACCCCGTAACGCTGTAAGTCTTCAAACCTGTAAGTCTGTAAGCTTGTAAGCGTGTAAGCCTGTAAGCCTATAAGGTTGTTAGCCTGTAAGCCTGTAAGGCTTTATTAGGTTGTAAGCCTGTAAGTTTGTTAGCAGGTAAGGGTGTAAGGCTGTAAGCCTGTAAACGTGTGAGCCTGTAAGGTTGTAAGGTTGAGCGGCTGTAAGTCTGTTGCCTGTAAGCCTGTAAGGCTGTTAACCTGTAAGCCTTTAACTTGTAGCGGAGCATCATTGCTAAGCAAATTTGGTAACCTGTCGATCCGAAAAAGTTTGGGTGTGACGTCAGCATAGGGGGATGTCGCAGCTCTTACAAGGTCTTCTCTGATTTGCTGAGAAAACAATACACCAAACAACAAAACAATGGATCCTAGCCCTGAAAACAATAGAGCTGCGTGATACCAAGGTCCAATGAAATTAGAGGTTGTTAAGAGCTGCGAGGTATCTGTCAGCGTACGCCCGTACGTCCGTTCGTACAGACTCTGGGGGAGGGGAAGGGGAATCCCTTAACAACCCGATGGCCGTGGAGAATGCCACCTTTTCTTGGCGGAAAATCGCACGGTGCTTTTGGGCAACTGACGTTTTTCTTGGCGGGAAATCGCATGACCACCGTCACTTTTGAAAAAGAGAGTTTTTTAAAAGCTTAGCTTGTTTAGCAAAACGATTCAGTTCAACAGAAGTGAAGTTTAGAACTTGAGAAAGACTATCTTATAACTATAATTGAAAAGAAAGAGCTCAACAGAGTACTCAGTTGTCTTTTTAGGAAAGCAAAAATTCAAGTTACTAAGACTTCATTTTTGTTGTTGGTTCTGTGCTGCGAACTGGGTCGGCACAGCGCTTGAGTTCGCAGTATTTCGCAGCGGTCCCGGACCGAAATATAGCAGAGCTAGTGCCTTCTGTTTTTTCTGTCCACAACCATGGTTTTTGCGGTGATCCCAACACATTTTACAGAAAAGCAACCGCCTGTTTAGTCGACGGAACTGCGATCAATAAACAGCCCTTTAAGTATAATAATGAACTCAGGATTTTACGTAGTGGCAGGTTGGTCGAGTGTTTAGAGCGATTCCCTAGCATTCGGGCGGCTGGAGTTCGAATCCATACGGGAGCACATTTTTTCTTCATTCCTTTCCTTTCTTTGCTTTCTTTTTGTATAGGTAGTTACTTTAAAAAATAAATAAGTTCCAGCAATAAAAGAGGGGCTCCGCTTTTAGGCTTAAGTCTGTAAGTGTGTGATCCCGTAAGGTTGTAAGCATGTTAGGTTGTAAGCCTGTAAGCCTGTGAGCCTATAACTGAGTAAGTCTGTAAGCGTGTAAGCCTGTAAGGTTGTGAGGCTGTAAGGTTGCAAGCCTGTTAGTGTGTAAGCCTGTGAGGGAGTAAGCCTGTAAGCCCGTAAGCCTGTAAGGGTGCAAACCTGTAAGCCTGTAAGGGTGCAAATCTGAACCCTATAAGGGTGTAAGACTGAAAGCCTGTTAGGTTGTAAGCTTGTAATGATGTCAGCCTGTAAAGGTGTACGTCTGTGAGGGTGTAAGCCCGTAAGCCTATAAGAGTGTAGGCCTGTTAAGACTGTGAGGGTGTAAGCCTGTTTGGATGTGAGCCTGTAAGGATGTAAGGCTGTAAAGGTGTAAGCCTGTGAGGGTGCAAACCTGCAAGCCTATAACAGTGTAAGCCTGTTAAGCCTGTGAGGGTGTAAACCTGTAAGGATGTAAGCCTGTGAGGTTGTAAGCCTGTAACCCTGCAAGAGAGTAAGCCTGTAAGGGGGTAAAACGTGATCACATGACCTCAATCCTATTCTCTTATTGGTCCATGTTGAAAATGCTGCCGTCGGATTGGTTGGGCCCTAGACTGCCGCAGTGTACTGCAGAAAAAAGCTGGTTGACTGTAACGTGGGTTTCTTGAATTAATTAGTTTTTAAAAATAATTTTTACTCGAACAGCACGCAGCGTCCCTCCGGCCTCATTTTGTTATTCCGATGGCCATCTGGACAATAATTTGGATATTTTATCTTCTTTCATATTCAGACTAGCTCAGAGAAAAGATTTTAGGGAGTTAAATCATTTGATACTGTACAATTCCTCGCCTACCACTGCCTTTATGACGCCCATGGTTCAAACTAACTTTTATTACAACAGATCTCTTTTATAATCACAAAAATAAGAGTTCAGTTTAGAACCTTTTTTAACAAACAGAAAAAAAAAGTTCAACCGTCTTTGTAACAAGCAAGGCCTTTCAGACAATCACAGGTCAAACGCTCTCGGCGTTTCTGCTGGTCTTTAACACTCTCGCTTTACTTGGGAGGAGCTGGTATGTTGAGTTCTCGACATAGTTCCTCTTCATAAAGGTCTTTTTGACTTACTAGTAGTTTGTCATACTCGACCTCGGAACGCTGCTTGAGTTCTTGGAGTTCTTTCAACAGTTGCTTTTCATAGTCAGTCAGGGGACAGACTCGCCGGATAACCTTCGTGGGTGGTTAAGGTGGTCCACGAATGTCATAGCCAGGAAGCAGATACCCTACCGCATCTTGGGTGGGTAGGGTGTCTGTCTTGCGTTCAATCCAGTCTCGGTTCTTTCGGCTCCAAGGGAGGCTGCCCCACTAAAGGAACTTGCATTTTATTTTTGGAACACCCCAGAAGCAAACGATCAGGTTTGTCTTGGGATTGGTTCTGTTGAAGCGTCACCAGTTCACCATAAAAGCAGACCAACTGACTCCACATGCTGAAAATGTCTGCATGAAGCCGACGGGGCACTTCCTTCATATAGGGCATGGCCCTTTTTTTGGCGCAAAACAATCAACGGGGAGACTGGGAACACTTGATGTACTCCCACCCCTTTTGGGACACACGCTCCTCCAGAGGAACATGCCGATAGGGGCAAAGATAACTGTTGTCCTGAAACTCAAGCAGGCAAAACGTAAGGCTGTGAAATACCATGGCTGACTGAAATGGATTGGTCGAGGGTTCTGACAGCAAACTAGGTCGGGCACCCAACTCGGTTTGTGAGGCTTGGTCCATGATATTCATGGTCCAGTTCAACTCTTCCACAAGATATTTCACGGTTTGGTTTTCTTCCTCGGCACTGGGTTGTGGGCAAGACACTCCCTTTTGCATCCCCTCTACAGTCTCATGAGATTGAGGGCTGTTAGGATCGGGCACGTAATTGGGATCCTTTTTTATCATCTCCACCACCACAGCAGAATCAGCGTCACTGAGGATCGGCTCAAAACCTGCACCTCGTCTTTTTTAAGGGCGTCCAACCCCACAGACGTCATGTTTTGAATCACAGCGAGTTTCTCCTCCTTCTTCTTTTTCTTTTCACCAGGCTGTGAATTTTTGGCAGAACCACCTTTTCTCTTTCTCTTCTCAGGATTGGGATAATGCACTGGAGAGATATTACCATATTTCTACGAGGTGGACATGATGAATGAACTATTTTTCTTGGGGACCCACTTTACACTCTTTTTCCCTCCTCCTGATTGGTCAGGAGGAGGAGGCCCAACAAAGACAAGACTTCCTCGCGTGATACACCATTACGACCTGGTTCTTCTTCTTGTCTTGAATGCACGATGGCGCCCGAAGGCGAACCGATTTGAAAAAAGAGCAGCAAAGTGCACTTTTTTATAGAGAAAACCAGGTCATGTGACTAGGACGGAGAACCAATCACTTTTTTTGGTTTTTTAAACGGGTGGGGGTATCCCATCCTCCTTCCCAAGAACCTATTTTCTCGCTCTTTTTTCTCCCAAATACTCGTCGAAAAAAAAAGGGAGTTCACGCATGCGCATCACCCACTTCCCAGCGTCACGTGATAATTGCTTGCAGTTCATTGGTTGTTTGTGATTACTAGCGCCCAGTAATCAAGCGCGGGAATTTCAGCAAAACAATGTATCAGCTCCCTCAGTGGGACGCGGGGGGTGGGGGGAGGCATAAGTAATATTTTCCTCAAAAGAAGGCTTATCAGAATGTCGGCAACTGAGAAATGAGGCATGCATTTCGGGCCTTGGACTTCCTGAGGCTTTTTAAGCCCTTTTTGGGTAAAATAATTCTCGGATTAAATTACACATATGATAATAAATTTACTTGGCTAAAGTCTGTCTTTAACTCAGACAAATTATTTCCGCAATCCACGCATTTGAAATGAGTTTAGCTCATTTAAAGAGGGAACAAAAACGCTAGAAACGTCACCGGGTTAATTTTGTCGCCTCAAAATATTTAGTGCTGATTCAACCAAATGTATTTGTATAAAGTAATCATGGAAACTGGAGGAGGTGATACAGGTAACGCAACTTTGGTAATTGCGTGGGAGAATTCAGGTGCTTAATTCTATTGGCTCACAAATTAACCCAGCTTGTAAGGGCACGTCTTTGATAAGCCACAGGTTTTCTTGTTTTTGCAAAGGTTACTTAAGACTGTGGGGAGGGCGGAGATCTTGGCGGGATATGTTGGGTTTGAAGGGAGAAATGTGGGTAGCCAAGCACTTTCCAAAGATAATTAAGTAACCATTATTCTAAAAAAAAAGCTTCAAAATACAAAGAACGTATGCCATTTTCTTGAGCTCGATTATCTCTGATAAGTGCATGGTTTAACCCTCAGTTTTCTTTTTGGATTCTGAGGGCTCTTGCTGGGATCTGCTCTTTCCACATAGTCATAAGCCGCACAAAAATACTGTTGTATTAGTGGGCAAATTCCTTGAGAAAGCGGGATCCAAATACGTACCTTTAGGCCGAGGCTTCCACCCAGGATACCTCCACCACCACCGTCCCGGCACTCGATGGTGAGAGAACACTGTTCTGGAAGATTTGGAATCTGCCATGAATGGATTGGAGAGTTCCCCTGTGCAAGAGGAAAACAAAAGTGCTACGTCTAAACAAAATAATTCCCAGAGACTTAGGAAACTACAGTTGCTTAGTCAGTTTAAAACTAAACCTTACTGTAAGGCCTTTTCCAAAACAAAAAATGTCAAACCATTTTTGAATAAAAATGCACGTTTTTCGCCTTTTCTCGGTGATAAAAGTGAAAAAATGTCCACAAAAAGCAGCCAAGTATTTACTTTGCCATATTTTACGTGTCTAGAATGAATTTTTTTTTTATTTTTCTCCGTTTTTTGATAATTTTAAGTAATATCCTAGATAATTGTTTTTAGACAGGCCCCAAGCAGCAGCACAACCTATGTTATGTACCTCGTCTTGTAGAGCACATCAAAGGCTATCTACCAAAGGCAAAAATTTGAGGGGACACAACCCCCTCCCCCGCCTGGTACCAAGGCGAGGGAATGAGTTTGCAATCGGGAGTTCATGGAATTTCTCCGTGAGTCAGTGAGTAATCACACGGTGGCGGGGGGGGGGGGGGGTGGGAAAAAACGGCCCCTGCGGGAATCAAGAAACGATGTTCCCACAACTTGGAAGTTTTTACGGTCTACATACGACGTGGTCAGTGGCATTTGTAGTATCAAATATTTCTGATCGATGAGGCGATCGACTGACTCCGAATGGTTTCCAGGATCTCCGAGATTGTAAGTCTCAAGTTAGGATTATCTAGTATGGTCTAAATAAATGGCAACGATAAAAACGTCAAAAACATTGGTGATAGTTAATTCTATCAAAAATGTGGAAAACAGCAACGTCAAATGTGGGTGTTGTTTACACTCGATCAACTATGCTGAACATTTCAATAATGCAATAAAACAGGGTCTGGAAGGGTATTCTCGGGATCCGGGATTTGACCAAAATACGGTGCGGGATTCGGGAAAACGCAAAATATCTTGACGGGATTCGGGATTTGACTGCTACCAGGGAAGCGGGATTC
>Ga0126336_10001885_pt1 | contig 11502 bp, 6 predicted proteins | sample SidCmetagenome_FD_92530 | JGI IMG/M metagenome (GOLD analysis project Ga0126336, IMG submission 92530) | Coral microbial communities from El Islote,Puerto Morelos, Mexico - Siderastrea C C metagenome | ecosystem: Host-associated > Invertebrates > Cnidaria > Coral | place: El Islote,Puerto... | reverse complement strand
ACAGCGGTGATAAACATTGTAAATAAACGCATTTTGATAAACTTGACGTTTCGTATGCTAGACAACATACATTTTCAAAAGTAACCGTTACAGTGTTTGAAAACTGTTTATATAGTTTACAATGAGGGTCTGGAACCGAGATTTAGAAAAAAGATCTCAACAGTAATTTAATAGTAATTAATAGTAATTTAAAACTATAGTAGAGGCCCTCAGTCTACTTAGAACAAATTTCTCTAAAACAGCATTTGAAGAAAAAATCGAACACTTCAAATCACGTCTTATTGCAACTTATTTTTATCTGTTTTACCACCATCTATCCTCTTCAAGCCCTTTCTAAGTGCGGGATTCTTTAAACATTTATCCCTTTCCCCTTACGGCTGCCTCTAACATAAGACTCCCCACTATACGGTGTTAAGTTGAGACTGTGTTGTTTTTAGCTGTCTTATTCCTCGTCTGTGATGTCTGCGAAACTGTCCTCTAGTGCAAACACTGTTTCCTATTGTACACTTGTTCGCTCAGAGACTCCATGTCATCTGTAGTGTTCTAAGATGGTCTTCCCCTGTAATTGCCAAGAATGCCACAGGCCTAATGTACTCACAATTTTCGCGAGGTCTGTCCCAACAACGCAGCGAGAGAGTCCACCAACAGCAGTTAACAGCCCATGTAAATCTGCTAACGAGGAATCTCTCTCTGACAGCGATATAGCAAGCAGCACCATTTGTTCGTCAAGCCTCCGTTCGCAGATTTCTAATCCTATACGGTTAGATGCACGATAAACTTAAGCAGTCCTCTCGATGTTGTTGCGTACGGAAAGCAAAAACTCTCACATGAGAAGCCATTTTGTGCGACCCACACTCATGCAGATGTCCTCAACACAATTTAAACTGCTGACCGGTTGTAAATTGCCGGCTCAAAGAAACTTGAATGGTGATTTCTTTTTATTTTCGTCATCCGATAACCACAGGAGTGTACCAACTCGATTACGAGATAAAAACGGTTAAACGTTGGGAAAACATAGCATCTCACTGTGATAGCCCCTTAATATGGGAGGGTTCATAATTTATGTAGATGGGGGGCCGGGTATTATGGTTTCTAATTTTTTCCCTTACATTTTTGGAAGCCCCTCTGATGGTCCAAGTGATATTTTTCTGCCCCTCCCTCGTGAGATACCCTGCAAACCATGGAAAATACCGTGCCGCCCTCCCTCCTCTTTCCGTTACCACTTCACCACCCTATTTAACTTTCATACCTCCTCTAAAATGACTGATACAATTACTTTTTGAGCCTCTTTATTTGACATTTCATGACATTCGCTTTTTAATTAAAGGAAAAATTTTGTTTTCAAAAGTTCTTTACAAAAAGTTATGTAAAAGGATACAACTGATATTCACTGCATGACTACAGAGAATGCAGGGATTTTATCTTATGAATGATATTCAAAAATGGCTGTTTGGTTTGCTAAGGAATTACTTGAATATTTCATACGAATACATGCTATCTTTAACAATCTAGCGTGTACCATCTTTTACCCAAAATGTTAACACGGTAGAAACTCATTATGACCTTACGTTCTCTACAAGTTACAGATAAATAGATCAATCATTCTTCTGGGGGTGAAAATGAAATGTGGCCTTTTTTGAATGTGGTCAATAGGAGATTGTATGGCCTGTTATAATTAAATGGCTTGATGAGGGTGAAGCAGCTAATCCTCATCTTGATTAAACCACTCCAGTATAACTGGCCGTGCAGTATCATCCAGCAAGTCATCTCGCAGCTCATCCAAAGCCTCCAATAATCTGTCCTGTTTTATACGAGGATTACAACTGGGAAGAGTTACTACCAACTGAAAGGTTCAAATCCCTTTATGTTTTTGAACTTGACACTTATTGAAAAAAAAAACACTCCCTTTCATGGAAAAAAAAGAAACGATAGCCCTAACAACCAGTCATCTACAAGACGTCAGGGGGGAGGCATTTAGCAACGATGATAGTGACAGGCCAACGCCTTTTACAGGCTACCGAACCCATTTTAGACGATGATTCTGAAAGTGATGGAGACGACAATGTCATAGTGGATGAAACATGGTGTGAAAGTGAACGAATGCTGAGCTGAGAGTGTGAGTAAGAGTGATGATAGTGACTGTGAACTTGCACCATCACCAGCGAAGAAAAGGTGCGGCACTCGAATTTGAAGTGGACGGAGTACAACATGTTTTGCTCTCAACAGCTGAATCACAACCTTGGACAGTTCTGGGAGGTCGAGGGACTATCACTGTGAGCTTATTGTTTATTGAAGAGGCTTTTCTATTTTCCTTAAATTACCAAAAAATACACAAAACAGTAAAAAGAACCGTTGTGTACTTTTTGATGGCCCCCTTATTCCTTGTCTTACTTTGGGAAAAATTTTCAAAGGCCCTTCCCCCCCCCCCCAAAAAAAAAGACCCCAATTGGTGAAAACTCGTAATCCCCCTCAAAATCATCATAGCACCCCCTTCCATATAAATTATGAACCCTCATTAAGGCAAATGTAGCTTCTAGAGTGGGGAAACGAATGTGCCTTTCAAACACTGAAATAAATTAATTACTAGGGCACATTGGATAGCAAATGTTAGGTTTTCATTCTCGTGAGTGGTTTATCATTCTCGGATATTGATTTCCTTATCTTATACATCGATTTCTATTTCTCGATGGTTCATGTAAAACTCAACGCACTTTTTTCATGTTTCGCTTGCCAGATCGTCAGGGACAAAAAAAAAATACTGCAAATAGAACATAACAAAGTTAAGAAACACAGCTTGTGGGAGGCAGACCAGTCGCCGAGAAACAACTCCGCCAGTGGTCAGGGTGGGACGTGAACCCGGGGACCTTCAAATTACAAGTCCGACGCCCTAATCACTCGGCCGCACTGCCGCCACCTACAGTTAGTAAAGTAAACTCATGGTAGAAACGTAACGAAGGAAGTGAAGTAGTAAAATTCTCGAAGTAAAAGCAGTTATTATTTCTACTTTAAAGCTGTCAGAAGAAAACACGGCGAAGATCGCTGACGTTGGCCTGGCTAAGCCAGTGGATTTCATCACAGGCACTTTCGCGGGAACCCCTATTAATATGGCACCCGAGGTGTTCCATTCCAATGTGTATGACAGCAAAGCAGATATATACAGTCTCGGGATAATGATGTGGGAGATGTGGTACGGGGAACGTGCCTTTGCTGGCGTCCCGGCAGAAAGTCTGCAAACATTTTTCAGATGGGTGGATGCTGGTAATCGTCCTCAACACAAGGAAGGCTACAAGAACCCTCCTTTGCGATGGAAAGATCTGATGAAGCAGTGCTGGGAAGGAGACAGAGAAAAACGCCCTACAGCTGAGATGTGTAACAAGGAAATTGCTCAACTGCTCTTAGAGTTTGAAACCGTTGATAGAGCCTCCTTCCCTGAGGTAACACCTAATGAAGCTGTTCTGCGAAGAAGAGCCAAGAAAACTCCCAGCAGTTAAGATTTAAGATTTATAACGAGTTAATTACTTTCTTGCATGTGTAGCTGATAACAGCGAGATCAGAATTCAATCCTTAGCTATAGATTGCGTGAAAGATATAATCAGATACTCCAAATTTGGTCTTTTATTTTTGTGACTTGAAGTAGTCGTCCATTGATTATGATAACACAAACTGACGAGGCAAAGCTACAGAATGTAGAAAGCTGCTTTTAAAGAGTGTATCTGGTGATAGAGTCGATTTCAATCTGGGATTGCCTAAAATACAAATTGAACAATCAATTCTAGATTCCCCCAAATTTTTACTTCGTGTGTTCTTTTCGGAGAATAAAACATTCTCGATTCAGTTAACAACGGTGAAAGGCTAAATACCTTAGAACTCAAAAACCTCTAAACCTAGAATACAAATTAAACAATCAATTTTAGATTCCCCCAAATTTAACTTCGTGTGTTCTTTTCGGAGAATAAAACATTCCCGATTCAGTTAACAACGGTAAAAGGTTAAATACCTTACAACTCAAAAACCTCTACAATAAATGTCAATAGGAAACAACTTGGGCATGGGTAGCCTCGCCTGGGTCTTTGGCGCTGCACCCTTAGCCTTTGGGTCTTTTACCTGTAACGCAACCTGCTGTATGTTTTCAAAATCCCTATGAAGTTGTCAAAAAAGAAATCTTTGGTTTCAAAGTAAATTTGCTTTATTTTTAAAGGGTAAATTTCATAGTCTTTTGATAGTCTTTACTGTAGTTAATTATCTATATAAGCAAGAAAAGTAATTAACAGACAGATTTGTTGCGAAAAGTCATGCTCTCAACGCGTAACGCGAGCGCCAACTGAGACTTGTAATTACGGATCTCAGCCGGCCAGGTGACAGCAAAAAAAAAAGATTAAAGGCTGGGAGTAGTGTTTTAACCAATATTGTGTGAATCCGTAACATAAGTATAGACTTATTATGTCTGAGTTCTCACTCGAGTTGTAGCTACGAAATTGGCATATCAAAGTGAAATAAAAGTGGACACGGTTTTTTTTTAATTCGCACAGTTAGAACGTAAAACGAAGTGCAACATTTCTATCAAGTGATTCAGGCTAGTATGGCCTGCAGTTAAGGGTAAATCTTATTTTCTAAGGGAATAGCATAATGAAAAATTTTAACTTTTGTTTGAACGAGCAAATAAGAATTGATTTTTGTCAAAGAATGGTAGTAGGGTTTCTGTATGTGTATTTGTAACACTTGAAGTGAATGACCCTTTGCGTATTCCCCCAGTAGCCACTTTAAAAGTTTTTTTTTTTATCGTATTAGAATCTAATTTAATAAATGCTAGTGTAAGAAAGTATAATATAAGTATAATACTTAAAACACGTTCGAACGTATGGATTCATTCCCTTTTTTCGCCCCTGTAGATGGTTTGTGCTGTGAAACCTGAACGTTAGGCATATTTTGATGAGTTGCATATTTTACTTAAGACAACATAAGTAAATTCGTTATTTTTAGAATATAAGACGTTTGTTTTGGCGATTTAATAGCGTCATTTTGGTAGTACGTATCCTTTTTTATCAAAATAGCTTAGTCACAAGAACTTATTATTTTTCAAGATTTCTTATATAGCCTGTCACACTATACTTATTAGGCTTGAATTGATAAATCCAGAAAGAGACGATTACAAAATAGTGATAGAGTTGTAGTCAAAAGTAGAGTTTTGTTAGAGAGAGAACATGGTCACATGAATTTACTAATTTACAAAATTTATTGTATTGCCTATTTTATAAAGGCCTTTTAAAATAGTAATTGTAGTCCCATAACTTTACTTTTATAGTGCTGCATTACATAACGCTTTTTTGGTCTGGAAGGTAACTTAGAACAACGTCCATTTAGCGTCTTTCATACGGACAGTCGGACAGCCCAGTCATATGAATTGAATTATTACGCTACAAAGATATATTACGTACAATGTAGCCTATTGTGTAACGCTTTCTTTAAATAAAAGTATAGTAATTATAGTTCCTCGTGTAGGGTTTTTTTTTTCCCTTTGGTTCAAGACAATTTAAATATAGACATATATTTTTAGACTGAATTGTGCGCGAATTCAGTTTTCTGAAGGAGTCTTGCTAACCAATCACAAGCTTCGCAAATGATCTGTCACCCTTGCGGTATGCTTTGCGTTATGCGTTAGGAATTCGCCATTTTAGAAGGAGAAAGAACGATCTACGGCCGCTATTTTTGGAGAGATGCGGACTCATGCGCACCGAAACTTTAAATTTTCGCGGGAAATAGAATTGTAAACCTGTTTAAAAATAACCTGGTCTGTAAACACCCCGTGACATAGGCTTAGTATGGAGGTTGCACTCTCCGGATCATTGGCTCCTGATATAGATATAGATACTTGAATGGACTATGTGAGCTTTTCTTAGCGACCTTTCAAAAAGCCAAAACGAACATTTGTATTCCTGAACGGAAAGCTAAAACTGATGGCCAGGTTTGTTAAAAATACTCTGATTAAGATTATAAGTGTTTATGGATCCCGGTGGCCAGGACGCATGAAAATGGATTGCAGCCTGAAAAATTTGGCCAACCTTTTTTCAAGTTCTTTTCGTGTGTCTAGCAAAATCGTTAAAAACACATGGTTTGTTTTCCTTTCAAGAAATAATTTGTTTTCTTCTTCTGTTGTCAGAGCATTTTGTGTCTAAGCAAAGCTACAATGTCTCAATTTTAGGACCAGATTGACTCGACCCAGAAAAATCCATGGGACACATATGGCCCCTTTAATTTTGTTATATGTTAATTTGTCATGTCTGGTTGTTTGAAAGTCAAAACTACTTTAAAACCGTGATTCTGTTTCCTGTTTCAAAGTGATTTCGCTTCTCTATTTATGCTCCATGCTTTCTTGCTTTGCTGGTTTTGTTTTAACACCGGCTTCTTTTTTGCAAGGAAACAACAACATTTGGCACGATTTTCCCACTGATACTATTATAATTTTGAGACGTATTCGCGATCCTGTTAACGGAGTTCTACCACTCCTTGTCGGTTAGTTGTTCAATAAGTGACACATTTTTTCTGGCTAGTCGTTCGATCTGTCTGACGTATCAGCTGTTGAAAGTGTTGGATGTTTCAGTTGGAGTGTCAGTCACTTAATTCATCAATGAGTGAGATAATTGGTAACATTTTCAATCAAAACGTTAGTTAGTTTGCCAAGACGTGAACCAATCGGTCACTCACTAATTTGAATGTCGTTGTCATCGTTGATTCTGTCAGCCTTTAACTCAGGCAAATTGTCATCTAGGCAGTCCGTGAGTCAGTCAGTCATTGAGTTGGATGTTAATCAGATTTAGCCATGCAATCGTTTGGTCAGCAGAGCAATCATTCGGTTAATCTGTCAATCAATCATTCAGTTAATGAGTTTTTTTAGTCATTTCATGTGGTTGATATAGATCCTTCAGTAAGTCCGTAACCGGTCGGACATTTGTGAAGGCAGTCAGATCGTCATTTAGCCAGTCAGTTGATCGGTTACTAATTTGGTCGAGCAGTCAGTCATTTGGCCAGTCGTTACTCAGTCGCTTATTCAGTTAGTCAATCAATCAGTAAGTCAGTCAGTCAATCAGTAATTACTTAGTCAGTAAGTCAGTTAGTCAATCAATCATTACTCATAAAGTCAGTCTGTTAGTCAGTGATTTGTTAAGTCATTACTTAGTAGGTCGGTCACAGAGTCAATCATTCATTGGTCAGCTTGTCAGTCAGTCAATCAGTGATTACTCAGTCAGTAAGTCAGTTAGTCAATCAATCATTACTCATAACGGTCATTCCGTTAGTCAGTCATTTGGTGAGTCATTACTCAGTCGGTCAGTCAGAGAGTCAATCATTCATTAGTCAGCTTGCCAGTCAGTCAATCAGTAATTAATGACTTAGTCAGTGAGCGAGGCAATTAGTCAGTCAAACAGTCATTACTCAGCTAGTCAGTCAACTAGTAGCGGTCGGTCAGCCGTTTTGTCATTCATTACTCATTCGTGTAGTCGGTCAGTCACTCATTAGGTCAGTCAATCAGTCAGCACGTCATTAAGTCAATCAGTCAATCCGCCATTATATCAGTCAGCCATTTAGGCATTCAGTCACTAGTTGTTCTTACAGTTAGTCTACTTTTCATTATTTCAACAATGGACCATTAGATGTTGGGACATTTTGTATACATCACTATCTTACTTACATATTGATCAAAACAGGAGTTTTCTCGTTGTTGTTGTTATTGCTCTTGTTGTTGTTGTCGTTGTTGTCGTTGTTATTGTGCTTTGCATGAGCTACCTCAGCAAAGCACGCTGGTCAACTCACTCTGAGAATTTGTGATAGCAAGGTTTGTCGCACAGTGCCTCTGTCTGTTTTTGTGACTGTTTTTCTGTGGCTGTCTGTATTGTTTGTTTGTCTGTTTTTATTGGGATTTGTATGTGGTTGACTGTTTTCTTAGACTTTATTCTGCCTGTAGGCCGGTCGTTTTGTCTGCTGCCTAGTTATTTATTGTGGCTGTTTTTCTATCCGTTTTGGTGTTGTCAGTTTGTCTGTCTGTCAATATACTTGTCTGATTGATTGCTCAGTGTCATTCTGGTGGTATATGTGACAGTCTGTGTGTTAGTTTGAACGACATTTTGTCTGTCTGTCTACCTGGTTGTCGCCCTTTTAAGGTATTTGTCTGTAGCTGCTACCTTGTCTCAACCTGGCTGGCTGTTTTACTGTCAGTACTAGTATTGATGTTTGTTTCAGTCTGTCTGTCTGTCTGTCTGTCTGTCTGTCTGTCAAGGTATCGTTGTCTGTTTGTCTCTCTAGGTGGTCTGTATATATATGGCTGTGTGTCTGTCTGCCCGATGTGCTTTGCTGTCTGTATAGGTGTTTGTCTGTGGATTTCTCTGTCTGTCTGCCTGTGGTTGTCTATCTGTTTGTTTCCTGTTTGCTGTTTGACTGTATTTTATGTGGTTGTCGGCTTATTTGCTAATTTCTTTGTTTTTCAGCTCGTATACTAGTAACACTATAAAAATCTCAGTTTTGGCCTCGGTCAGCACTTCAGCAATAAATGATTCTGAATGTCTCTAAGAACTTCTATTAACTATTAGTATGTGTCTGTCAGTCACTAATGACTAGTAAAGTCAATGCTTCCAGGGATTGGATCGATCTAATTACAGTGGGTGTTTTAAACACCTTGTTCATTTTGCCAATTAAGTTATATCAGACATTCAGGGAAACCCTTTTTGCTGTTTGCAATGATTGTTTGTTGTTAAACCAAACCCAAAATAATTACTCATCGCACCAATGATAACAAAAGCAAACCACTGAACAACAAACCAGAACTAGCAAATACAGGCAGGAAACAGCGGGTGAAAAAGCACAACTTATTTCGAGACTTGACAGAAAACGTTCCTAAGACGTATCATCTTTGTCAATTAGTTCAATCCAGTGTCTGTCCGTCAGTCCGTCCGTCCGTCCGTCGGTCTTTCAAATATTCAGTTCAGCCAACAAACAAGCAATGTCACTTACAGGTTATTTCATTTGTGGACACTAAGTTAGTCCATCTTATTAGCTTATGTCTGTCGAATGTAACAATCATTTTCAAACAGGTTGATCGTGAAAACCAGTTAGCTATAGTCGGTCGTTTCGTTGGTAATCAGTCGTCTTACACTGTCTTTCGTTTTCTCAGTTATTCGTCTGTTTAAAGCTCTGTGTGTTTCTTAACTCCCTTTTGATTGTCTCATCCATTTTAATTGCGTGTTTGGATGTAATTGGTAAATAGTCTAATTTGTTAGGGAGTAAAGTTACTCCTGCTCAGCAAGCAAGTCAGACATAAAGTTGATCAGTTTGTCAATCGCTTAGCCTTTCAGTGTGTCAGTCGGTTAGTTGTTTGGTTAATCAGTCGATTCGTAAGCTAAATAAGTCAATCAGTCGATCAGGCAGATAATCAATTGGTCAGATAAACAGTTTTAGGTCCATCAGTCAGTCAGTTGCTGAGCTGGTTTGGTCTTCCAATATTTTAACTAGTTAGACAGTCCGTTTAAAATCAATCAGTCAGATAAAGAAACGCTTGTAGGTTAAACAGTCAACAAGCCACTCAGTCAGTCGGTCTTTAACTCCTCAATCAGTCACTTGGTCATTTAGTTCGAGTCCACCGGGCATTAGTTACTTAAAATCACTGCAACAGTTATTCTGTAGGCTATTCATTTACAGTTAGTCACTTTGTAAGGCAGTCAGTCTGTCAGTCATTCAGTTAATATGGCTATCTCGTCGGTAAGTCAGAAATCCAGTTGATCAATCGTAAGACAAGCAGTTGGACTGCGCATGTAGGACGGTCGGCAAAGTTTGTTAGTTATGTGGTTATTCAGTCGGTTAGTCGAAAATTCAGTTGATCAGTTAGGAAAATAAGCGGTTGGTCCGTAGGACAGTCAACATAAGTCAGTCAGTCAAGTCGGAAGTCAGTTAGTCAGTCAGTTATCAGGAGCACTTAACCTAAACGATTCGTTGGGCTCCCTTGACTTATTAGGTTATCCAGACAGTCAGTCAGTTATTCGGTCAGTCAGCCGGTCGGTCAGTCAGTCAGTCCGTCGGTTAGTCAGTCAGTCGGTTAGTCAGTCAGTCGGTTAGTCAGTCCGTCGGTTAGTCAGTCCGTCGGTTAGTCAGTCAGTCGGTTAGTCGGTCAGTCGGTCAGTGAGTCGGTCAGTCAGTTAGTCAGTCGGTTAGTCAGTCAGTCAGTCAGTCAGTCAGTCGGTTAGTCAGTCTGTCAGTCAGTCAGTCGGTTAGGTGCTGGACAAAGACTTTCCAGGTTCTTTATTCAGTCGATCATTCAGTCAGTTAGTCAATTACAAAAAATTGGAGTAATCTAAATAAACCAAAATCAAAATGTCGTTTTCCGTCAGTCTCAGATACTTCAGTAGGAATAACTTATTCCCTGAATATCCAAGCCGCTGTTAGTGTTCCGAAATTAACATACTTTCTGACCTAATTTCGCACTATATTGATTATACCATTGACATATTTGCCGAAAAAATGTATTAATGTTTTTGAAGTTAGGAAAGTTTGAGGTGTCATATAGACAAGTACAGTTTTTCATCACAATTAAATTCGAATTTCCGAGGCCTTCCGAACAGAAATTCCACCGGAACGATTTGTTAGGCTCCCTGAGTTATTTGGTTATTCAGTCAGCCAGCCAGTCAGTCACATAGTCAGTCAGTCAGTCAGTTCGTCAGTCAGTCATGATCAGCCAGTCAGTCAGCCAGCCAGTCAGTCAGTCAGTCAGTCTGTTAGTCAATCAGTCAGTCAGTCATGATCAGCCAGTCGGTCAGTGAGTCCGTCCGGTAGTCGGTTAGGTACAGAAATAATTACTTTCCAAGTTCTTTCTCAGTCAATCGTTCAGTTATCAGTTTCGTCAGTCATTCGGTTAGATAGCCAGTTAATTGGTTATCAAGAAAGTCAGGTCATTATTTTAGTCGGAGAGTCAGCTAGCCAACCAGTCTGATGAACAGATGGTTGGTAGGTCAATCTGTCAGTAAATCAGTCCTGGTTTGGTAATGCAGACAGTCGTTTGGTCAATTAGTAAGTCCGTCAATAAGGCAATCAGTTGATCGCTCAGTCAGATAAACAGTTCAGTGCTTTGTAAGAAGGTCCGAAAGTCTGTACGTAATCTGGTCAATCAGTCATTTAATTTGGTTGGTAAGTAATTTCAATGAGTTAATCAGTTAGACCGACACTTAAGTAATCAGTCAAGTAAGCAGTTGTTCTACAGGTTGGCAGGTTCTTCAGTTAGTTATCCGTTCAGTTAGTTATTTTTTCATTCATTGAGTTAGTTATTAAATGTATCTCTTCTCAGTCAAGTAAACAGTTGGTTGGGAGCACCGCCAGACAATCATTCCGTTGGACAAGACAAGATAAGTTTACTTAGGCAGAGTAGCCGACTCAGCAAAAAAGGCTAATAACCATAGGGAACCAATATCTTGGTCAGTCCGTCAGCTATCAGTTTTTCTTTTTCTGTCGGTTTGTAACTTTGTGTGT
>Ga0126336_10001884_pt1 | contig 11503 bp, 6 predicted proteins | sample SidCmetagenome_FD_92530 | JGI IMG/M metagenome (GOLD analysis project Ga0126336, IMG submission 92530) | Coral microbial communities from El Islote,Puerto Morelos, Mexico - Siderastrea C C metagenome | ecosystem: Host-associated > Invertebrates > Cnidaria > Coral | place: El Islote,Puerto... | reverse complement strand
AAGTGATGCGTGAAAGATTTCTTTTGTTCTCTACCTGAACAAAAACAAAGGAATTAAACCTAGAATCCGCGGTCCTGTTGTTTTCTTTGTTTCAGTTTTAAGCAAAAGTAATACGCTAATTCTCCAAATTGAAGCTCTCAGGTCAAGAAATAACTGCACAACGATGTTCCTTACAGGAAAACTAGCCTGTGTGCCAACATTCAGCTAAATAGCAGCAATTAAGATTTTCAACCTGCAATCATCACTTACGCCCTTTTTCCACCGGGCCCTTCAATTGTATAACTGATAATATTATAAATTTTGCTCTAGAGAAATCTCTGAGGTAAATTCAACCATGAATACTTAAGGCACCCAGGCCTGCCTACACAGTAATATAAAGTATGGACCATGAGACGCGGCACTGAAGTAAATGTACGATTACAGACGCCACACCAAGCGGTTCCCCTTCTACCATGGTGACCAAAAGTAATGTGCTTGTGTAAGCACGAGTACTTTGCAAAGGATCTTGGGCAAAGAAGGCACTGATATGGACCTCCTCATTCTATTTTAGAAAATGAGCACACAATTCATGACACACATATTTCTATTACAGTGCAAACCTGACAAAACTTCGTTCCCACGGTATCTCAACGAAAGATGTAACAAAGCGAATTTACACAGTACGTCTGTTAGATATATGAGTTAAAATTATTATAGAAATGCTGGATAGAGCTAGAGAAACATTGCTCCGAGTACTGGCTAAATATCCTAGAGCAAATACAAAATGCGCCCCCAGTTTTTAATCAGATACAGCTAATTTTGAAACAATTAGGGATACCTGAGTGGAAAAACAAATGGCCATCTTCCCGAGTTTCTGCTACAAAGCTTTCTAGCCAGCCAGGTCCGCCATGACCATTTCCTGTGCAAGTGAATATGACGAACAATTTTAGATTTATATGGGTGGAAATTTGTCAGTACCATTAACTTAATCACGAACTGTTAGATACATAGCTGATTCCGCGTTTGTGTTTATTACCACAGTTATCAACTTTTAAAATTCCTTGAGTACATATATGTAGCAGCCTCTTAGGCCTGATAATTCCAAAAATAAATTCGTTACACTACAGTAATCAAAGAAACTAGTCAGTTAGCCTGCAGAACAGGCGTTACTTTATTGAATTTTTCAGGCGAGCACAAAGTGCAAGGTACTCGCACACTAATCCCATAATGCATGACTCACACTTTACGCGTTTCTTCAAGCTCCTCTTTGCATCTGCGAGCATGAAAGCATTAAAAAAACGAGCAAACAGACAGGAAAATGTATAGATGTTATGCCTGTTCTGCATGCAGTCGGTTGTATAATTTCAGAGATTGTACATTATCACTTACCAATGTTACTCTCCAGAAAGAAGCGATCATCACCACCATGAAAAATCGCCACGCTCCACAAATCAGCTACACTTTGGAAATTAACATCCCAAATGCATGTATATTAGTGTGGGCTCAATTTCATTTTTTTAACCTCTCAAGAAAGTGAAAAGCGAATTTTGTGAAATTCATTTTTTCATTGTCATTTTTTTCTATAACTCGGAAAATGAAAAATCGTTTAGTGTTTGGTTCATTTCATTTTTTAACCTCTTCAAAAAATAAAAAAGAAATTTCGTGTGTTCATTTTTCAATTTTCATTTTTTCTGGAAAATTGAAAAGTGAAAAATCAATTGAATTTTTGCTTAATTTTTTATTTTTGGGGGAAAAATGTAAAATAAAAAATAAACATTCATTTTTCAGTTTTCTTAAAAAGAAAGTGACACTCAACAAGTGTTTTCAGAATCACGTGATTCGCTCTTTTCACAAGCACTTTTTAGCTAAGTTGAAGGGCGAAATGGCTGAACTCTCTACGGGTCTGGTAAATTCAGACGAATTTATCACATTATCAAGAGGACATGGTGAGGCCAGAGTGGATCGAAAGCTGAAGAAAACTCGAGTAAACACGGAGCGACTGGTAGTCATGTTTGGGGTAAGTTAACCGATGCGAAATCAACGCTCCTATTCATGAAACGTGCCGCAGTCAGTTGAACTCCATTTTGGTGAAGCTTATCGCAGGTCTTATTACAAAAGCTGAGAAGACACCGGCTAAGGAGTGAAGCAGCTGAACATGAAACGAAAAAGTCATTTTATGGCTTTCATGGCGTAGTTAATTTAATGTAGTTATCCTTGTCACATTTCAGCTCAAGAAAGGCTCCATTCACCTAGTCGACGAGTTTCGAGGAGATACAGAATGGCCTTCGAGGGATGGAAGGTTTGATCTTTCCTCGTTTTCAGATGGGACCTTTGTGATGGTCGAGGGTAACAGCTTTAGCTCGAATGTATTTAAGGTCTTTAAGTTCAGTTTCGTCCACAAGCACTGCGACAACAGGACCAACCGCCAGTTCATTCTCTTCTCAGTTCAGGTGAAAACAAACTGAAATTGGTAAGTTTATGGTTCTGTGAATTCCGGTTGTTTCTACCCCCCCGAGGGGGGAATTTCTCATTCTGTTTTCCGAGCGTTGCAAATGCGCTAAGGTAGGTTGGGGCGGTAAGGACAAAATCCCCATGTTGTGGCAAAGAGAAGAGTGCTGACGCTTCACCCCTAGGCCCTGTATTTGTTCTAAAGTGACACAAGAATCGTAATTCCAACCAGTCCTATAAACAATCAAAGCAGTTATTTTGAGAAAGATCCTTTCTACCTGTATTTAATATGTGAAGGCTATAAAGCAAAGTTCACTCTGTGACTGTCACTTAATTTTAGCTATTATTTTAAATAGCTTAATTACACAACATTATTATTGTTATTACTATTATTATTATTCATATATTCAAAGTTATTTTGTATTGATACAAACATGTTCGATGGTGTTCTTGAAGGATATAAAACACTGGCACTTGTAAACTCAAGTTGATTGCCGGGTGTTGGCCAAGTCAAATATCTGTCACTGTTTAACCAAAATATGCTTACCTTGGAAGGTTTCTATTATACTTTCTAGCCATTGTCATATCAGCCAATAAGCCACAAATTCTAAATTGCTGCAGGAAAATCTGGGGGGGGGGAACCTGGAATTGACAGAGCTGTAACCTTACTAATAAGTGGGAACTTTGTGGCAGAGTACACTTGTGACAGTGGTGGATCTCCTGGCGGGGGGGGGGGGATTTTTGTAATTTTTGTTTGAAGTGTATGAGGGAGTATCATTTTGATCAGAATTGGTACATTTAAGGGTAAGGGTTTGAAGGTGGAGTCTACTTGTATGAAACTTTATGGAGTACCCCCAACCAGTGGATCTCATTCCTATCATTAGTATCATCATGATATTATAAATAATAAATATTATTGTATTTCTATTATTCTAATATCAGAAAAATTTAAACAGTTTGAGCCATTTTGGATGTGAATACCTACCAAGGTAGTATTTCAACGAGCTGTATGATAGGAAACCCACAAGAACTGACAGTATCGACTCTTGCATGTTTATAAGAGAGAACCAGCATTTTATGCCTTTTTGTGAAATCCCATTTCATACTTTTGTGACAGGTCTGTTCTCCCAGGTAAAAGAAGTAGAACTCCAAACTACATAATAAAAGTGACCTATGCTTCCTTGGTGGGGGGCAAAGTGAAAAACCCAACCCGCCAGGAGACTGCAAATGCAAATAATATAAAGAAGCTCTGCGAGGAAGGGTTGGGCGTACCCAGTGTTTCACTCATAACAGCCAATGGTCTACCAGTAGAAGATTCTGAGGGAACAAGAAGTTTGTCTGTCAGTGTCTAATTGTAAAAAAAGATATTGTAATAAGACATCTTTACAATGCTGTATTTAGATATAAGTGAAGCAAAGTGTGGATTTCCTGGAGATTTTCAGGACCCTCAAAGTTTCCTTGGTCCTAACGTATAATTTTCAGGATCTTAAGTGTTTGGCAACTTGATTGAGCATTCCTGAGCAAAACCTAGGACTGCTTCTGCCTCACACATCCAAGGGGGGATGAGACGAGTAAGAGTGAACCATTTGAACTGGTTTCCAGGAGTGCAAAAAATGTCATGGTTGAATAAGGTGAGGTACTCTTCAGAAGCTGATGTCAGTGTAATACAACTCTAATACAATGTCAGAGCCATTTTCAAAAGCTTGATTCCTCCCCCCAGCCTGCTATTTCGGATGTTCTTTCGTTTCATTTGCAGAGACTTTCTACCCCCCCCCCCCCCAAAAGGAAAAAAAATTTCCTTGATATAATGTCTTTTATCCAAACCCAGATTTCAATAGGATTAGGATTCCGGAAATCAACTGCAAGAAAGGTATTTGCAGTGGATAGTAGTGGGTAGTAGTGGTAATATCTGAGGAGGGAGAGGACGAGGAACAGATGGCTGTAAAAGGTAAATACCACAGCCACAGTGTAACAGCCCAATCTACATACATGATTAATTACAACTGCATAACCTTTTTCCACTTTCGTTTTCTTCCAAAATTCAGATGATGTACTCAGAGGTATACAGGATGCTATAGAAAAACAGACTGAACATATGAAGTCATTTCTTGAAGAGAAGCTCAACACATGGAAGCAAAACACTGCATCTACTGACAGACCTATAGACCTGAATGCTGCTATGTTTATCACCAGAGCACTACAGAGTACGTTTTACAAAAATCGGGTGGATTGCTTGAAATGTGTCATTTGCTGTAACATAGCAACCCCAACTATCGTGTTTGCCACTTGCTGTGAATCAATCCTAGGATGTGAAACATGTTTGAGGCAGTGGTATACTGGTAACACACTCTGCCCAAAATGCAGGAACGAAGGTGGTGAAAATTCATTACATCCCTTTAGAGGATTTGATGACATTGTCAAAAATATGAGAATTTAATATGTAGTTTAATCTGTTTGAAAAAGTTCAGTTCATAATCAGTTACCTGATTTATATTCTTCAATTTCAGTGTAAATGTTATGAGAGATAAACACCGATTCCCTGTTTCGTGAGAGCAAATCTTTATTACTGGTCCATTTAAGAAAATAGCTTTTTTCAATCATTATTGTGGAAAAGTAACGTTTGTTTACTAGATAAATGTTTCTGTTACTTCCAGTTTAATTGAGTTTTTTACGTTCATGTCAACTCTGAATTTTTTCAAAGCCTCAGGCTTCGACAAAGTAACCTGAGCGTTGTAAACCCATAACCTTAGTGAACCACAGCAGTGTAGGTATTGAACAAGTGGAAATTATTAAATCTTTGGATTTTTGGGAAAATGCGACTAGCTTAACTGGTTACAGACTATATGATTTGACTGCTCTATGAAACCATCACTTCTCTTGTTATCCTGCAGAAATTCTCAATGGCCTCTCTAAAAGGCTCATCGTGGCAAAACACATGTGCAGCATCAAACGTCCTGTGAAAGGATTCATCTCTCTGCCTTTTATGCAATGGATACCCTGCCAAAGGGTCTTGACCAAAGCTGGGGAACGTGGTCAGTTGACCTCCCATAGCTTCATAGTTTGCAGCTGCATCATGTGTATTTGGTACCACTTGGGGATGAACTCTGGAAGCATGGTTACAATTAGCACGAAGATCTCTGGGTTTCCCTTTCCCTAACTATTCAATACAGTGAGGTAAAATATTGAGTATTGCTATCAATATAGCATTTGATATTCTCGGCTTTGAAAGCTTCAAGAGTGGCACAACGGTTCAATTATATAAGAGGCTGGCACAATGTAGCAAACAAATGTTGACTCTTTGAACTCTCCACTTTAATCCAATGGTTTGAAAGGAAATGGGAATGAAATAGAATGATGTGACAAACGTGTAGAAATGTGCTAGCAGCATAACTGAAAGGCTGAGTATAATTTTTTTGGACATTAGTTTGCCTCAACTACAATGTCTGCAAGTGCATTGACTGCTATTTTCCTACTCAACAGGCCTGCTCCTTTAATCCTGAAGGTATTTTGAACAATAAAATACCTTTAAAAGCCCAAGGGAGTTGCACCCTCATTGCTGCAGTCCTCTTCGGCATAAGCCACAAGATGCAATTACTTTTTTCAGCTGTTGCAGACTGCAACATCACATCACACATCATTAAAGGGACAGGTTCACGGCTTGGCGCATGTGCATTAATCAAACTACTTTTTTTCCGATTTATTAGTAATTCTGTCGGTTAATAATGCCACTCACATGTATCTCAGTGATCATCATACTTTATTAAGCCCAAGTAATGCGGTGGAGCTGGACTAAATTCGCAGGAAATATTAGTGGATTGCACCAACACTGCCAACATTGAAGTTAATTGTTGACCTGAAGGTTTTATTCCATGGTTGATGAATTTACCGCTATTTGCACGCGCTTTAGTCGAATGGCTGCCAGGAGCGCGTGCAGATAGCTGAGAAATCAACGTGAAACTTTGGCAAGAAAATTTCACGCCCGAGCAATCTACTCGCTTCTCATTGGTTCTTTAACAATGTTATGAAAAAACATTGCTTGCGTACTCGCTAGGGCGTGCACAGGCAAAAAAAAAAGCATTAATATTCATGAGCATGCGCTAAACTGTGAACCCTTCCCTTTAACGTAAGGAAGAAACAATTACACACCTATATGATGTCGTCATCTCTGCATGGAAAGCAGGTGATTAAATATTCAAAGATTATATAATGTCAACACATCTGTACCAGCTATCCCCCATACCTTAAACATGAAGTGAACCTTCAAAAGGGAGGCTGAGGTGTTCAGCCTGTCAATCACAAATCCCAAAGGGTGCCGATGGAGGCATTTGATTGGCTCATTTGCCATACCAAAAGGGGCATGCTTTCGAGTCAAACATTCTCGCATTACTCGCAAAATTGTTAGCCGATGAACAAGACAAATAATTAGTTTATCCTTGGCGAAATGGGTGGATAATTCTTCGATAATCGCATGAATGGAAATGTCGTGTATGTTCACCCTGAATTTTTGAAAAAAGAAAAGAGTCAAGAGGCGAAATACCAGGTGCTATAAAAGCAAACCCAAACCGATAAATAATAAACAAACGATTCGTACAAAACAAAACGAGGTATAAAATAAACCGAAAAAGCACTCTAACTCTTCACAGATTTTTCGGGGAAACTATTACTTCTGTACAATGGTTTATAATAATATCGAGGTGATGAAAGAAACCCGAAGGGTGAAAGTATTATGAACAAAATCAATCATAGAATCCGGCAGCGGATTATAAATGAACTGCAACTGTGGCCGCGTTTGAAAAATGTCCCAGCAAATAACGTCTTCACAGACTGATATTCAACTTCCAAGTCTTGAACTAAATTTGTACAAGTCTTTGAATTTAGTTTATTAATAGTTTAGTGGTGAGGAAGCTGTTTTGGTAACTCCGCAGAATTCGAATTATTACCCTCGGGATTATCAGTGTTATCTCGAGTTAATCAACTCCAGTTGAGAACCTCAGACTCACATATAAATTGCAACGTTTAGAGTTAGACGAGATTTGACGGCTGACTTGCATTTTGTACACTGTACATTTAGTATCTACAGCTTATTTTAGCTAGGTTTAATCAATTATTCATTGTTCGGATAAACAAACAAACATTCCACTTGATATCAACTGCATGACCGGGGGCGAAGCCTTCCCAAATCTCCTTTAATGGTTGAATAGCTTGTTATGGAAACGAACGTAACAGGAAAACCAAGCATGACGTACAGGTGATCTAATCATTTTAAGCTTTGGAGAAGCCAGCTCCTCAAGAAGAGATGCAAGCGGTCACAATTATAAAAAAAGAAAACTTTCTGATTCTTTCTGACTAGCCAACTAAATTCACTGTAGTTGCCAGCGATAACAGCTGACATTGCCACAAAGAATCGTTAAAAAAGGATGTGATCGGTGTGCATTCCAGGAACTGGAAGATATACTGGCAAAAGAAGACCGTCCAAAGGACTAAGGCCATCCCAACAGAGGCCACCTTTGTTCGACCAAGTCACGTGACATCCCAATTTTCACGAGATAAAGATTATCACGAGACAAAAAATAGCTTTGGATAAGAAATTATCACGAAATTAAAAAATTATCACAGGATAAAAAAAAGCCTGTGCAACTAAAACCAAAGGTCCTGTCCCAGAAAAGAAACAAACGTTTCCCTCTAAAAATAAGCCTGTAAAAGAAAAATATTTCCGTCTCCAGTGCTTGGAAGTTTCTCTTCTTTGTGTAGGACTGACCCTGCCAGTCTTAACAGGCGTAAAGCCAGATGGCACAACACTGATAAAATGCATTTGTGCATTGTTGTTCCGGCTTCTGCACCTGAGGTGAAAGCACTGCAAAACTGGTATGCCAAGTCAAGAGCAGTGAATATACATGCCTTGTCATTAGACCATCTGTACCCATTAGTGCTCTAGACAAAACTTCTTCTCCCCTTAACAAACCAGAACGACCTGCTGTGAAAGGTGGTTTAACTTTAGAACCTGAACCGTCCTCCCAAGATCCTAAAGAAAGCATTCCATCATCCAAAGGAGCTCCCACAAACCAGGCAATGATGTTTCGTACAGTGGACCCGCAGAGGGAAGTGGCTCTTCAAAGGAAGTTACCTTGACGACTGTAGTAGAGGCTATTTCCAGTTTATCTCTGAAAGTCGTAAATTTTGGTAAACACCAAGCAACACTGGAGCAGCTCGCATTTGAAGACGGCGATATCCAAAAGGCTGTCTTGGCAATGAAAGAAGCTAAGGATATCTGCCAGTTGGCAGATATGTCTGAAACCATGCATTTTTCTTTCGACGAGGAATCAGAAACTGCTGTCCTTTGTTGCTTGCCTTGTTTCAATATGCATGTGGCAGCTAGGCCTACCCTTTCTGATCTTAGTCCATTCCAAGCCCATCGCATTATTAATTCCTCAAGTAATGGCACGCTTGGCACTGGCATTTTATTAAATAAAGATACCAAATGTCTACTCATTGAAGGGCAAAACCAAACCTGGTACAGGCAAAAAAAGATGCATCGATCATCTTTCCCTGATTGGCCATGGTTCCAAAGTCCACCAGAGTGCAATGAAAGCATACCAGCGAGAGTTAGACATGTTGAAGAAGAAAGCAGCAGCTACCAGCAACATCTCTAGAGCCGCATTTCGCTGACTTAAGGCTTGGAGCAGCTGCCAGACATTTTGAGACATTACTCTCTTTTCTTGCTTGTTGCTCAGTTGACATTGGAAACATTGGACACGGTCGCAACAGCTTCAATAACATTCTTTATTGCTTAGAGAAAACAGTCTATGGTAAAATCAGCCCCTGCCCTCAACTCAATTACCACTGCACATGTGGGCCGCAGTGAATAAAGATACGCCCTCCCAAACAACAAATCAAGCCATTCTTGTCGTAGCCCCCTGCGAAACTGGTGTTCCCTGCCCAATTCCTGTTGCTGCTACAGGTGTGTACACAGAACTAGAACAAGTCACGTACGATGTGCTGGCTGAGCTTTGACTCAAAACAATAGAGGGGAATTTTTCGAAAGAGGTGCTTTCAAGACTCTGTGGCGTTGTTGCAGATGGTCCATATCAAACAAGCCTATTTCGTAGAAAGCTGGTCGAAGCTTTGAAGATTGTGGAAACTGGGGTCAGTCAGCTAGCATTACTGTCTCAAATTTCGATTTTAGCGCTTCTTATTTTTAAAGTAAATTTTCTAAGATCAGAATGGCAGTTTTTGCGACCTTTTCAAGTGAAAAGGCCATATCTCAAAAACTAAAGCGAAAACACAAATTCCGAGGCACCGCTTTTAAATTCAGCATATCTGCAAGCTCCCTGACAATTTTCACGTAAAGTGGTCGCATACTTAGCGAGAATAAACTCTCCAAACTTCGCTTGTGCGCTCAAAATTGAATTCGAGAAAAAGCGTTTTTTAGATTTCTGGGGATTGGGGATTGTTTACACAATGGCGTTTGCGATTCGTGACTTTGATCCAATCACATGCAACCAGCTAATTAGACCTATAATCGATTGTCCGCGGAATGTGTGCATCAAGTGCAACAAGCAGACATGTGCTTCAGAATACTCACTGATCGTCGATCTTCTTTTGCTCCTAAACTGAGATGTATTTTTTCTGTATCACTGACCTTGATGGAGGGAGCTTCAACTAGTGGACTGAATTGTTGTAGCAGAGACAGAAAAGGTAAAGAAAGGGGGGAGAAAGAATGACCTCAGAAAACGGAGTTAGTATTTTGATGCCTGTATTTAAGTTAATTTGTTCAAGTTCAATATGCGGAAATCCCTTCAAGTCCTTTCTTTATTTTAGGCTACAAATGGTAATAGACATTTTCGGGATAAATAAGACAGACAACTAAATGATTCTCCTTCTATTTAATCTGTACATGAATGCAAAGTTACCATATCGATCCATATTGTCCTACCACAATAAATGCACTGTTGCCGACATCTTAAACATGCGACCGCTTCGTTTATCCGTTTTGAAAAAAAAAATGCGTGATCGCTATCTGAAGCTGAGGCAGAGCTTGGCGCCTCCACAGGAGGATTCCTTTCTGGTCGCCTGGGTGCTGTTGTGACAAGGGCTTTAAGGGCCTGTGGCAAAGGACGTTTGGCCCGTTGAGAACGTCTGGGAGGCATCTAAAAGGAAAAGAAATGACAGGCAGACACCATAACTAGTAATGGGGACTTCACCTGAGAAAGGTAACTAAGGGAAACATAAGCAAATGAAAAAGCTTTGTTTTTGTTTGTTTTTGATGAAATTGTTTGTTTTTTAAATTATTTTTTATTATTTTGGTTTTTAATGTAATTTTTTTTAATTCTATTTTTCTTAAATTTATATACATATATATATTTACCTATTTATTTCTGTTTCAATTTTTTTTATGATAGAAATAGAAAGAACCGCCTCAAAGAAAATTACTGATATGGAACATAGCCCCAAAGGGAAAGAAAACTGAAGAACATAGCCTCAAGATAATGAAAATGAGGAAGGAAACTGTGCACATAAATTACTCCTGAGGAGCGTGGCCTCGGAGATAAACAAACCTAAGAATGTAGCCTCCAAATAACTAAAAGAGGAACAAAGCTTGAAAATAAATTACTCCGTACCATTCGTTTCTGTCACAATGCTCCGACTGTGCCAGCAAATGGTTTAATTGTTCTTGTAGCATTTTTTCTGTGTCTTTTCTTTCTCTGGCTTTTTTTTGGAATATGCGATTGTCAAACTTCACATTCCCATTTTCAAGAGGTCCCACTTCAAACCTTTGTCATCTAGATAATCAAATTTGTTTCTGTATGCTTTAATGTTTTCTTTAAGCTCATTGATATACGCTTCATTCTCAAGTAACGAGCAGTTGAATTTCCAGAATCCAGGGCCAAGTTTCTTATTCAGGGCTTCAGATTGAATAAATAGCTTGACTGCGCTGTGATTCGATCCTGGTGCATGAATAATGTTGCAATTCCGAGTGAGTTTAGTAAGATTTGGAGTTGTTAGAAAGTAATCTAGTCTGCACTGTACTTTATAAGCTTTATCTCTCCAGGTAAACTCTTTCTTACTGATATTTTTT
>Ga0126336_10001883_pt1 | contig 11507 bp, 4 predicted proteins | sample SidCmetagenome_FD_92530 | JGI IMG/M metagenome (GOLD analysis project Ga0126336, IMG submission 92530) | Coral microbial communities from El Islote,Puerto Morelos, Mexico - Siderastrea C C metagenome | ecosystem: Host-associated > Invertebrates > Cnidaria > Coral | place: El Islote,Puerto... | reverse complement strand
TTATGATCAGCTCTTGCAGCAAGGAATGTTGAAGTCCCAATTTGTTCTAACTTATTTGTCTGATTTCTTTTCAGTGGTGTAACACAGTCACAGAGATCAAATAATGTGTTCTCAGACACTATTTTCAACCTATGCAAATGGTGAGTTTATATGTGTTCTATGTTCAGTTTTAATAATATTCTAAGCGACAGTACCAGAAGATGTATGTATGATGATGGCCAGTGCAAGAAAGGCAATCATCTTAGAACTCATTTATTTGATTACTGTTTTTCGACGTATGGCATTAAATTTCTCTTCATATAGCTTTGAACTAGTTTACTCTTTTACCCCCAGGAGTGCCCAGAATGAGAATTCAAGCAGTTCAAGACAAGTCAGAAATTCGATCCATATAGCACTATGTTAAAGTACTGCTAAAGAGGTCTCATTTGAATGGTCACACCATACGATTTCATCGTCAGACTCAAAAGTTAGAACCACTTTAAATGTCTCCATAACTGACTCTGGGAGTGAAAGGGATAAAACGTTGTTAGTTTCCTCTGCTTTAGCAGTATGACTGTGATAAAGGGTGTTGTACCTGAGGGTCAAAACCTCATCAGCTCCCAAAAAGGCTGTTATCAAAGAAGACCCTTTTTGGCTTTGTGTTTAAAAATTACAGCAACTTCTGTTCTTTCTCAGACTCCTGGTTTCAAATACAATTTTGGCTGTCTTTCTCTTTTTGGTTTTAAAATATTAGTGTGTCAATGACGCTAGCAAGTCACAAGGAAACTGACGAAGAAGCTGCTTCTCTAGGTTTTCCAGAAGGTGTACGGTGAGCCCGTTCGATTTCTAGCTTCTGGTCCTCTTTGCTTGTAATACCCATGTGCTCAGCAATGAAATTCTGGATGAAGGCGACGCAGTCACCATTTTCGCTATTTTCGGGGATGTTGAAGAACACAAGGTTGTTCCCTATCGATCTATTTACATTAACGTTATGATACGCACATTACCATGAACTGTAAGATGAAGCTCTTCATAAACTATCAATTAAAACATTTACGAAAGGAAAATTAAGAGAGTGGATCTGCATACCGCCCAAAACTGTTATAACTGTTGTAACGGTGAGAGGCGAGAGAATGAAACGGCTTATCTTCTTGGTCTAGAAGTAACGAAGTAAATGGGAGTGGAGGGTACGATTCCTTAAATCTTTATCGCATCAGAAATCAGGGCAGATGTTTTTTATTATGAGTTCAATTTTCTTAAAACAATTTATTGGCTTTTTACACACGCAAACGTAGTCAACACTTAAAATCGGATACTCCCATCAATTTTTTTTTACTGCAGATGAAGTGAATGAAATAATGAATAATTAAATGAATAAAAGAACGTTATCAAAGCCTCGTTCTAAGGGAATATTTAAAGGTTAAAATGGGAAGGTTTGAATATAAACCCAATAGACATTTCTTTCTCAAATATACTTTATTTTTATTCAACACACTTGATGCAGTTGCAAAAGACACAGCTTTAATATCCCGAGGGCCATTTGTTCTTAAAAGCATTAACTTATCAGCGCCACTCTTTTAGCATTTATGCAGGAATCGTTTTAGTGCGAGATTTAGGCCTGAGATTCAGGAACCTCTTAATGAAAATCCGGGATACTGATTTCCATCCTGTGTAGGCGTTACCTGGCCTTTCTCCACGACAATTGCCAACCCAGAATCCCACGCGTACCTTTCCTTTGTGGATATTGTTACAGTGCCCCTCAATATGGCGGACGCGGATAAGATTTTGAGTGTTGCCTTGCCACATGTACACAACGCCATCAATAGGCAGAGGAGCTGAACATTCAGCACCGTTAAAGGTGAAGTACCAGCGTTTGCAACAGTTGATACACTTGTAGATCGTTAGGGCACCAGTCCAAGCCACGTGAAGAGCTGTGTCGGTGAAGTTCTTGGTGAACACACAGTCCTTACAATAACATGAAAGGAAAATGGAGGTTAATCAATGAAATATATACTATACGACAGTTATCAGTTGCCAAAAGAGGTTTTATGTGGTACAAGGCCTATTTTATAAGAGATGGGTTAGGGTTGGGGGTAACGAAAAAAGAACAAAAATACAAAGGTACTACAATTTGTTCTAAATGCAAGTATTAGCTGCCTGAATTATCGCAGGTGCATCTAACCATTACCAATATTTTAAGAGGAACCAATGCCATTAATAAAAAACTCGAAAACGTTTGTGACGAACCACCCACCTTGATGAGACCGTTATCTTTATCATCATTTAAGTCATTCCAGGCGCACTCTTTCCAGTTTTTAAAAGGCATAAGACCTGGGGTCCCAGGGAGTCCACTCGCCCCACTCTTTCCACGCTCTCCCTTTTGACCGGCGGGACCCTGGATACCAGGTTCTCCTTTAGCACCGTCCTTTCCAACAGGACCCATGACACCCGGTGGTCCCTGGGGTCCAGTCTTCCCTGGGCTGCCCTGATCACCTTTGGCTCCGTCACGGCCATCACGTCCGTCACGACCTGGTACTCCAGGGGAACCAGGCTTGCCATGCATGCCGGGAATACCACCATAACAGAAGTGAGGAGGCTGTCGATTTGAAATAAGAAATGCAAATTCCTATTTTATTTGCTACAAACGTGCGCGAATATAGTAGGAGGACTCTGCTATCTCAACCGAAACCTATTTTTTTGGATTTACTTTCAATTTTTTTTGTCATTAACTGTAAATTATCTCGAAAAAGAATCCTCCGCCATTTCGAAAACATAGCTTTGCGTGTCCTGAAACAATAAAAGAAACATGGAATCATCTTACCCAGATATCACGTGGTTTTCCACTGCTGCTGCTGTTTTCAGTAGCAGAGCACAGGGTAGTCAATATCAGGGGAAAAAGGATCATATACAACATAGAGGTCACTTGTGATGGTGCCATTGATATTCAGTTTTCTAATGATAGGAAACAACGAAAAAAAGATTTAAAAAGTCTTGTTACTGGAAGGCATGTAATTACAGTGTTCCGGTTAAATAGCAAGCTTTAAAAAGTAAATTGAAAAAATATGTTATATTGTGGCACTTTGTATACTGATAGCGTGACCAAAAGAAAGTAGAATGCAGTGATAGATGCATTGTTTTCTGCATGGCCCCTTAATTTCAACTTTTTATCCCCAGGATTGACGACTTCACGGCGACAAAGTATTTTCATATCTGAGACTGAATTTTATTAACTACGTTAATTTATTTGTCCCCTGGTTACGCATTTCTTGTTTACGTCAAAAAGGGTTACGTTTCTTGGTGAAAGAATCGAGGATATCGAGGCGTTTTAAATGTCTTTTTGGTACAAGGAAATTACGCTACGTGGTCTCCCCAGCGCCACAAGTGGTTATTTTAATTTGCATCGTGCCATTAATCACGTCAGCTAAAAGCAAAGCTACATATTGGCCTCTGAGGTACTCCAATTAAAAAGCCCATCAACTTAATAAGAGACCCTTGAAAAGCAATAACTTTTTAAATTCCGACGTGCTGCATTTCAATGAAACGGGGAAGACGACACTATACTAAAAGCCAGGAAAGCTAGGAAGTGATAATAACGAAATTTCGAAACCACAGGAAAATGTCAAACTGAATCATTAACGGCGAGAGAAACTGTAGAATTAAGCTTTGCCAAATGTGAATTTCTGAAGTGTGATTTGCAATTTTTTAGCCACATCCAAATAATATCGGAATTATATATGAAAATAAATCTAGTTACTCAGAGAAAACTGTGGTAACCTTTCACTTTTTGTGGTTTTCTAGCTTAAAAGTTTTCCGCACAATATCATACAACTGAACTAGTACTAGTTACACCTTACACTTAATTTCAAGACAATAAAAGCACGTTTTGATCTTGATATGTGATGTTTACATGCAAAATGGTAATAGGCTTGTTAAACTGATATAGCAACACGTATGCCTTGAAGCCAACGTTGACTGTTTCTAGCTACTGGAAAGTTATTCGGACAAACAACCTGTTTAGTAATAGGATAATGTTTCTAAATTTTCTATCTCATGATGCTACGTATTAATTAAACAGACTTCGTTACCCCCGTTTGTCCCAAACGCACACAATATCAGATGCAGTAACTGAAAACTCACCCAATACTCCCAGCTTCACTGTAGCTTGCACTGCTTGATCTAAAGAAATGGCGCAACGGCCGAGCCCTGTTATAGGTTTATTAACCAATCATATTACAGTAGCTCGGACAAATAAAACAATTCTGATGGTTCTATTGGCTGTAATTATGTAATTTATCGATTGTTTTCTGACAAAATTGGAGGCAGCCGGCAATCATGGTATATCTAGTGCTCGGAACAAACCGGGAACTACTTAAAAGGTTATTATATTCTCTGCAAGGAAATACCCGAGGGATATTATCCAAGGGAAAACGTAAACTGGTTGAAAAATGCACTGAGGAGAAACAGCGCCAACTTTTCTTTAGGTAAGGGAGTATAGGAAAGGTGTTGTCGTTGTTAGCTACAAAGTGATGCAAATATACTTTCCATCTCCTGTCTATGCAGGGGAAATTAATGGCAGGGAAGGCAAGAGGGAGAGCCAGGGCTACCCTTTGCGCGGACTTCGAGGGAAAATCAGGGGTGGGGTCTTAGGTGAGGTAACTATGAAAATATGTAGTAGGAAACGCTTGTTGTTTCCTACAAATTAATGGTTTTTACTATTTTTATATTTTTCTTTGCTTAGGAGAGCACACTCAAAGGACGCAAGCATAGAGTTTCACTGAGCAACGTGGGGCACGATTTACATTGCAAGGGTCCTTACCATACAGAGCTTGCAACGTAAACAAACATGTGCACAACGTTTATACTGCACCTCTTGGTGTATTTAGCTCGATTGTTTCCTTGAAATAACTAAAACAAATTAGCTGTGTTATTATGTGCGAATGTTTGAAATTAGTTTTCTCAATCTTCCTGACCGATATTTTTAAAACTGTAAATGTATCTACAAAATAAAGATACTTGCTTCCAGGAACAATATCAACAATGTTAAATTTAACCTCTTTCGAGACTAAGAGGCACAATTTCGCTTCAACCTGATTTTTGTACCAGACAAGTAATGATACTTTGATTGAACTGTTACTGATAGGTTGTGTTAACTTTCTTCTTTAATATTGGAGCAATTATTTTTGAAAATTTTTAAAACTGTTCAAGTTATTGTTGTGTTGTATGTCGCAATAATGATTTTTCCTCAAATATTCACAAAAGCATGTCAAAGAAATATTACGTTACGTTAGTTTGGTTTGTAATAAAACCTTTTTTTTCACAATTAGATCAACTAATGATTTAATATTCTATGACCACGTTAAGTTCCTGTTCCCACAAAAAACTGTGTCAGTTAGTATCTCAAGTTCTTTTTATATCTTACATTGTTACAAATTATAACCATTTTACCTGTTATATTGCATTTTTCAAGCACGTCAATAAAGAGTAATAAGTTGTGTTTCACTCGACTGTTTATTCTTTTTTGTCTTGTCTTTTAAGTGATGCTCGTTAGAACATCACAAGACAGTTAGCCGTTTTTCACTCTGTGACATTTCCAGACTTCAGCATATAGAATAGTCCATTGAAAATAATGCATCGCGAAAAAAATCCGCCGAATCTCGAAATCTCGGCATTGAAAATAAGCGTCTCGGTACCTCACACTCATTAGACAATAAACCGTCTGTTAACGGCCATAGCTACTTACAGAGGCTGAAACCACATCCTCTCCCTCGAATGGCTATTTTTTGTGGGAGCTGTACCGGTATGGAAACTGGAGTAAGACTAACGCTACTGCAGTATGTTTCTTTTATTTTTGAGGGACTGGTGATGACTAATGATGGGTAATGTTTGTTGGGAAATTCATAAGTTCTTTTTGTTAAGCAGGGTGGCTTCATTTTCAAGTTCTGGAAAATTTAAATGTCTAGTTTATTGACGGATATGAAGCAGGGGAAATTCTAAGAGATTTACAGTAGGCTACTATATCACCACCTCACACAAGAGAAGAAACAACGAATTTACACTTCAGTTGTTCATCCAATCTCGACTTTGAATTAAACCGACTAAATTCTGCATTGTGATATGCAACACGTGGTCGGTTTTCGTTGTCTAGGTGGCCCCTGTTGGAGAAGTGACACTGTAATATGCTGACAACGATCTGAATAAGAGGAAATTAAACGCAATAAGTTTATCAAGTTTTTCGCGGATGAGATAATAAAATGATGAATGAATGAATGAATGAATGAATGAATGAATGAGTAAATGAATGAATAAATAAAATGTTATCAAAGCCCCTTTCTAAGGAATATTTGCAGGATACAATAGGAATAATAGAATATAAACCCAACAAACATTACTTTTAAGATATACTTATTTTTTATTCAACATACCTGATGCAATTACAAAAGACGCAGCTTTAATATCCGTAGACCACGTTTTTGTTAAATCCCCCCCAAAAATCATAACCTTATCAGCGTCTATTAAAGATATTATGCAGGAATTTAACGGTTTAGTCCAAGATCTAGGCCTGAGCTTTAGGCACTTCTTCAATGAAGATCCGGGACACTGATTTCCAACCTGTGTAGGCGTTGGACGTTGTTACAGTGACCCTGAATATGGCGGACGCGGTGAGGATTTTGAGTGTTGCTTTGCCACATGTACATCAATACCATCAGTACGCAATACCATGGGCAGAGGAGCTGAACATTCAGCACCATTGAAAGTGAAGTACCAGCGTTTGCAACAGTTGTTACACTTGATCCTTAGTGTACCAGTCCAAGCCACATAGAGAGCTGTGTCAGTGAAGTTCTTGGTGAACACACAGTCCTTGCAACAACATAAAGAGGACAACTAGAGGTTAATCATTAAACAAATATTTGATGTAACGATTTGCTAAAAAAAGGTTTTATATAATTGAAGGACCTGTTTTGTAAGAGATAGGGGGTGGGGGGGGGGGCAGAAAGGACAGAAAATAGGAGAAAAAATGGCTTCACTAAATAAGTACTCTAAAATAAGATTATGGCAATGAACTATGCCTTAGTACTACGATTTGTATTTTAAGGGTAGTCGATGTTATTCACAAAAAAAAAAAATTAAAAAAAACTTTTGTCACGAACCACTCACCTTGATGAGACCGTTATCTTTATCATCATTCAAGCCATTCCAGGCGCACTCTTTCCAGTTCTTAAAAGGTATCAGACCTGGAGTCCCAGAGAGTCCACTTGCACCACTCTCTTCACGCTCCCCTTTTTGACCGGCGGTACCCTGGATTCCAGCCTCTCCCCGTTAGCACCATCCTTTCCGTTTACACCAGTAGGTCCCATGACACCAGGAGGTCCTTGCGGTCCAAACCTCCCTGGGCTTCCCTGATCACCTTTGGCTCCGTCACGGCCATCACGTCCATCACGGCCTGGTGCCCCGGAGAACCAGGCTTGCCATGCATACCGGGAATACCACCAAAACAGAAGTGGGGAGGCTGCAAGTTTCAAATTAAAATGAAGTTCTGATTAGGTGGGTACGTTACTTTTTAGGTTTGCGTTACTTGTTAGTGCTCGATTTAACGTGAAAACTGTGATGCAATAAAAGAAGGCAGTTACCCGACATAGATAAATAAAGCGACTCAAATGTTTATTTTGTCTACAATGGTTCTTCGTAAACGTTTGACAATCAGTTGAAAGCTGAAAACTGTATTGACCGTGCAGGAAAGAAATAAAGAGTTCAGCCCAAAAGCAAGCAAACGTTAGAACATTTCTTAGTCAAGAAAATTTATGCTGACAGTGTTAGTAATAAAATATGCAGGCCATCTTACCCAGATATTACGTGGTTCTCCACTACTACTGCTGTTTTCAGTAGCAGAGCACAGGGCAGCCAATATCAGCGGCAACAGGAACACTTGCTTTGATGTGACTGCTGTTCAGTTTTCTTTTTATAAAAAACACGAAGTATTAGTTAAAAATATACCATTATTAGAAATGGACATGATGGAAGTGCGTTTAAAAGACAGAACATTAGAGGCGATAGTTACAGAATATAGAACAAGGTTCGTCAGCGAAGCCCGCTAAAACGTTTTTACGGGCACTAAGCAGAAACCTTTTGAACCTTTTTAAAATAGGGTTTAGTAGTAGGGTTTTAAAATAAAAACGTATTCACTGTAAAGTTTTGTCGTCACTTTTTATAGCATTTTACTGAAATATTCAAAAAAGGTTATATATGTAAAAGTATTGTCATGAAGTATTTTAATGCATCCACTAAAGTTGCGTGTACATAATTTGGTAGTCTCCTCTGAAGTGATATAAGAGTCATCACTTGAAAAGTTTGCTCCATGCCTTTAAAAACGCAAGGAAATAGCGCATTTACGTATTGGCTGCAAAGAAACTTCTATTTTTATTTTCGCCATTAAAAGTCGATCGACTTACAAGAGCGTGACTTTAGAAAACAACCGTCCTTCCGGCAGTAACTTTTAAATTCTAATATCCACCCTTGAAACGCGAAAGAAAAAATAGGCTAGAAATGCTATTTCAGTTTTCAACGATGAAGTAAAATAACAAGAGAAAATTACTGGCAAACAAAGAACTAGTGAAACCTAATGCTTATATTGTTCGTGATTTGAGTCACACCCATATAATAATATTAAAAGTATCAATATGTGGCAATAAATCCGTTTGCTTCAAGGAAACTACTCACTGTAATGCTGGTTACTTGTTATGATTTTCTTGCCAAGAAATGTCCTCAAATCGATTAATTAATAGCTTCAAGCTAGTTAACACCGCGCGCCTTTATTTCAGGACAATTCACGCTTCTTGACGTGTCGTACGTTTGTTTTTTTTATCGTGAGGCATGATGGCATATGGATAAAAATTTTTGTCCCTAGTTACCAGGAAGTCATTCGGATTTAAGTTCTTTCTTTTTTGTGTATTACCGAAGCCAGTCTATGAATAAACTTCATCGCTCCCGTTTGCCCCAAACGACGCACACAATATCTGATGCGGTAAGTGACAACTCACCCAATATTCCCAGCTTTACCCTAGCTTGCACTGCTCGGATTAATGAAATGGCGAAACAGCCGTGCCCTGTTATAGCTTTTTTAACCAATCATATGACATTCAAGGTCAAAATAAAAACAGGTAATGCTTCTATTGGCTATAACTCAATCCTACAGCATATTTCCATTATTTTTTTAACAAAATGAAAGCAATGAACCAAGCACTTATGCCTTGAAATTACGGGGCAGGTGGGGAGGGGGGGGGGGTTACAGTAGAATAGAGGTAATAATTCAAGGATATACAAAAGGGATGCCTGAGATGCTAACACACTCTAGTTCAGAATAAACCATTATTACGGATAGTTGTCATTTTCCGTTTAAGAGACGCCGGTATACAATACTCTTGACTTGGGAAGGAATTTTTTTGCGCTCTAATTTGATGCAAGTGTCATGTCGAATTCCCGAGGGTAGTCCCATGTTTTGATTAAGCAGGGGGTAATTGAAGAGGGATGGGAAAGGGGAGAGGTATAGAGAGCGGGGAGAGGTGGGTTGAGTCTGTCACCAGGTGCGAATTGATAACTTGGGGGATGTGAAGAAGTGGATGAGGGAAAAACAATGGCATTTATCCTTGACTAAAAATTGATTGTTATTTTAAAGATTTTAGGTGTTTGCGTGAAAAACTTCAAGTGGATCGCGAAAAGCGCTGGATCAAACAAGAACCATCATATTGCCCCTCTTTGCAGTTAAGCCCATTTGTTTGAAAGAAATAATTGAGTCGCTTATATCAAGAAGGAAATGATGTGTAACTAAGGATGTTTGCTAGGTATAAACTGGAAAAGGTTTTATTTTATATACTCGCATTTTACAGCTGACGTTTTATAAATCAGTACAAAAATGGGGCTTGTACAATCATGTAAGTCAATATCGATCATTCATTTTAAATTCTATACGTGTATGTCATTAACATTCGTCGAGTTTAAATGTGTCTTTAATGACCCACTTATCGAACACTTATGGTTGCACACATTTTTCCTTATCCTAAAGTTTCAATCTGAGTGAAAACCTTTGTTCTATCTCGAAAAAACTGAAGGAAAACATGTGTTCTACTGCAAAGAACAACATCTGGGTTTCTCCTGTGAAATGTGAACAAATATCGGCGTAAGAAAACTTTTGTTAGTTTATCTGAGACGGGAAATGGTTCACCAGGATGTCTAATATCCCTATTGTAAATTTTAGGTGAAAAGGGTCAATTATAGGAGCATTAATTTTGCAGTTGTTACTGAACAGTGAAATTGATATAATGGTTCATAAAAGATAGTTGTTATTGAGAACATGCACTTGTGCGATAATGCTTAACTACAGCTGAGGTACGTATGGTTGGTTGAAACATGATAAGAGATTTGCTTCCCATGCGAAGTGAATTAAATTTAGACTATAAAAAGGTTTTGGTTTACAGCAAACTCGAGCAAATTAGTCACAATTAACTTTATAAACGTTTTACTTTTTTGACGAGATGGCAAACCAAGTCAATATTTGAAAGATGCGAATCTAACAATGTCAACATTGTTATCAGCAGGCAAAATTTACTCATTCATAGACCCGCAAAGTTAAAAAAAAATCACCAATTAAAACGATGAGAAGCTATTTATTTTGACTCTACGAGTCAACAGAGTCAATAAATCTATCTTTGAATACTTTTTTTTTCAGCTTGCACTCTAAAACATGAATAAAAAGGTTTATTATCATAGGTATTGCGATTTTTCGGTCAAGATTGATATACCTAGGCGAACCATTCTCATAATTGCTTTGAAGAGTTAACTGTTAACAAGCCTTTCCTTTGAACGAAATAGTAAAAAAGAGACATTAAAACTTCAATTATTGGAATTATTTTCATTCACGAAATAGAACTAAATACATTTTGTAGTCTTAACAGACTCGCGTTCATGCCTTAAATCACACAACATAAACGCACACTCACATATTGGCCCCTAAGGCATTTCCAAACGTGTCTTAATGAACCTTCAGAAAGTCATAGCATTCGTATTCAAATTTTTAGTCATGGATCTGGTGGTAAATAACTAGTAAATAAAGAACTAGAACGTTTACAATTTAAATCAGTAAAAGTGTAAAACATGGTTACCGGTACTTCAGTGAGTTAAAAACACTTAAGGAGGCTCGCAACAGTTTTTTTGGCCTTGGAGTGTATCTTTTGAAGTCAAAATTTCGCATAAATTTTCGTCTCCTGAGCTTCTTCCTGGAGACTCTTTGCCATATTCTTTAAATACTGACTGACGTTTTAGCTTTTTAATTACGGATTGCATACATGTTAACGCACACGATGGCATTACACTGGGGCTGAAAAGTGACGAGAAACAAGCTCAGAAAACGAATATTTTTTTTATTATGAGAAGGAATTATAAACGCACGAGAGGACACAAGTGCAGCGTGTATTAATATTCATTGCACGTGAATAACCGAGAAATAGACCAGAAAAAACGAAATAAAACTGTTGCTC
>Ga0126336_10001882_pt1 | contig 11508 bp, 7 predicted proteins | sample SidCmetagenome_FD_92530 | JGI IMG/M metagenome (GOLD analysis project Ga0126336, IMG submission 92530) | Coral microbial communities from El Islote,Puerto Morelos, Mexico - Siderastrea C C metagenome | ecosystem: Host-associated > Invertebrates > Cnidaria > Coral | place: El Islote,Puerto... | reverse complement strand
TTTTCTTTGAAATAAAAGGATATTTTGCCAAAAAAAGTATCCAGTGATTTTAGTTATACCCTAACCTATCTAACATTAAAATATGAAAGAAATCGAATTTTCCACCCTTGCCGCGTTATGTTTTTTACAGACAAGCGCTCTTAAGTATCTTGTCTAGAGGCAAGTACGATAGAAAGTTGAAAGTTTTGTACCACATTGCACCACAGCTACGCCTCCAAGGCTAATGGACAGGTAATGCGCGTTTGTAGTGCAAATCCCATACGCGCATGTCAAAATCTACTCAAGAGTTCAACCGAGAGACAGAACAGACGTCGCCACTAGGCCTGGATAGCGATCAGCGTCAAATTTCGCCTCACCATTTTATTGAATTATAACAAATACTGGTCATTAGAATTAAAAAAATGATCTCCAAAGATTAATTGTCTTGAGGTTAAACGAATTTTCCCAATTACTACTGAACAAAATGTATGAAGACCAGTCGGGAGAATTTGTATGTTGATGCTGGGACTGAAAGAGTTAACAGCATAAGTCCATTCATGTCCTCAACCTCCCAAACCATGAACAGTGGTCAAACGCACGACTCGTGGGCAGTTCCCCCACTCCCCCCCATAATTTTCCATATTAAAAAAATGTACTCAAATGTGGAAACTATCACTTTAAACACAAAACTTAAAGCAGTTTTTAAAACTCTTATATGCCATTGGACGCAAAAATTCGGTCTGTCTCGCCATTTCTTCTATCTCTTTATACAACCTTTGCACTCGTCAGCGCTTGAGCTTAATAAAAAATTTTTCAAGGTCACGAAAACGGCAAGTGATTCTGATTTTGCGTTTGACCGCTGTAAAGAACAGACCACAGTACATGTACAACACTGCCGGAAAACCTACTTTCAGCCGCCAACGAGGCTAGTCTACCTTTACAATGTGGGTTCTCTTACCGTATGTCGTCAAATAATCAAGGGGTTCATTATTCAGTCTCATGCGCTTTAACCCTATTCAGATCGGGCTTTTTTTTGGTTTTGTGGGATCGTAGGGGCTTATTCGGCCCCCATCTCTTAACTCCAATAATATTAAGGCTATGACAACGAAACTTGGAGGGCAGATAGTACGTCCAAAAAGGTCTCCTTTGAAGTCCGCAACATAAGCTGGTGACGTCATATGACGTAACAATTAGGCCAAGTTCTCAAACAGCGGCCATCTTGGATTCGCCATCTTTTTATTTCTTGATTTTTCCAGAACCTTTGAAAAATGCCAAGACTGACCAAAAAGTAAACAAAATCAATAAAAGAACACGAAAATGATATTAAAATGTGAAAATTACTTCAGAAAAGTTATAGTTTTTCAATGAAAAGGTGAAAATTAAAAATTCTGGAAAAACAGCTAGTCAAAAAGTGGTTGCCATGGTAACGTCACACTTGATGGACAAGCACTTGCTATATTTCCAGATCAATTTTAGCAAAAGAATCCAAGTTTGGCGGGTTTGGATTGCTTATTAGTGCAAGCACAATCCCCTGCCCCCCCCCCCCATCCCCGTCTGAATAGGGTTAAAAGGGAGGTGGTTGTTGGAGGGAACTTTCCCAATGTTTGAGCGGATTGTTTTGAAAATTTCCCGTTGAAGGAGGGTAATTATTTGAGATAAGGTTTTCCTTTTCGACGAAACATGGTAAAACATGATACATTTTTTTTAAGACGTAACATCTGTCACTGTCCTTGCACAGAATATGTCAATTTTTGAAATCTAGCTCATATAAAGAGAGGAAAAAATCTACACTAGGTTAATTTTGTCGAATCATTACTTTTAGAAGTGAAAACAAACTTAGCCTTGAATAAATTCCTAAGACTTGATTTACAAGAGAAACCTTTATCCCAGGGCATTTAGCTCGAAATCAACTTGCGATATTTTTCGACGATTTTTTTTTTGCAATTTCCAAAACATTGATACCCAATAAAAACAATCCGTGAATCTACTTGCCCACAACTAAATAACTCCAGCTTGTGAGGGCCCGTCTTTGATAAACCACAGGTTTTCTTGTTTATATAAAGGATGTAACAACGCAAACATAACGGCCTGTGAAGTCACATTTAAGTTGCGTCGAATGCAAATCAAGTCAGGAAACAACTGGCATCGGCTGCTTTACTGCGATATTCGCTTCATATTTTGGTGCTTGAATTGTATTCCACGCCATTGAGATGCGATTGAGGTCGTAGACTAATTTGAATTTGAATTTGTTTTTGGTTATACTTACAGAGAGGACGACCTGCTTTTGAGGCGACAAAGAGGCGATGTTTAGACTTGTTTTGTTCTAAAATGGAACGTGACAACGGATTAGCCGAGATGACTTGTTAATTTTTTATTTACTTGTTAATTTTATTTATTTATTTGCCACACATACAAAGGGAAAAAAGATTAAAATAGTGGCGAGGAGGCTTCAAAGAAACCATGGGGCTTATGAATTGTTAATCCTCCTCGATGTAAGAGTACAGAATTTGTTAGAATAAACAAATTTGTATCATCAAAGCGACGGTAGCATACAAGCCTTGTAGTTTCTATAAATAAAATACTTAATATTATTCTCAAAAAGCAGTAACATAAATCGTGTCAACTACATCAGAGTCCAGAGAATTGTAGAACTTTGGGCCTTAATGCAACATGAAATGCATTTGAGCATCGAGTATTGTAGCTATGGAATTGCATATTCAAGGGGAAACTATGGAATTACACATCAGTTAAAGGCCAGGGGAACGTGTATTTGAAAATACCACCAATTAAAAGAATAGCTAAGGAAGGGGATGGGTGGGGGGGGGGGGGGGGCACCTTGAAAGGTTTAAATTGGATCCAACGAGGGGGGTACGAGAGGTCCAATGATTGTGAAATGAAAATGAAAAAATGAACATTTAAAGTAAACGATTAATAGATTAAAATCAAACCAGCCATAAGAAGCCCGTTTTTTAAGTGCTAACCGGTACAACCGGCTTAACCGGCTTAACCGGTACAACCGAGAGGGAGGAGGTGACTACGGCTTCCGAGTGTTTTTCCTGTTCGAGTGATTGCTGCCCGTGTTATATGACATAGCAATGGGCAAGCACTTCACTCGGTTTGGTTCAAATTAGCACGGAACGCCATGGCCGCAAATACAACAGAGGTCCAGAAAGACAAAAAGCCAAAGCCACTATCTCTTTTGTTCGCCAATTGGTCCCACGTGTGTGCGCTTTGTTGTGTTATTGCTGTGTGTCCAACTGTATCTTGTTTTGTGTGCATATAATTGTGTAATTTAGTTGAATTTGTTGCGGGTTTAGTCATTGGCGGGACCGCCATCTTGACTTCGGAATTTGTGAAGACCACCTACAAAACGTCCACCCTTTTTTCAACCCAAATTCTTCATAATAGGAGGTTTTGCTTCTTTACTATAGATCTTTCTACCTATATATCCTTTTTTATTCCTTTTCCACCGAATAAGCCGTTCGTCACATCAATCCGTTTGAGCGTAAAGGTGTTGTTTATTTCTTCATTTGCACCAAAGCTTCGCACTGCTGTGATCGATTGTTTCAAGTTTTTGAGTGTTTCTTTTGGTAGTTTTCAAACCTTTTCCTTCTCAAATTTTTAGTTTTCCAATGTCGTTGGACTGTTGTAGTGAAATTGTGTTGGCTTCTATGATTATGTTGCAATTTGCTGGCTTTCTGAAGTGAATATTTGTTGGCTTTTTTGCGATCAGTTTTTTGGCTTCTTGTTTGCTATTTTTAATTAATGGTACTGTAATGGTGTCTTGTTGATATAAGCTACTTTGCAATGCATGTTGGGGTCCAGCTGGTTTAGCGGTAGCGTACCGGAGAGTGAATCGAAAAATCTTTATTTCACTTTAATTTATACGTTTTGCAAGGATCTTACCATGATGCAGAAAGTTATTAGAACATTAATCATTACTATAACAAAATTCTCGAATCTGATTGGCTACCACCAGTCATGATTAGGTCTGTAATCAAACTCGTGATAAAGCAAGTCGAACTCCCGTTTAATTTCACGGTCATCCGACTTTTTTAATCACTGGTATGATTTTCGACCTAATTGGTCTCCACTCAGTCCTATGAACTGTTGACTTAGTTGCTTATCCACTTGTACTATATTGCATGACAAAGAATTGCAAAACTTGGGGCGCTCTGTTTTGCTGTGCAAGGCGGCTTTGCCTTTTAAGTCAGGGGATGAAATTATTTGCGTTGCTGTTCGTTCTACAGTACAATATGATCCAAATCGAAGTTTAATTTGGAAATCTTGACCGGCTTCACAGCTCTTGACAGTGATTGTTAAAGGCATGCGCAGTATCATAGTTCTTACCTTTGAAAGAAACGAGGAGTTAATTAATCTTGGCGTTTTATCGGAGACATAAAAAAGACAATATCCCTTCCAAGGTAGGGAAGAATCTGTAAAACAAATTGATAGACACTGAAAAGCGGCCCGAAAACCCTGATGGTATTCCCTTGTTGGCTGAAAAGGGAGGTCGGCCCGTGATGACTGTTTTTCTTGCGCTTAGACGAAGAGATGCTGACTGCACAGTTGAGGTTAAATATTTTGTATATTTCCAATATTTCTTCAGGCACGGACTGACTACTTCAGGGAATGAACTAAATCGATTTTACGATAAACCCGTTACAATTCAAGGCACCAAGAATCAATACAATCAGATTACAAGAAAGCAAAACAAAAAACATACAAAACAAACAAACAAACAAAAAACGTTATAATACAAAAATAACCGGAAGGTTACAAGATATGGTAAGAAAAATAAATATGTAAACAATGGTTATGTCTCTTCACTTCTTTTTGTACCTTTAGATGAGATCAGCGTATGAGTTCTAATAGAATACGTTCTACGTCAGAAGGTGAATGATGGTCGGAAAGAAAAAGACTGAAACTGTAGTAGGTCTAGAGGAAGGGGTGGGTGTGTCAAGAGAGAGTAGAAAATGTTTTTAGTGTTTTCCTCTAAAAGAGACGCCGAAATAAACCTCAACCCTATTCAGACCGGGGTTTTTTCGACCTTCTTGAACCGGGGTGGAAGGGGGAGGGGAGCTTTTGAGGCCCCCTTTATTTAACTTTAAAGTCGCTCACGCTATGGCCACCAAATTTGCACAGGATAGTGTACGCGCTAATTCTAATCACTACAGATACTGTGATGTCACTGTGACGGAATATAATGTCATTATGACGTCATTTGTTTCTCATTGTTTCACTTAGAAGCTCTAAAGCAATAAATTTACTGAAAACTGTACCTAAAGGAGTAAAAATACTTTGGTTGGGTATAAAGGGAATCTATAATATATTTTCTGAATGTATATTTTTGGAAGACATGAAATTATGCGGATACATTTTATATTAGAGATAAAATGGCCATTTGGGTGTCCCACATCTTGGATCCGCCATTTTGAATTTCTTTAAATTCATCTGCTTCATTTAATTAACAAGAAAGGGAAGCTAGTTGATTGTAAAAAGTTTATTTAATTAATTAACAATGGCATAAACGTAAATTTATGGTGAATTGTGAATTTATAGCGAGAAATCACCTTTTTTACCAGTTAAGACCGCCATCTTGGATTTTCACGTTTTAAATTTCACGTTTTCCTCAAACTAGCAGTAAATTCATTTTTTAGTGAGCAGTTATTCCTAAATGACAAATCGTTGCTACAATTAATGTAAGAATACAAACTGAATTCAAACAGGAAACATTAAAATAGTAGCAATTAAAGCGAGAATCGTGATTTTTTTTTTGCAAACATGCCTGTCATAAAGTGGTTGCCATGACAAGGTCAAATTTGTTGGACACAAGACACTCCAAAATCAGTTTCCAGAGAAAAGTTTTGGAAAAGTGACAAAATTTAGTTGTAATAGCGTAAACGGTTACGAAATTACACAACTTTCAAAGTTGAGGCGGGCCTCAAAAGCCTCCCCATCCCCCCGTCCCTGGTCTGAATAGGGTTAAACTGACAGAGATAAAAGTAATGTCTAATTATTAAAACGAATTGCAAAACTTTGGGCATTTGGGCAAAAATCACTTTGCACAAAACCCGAAAGCTTGGAGCTCTTGGGCGGCCAAACCCCCGCGAGGATCCTCTTTTCTTTGGTTTATTTTTAAGGTAATAAAAAGCCCAGTTTTGTTTGTACGTATGTACAGGGGTACATTTTCGATAAAGATGACTTTATTAAAGGGCAAAGGGTTGAGCCTCGAGACAGATCCTTTCTTTGCAAAACATATTGAGTACTCCCGGGAAGACATATGATTGAATGAGTGAATGAATGAATGAATGGATGAATGAATGAATGAATGAATGAATGAATGAATGAATGAATGAATGAATGAACGCACTGAGGGAATGAATAAACGGAATGACTGACTGACTGACTGACTGACTGAGTGACTGAATGAATGAATAAATGAATGAATGGGATTCAAAACTTGGAATTCTCCAATATTTTGGTTTCTAATTTAAAGAGTTCAAAATCAGGTATGTAAAACATGCAAGTATGTTTATAAGTTTTAGGATTTATTGTACAGATCTTTTGAGATTATGAATTTAGGCTAATTGGATTAAAAAAGATTGAGAAAAGAAATGAAGAAGGTGATTCATTCCTGGTGGGATTTTTTTCTTTTATTACCTGTGAAAGGCCTCCACGACACCTTAGCATACCAGCCAGAGACATTTCTTCTATCATGGAAGGTGACAGTTAAATCTTTCACTATCCAGCGAGATTCAGCTTTATCCATTTCTTTACATGCTGTTAAAAAAGAAAGAACAGAAAGGAAGAGAGGAAGAATGAATGAATGAAAGAAAGATATATCTCCTCTAAAGCCAAAAACTGGTGTCCTGTATGAACGTCGGTTTTAGTGTGATAAACAAGGTACACTGCAGTTCTGTCTCGTGGGTCTGTGGAAGAAATCTAATAGTCTAACCATTCAAACAAAGCTAATGAACGCAGCTGTTTTGGAGTTGTTTATTATGCTGCACATAACTATTGAGTCTGAGGATCCGCGAAACATTGAAATGTGTACATTGAGACAAAGGCTGCGCAGTATTTTATTGTCCTTAATCAATGGTGCTATTTGCAGCAGTACCTCACCGTTGTTCCATTTATTTTGCTCTACAAGATGGTTCTTTGTTTCTATCAATGGTGACCAATCAAATGAGAGCTTTCGAGTGTTACTTTCCTGTGGTACTGAATGATACCCAAGGTGGTTACAAATCAGATGCAGAACCTCAATTGAACTCTACCTCTGTTAAACGCCAGTCACTTCAGATTGAAAGCCCACTTCTACACTTGTCAGTGTCGTTTATCTCGACCCGAAGACTGAAACCTTACCAGTGAATCGCAGTATTTTCAGGATATTATAGAGTGAGGGGAGGATGCATAAACAAAATTTCTGCCATCTTGTCTGTGGCAGTCATTTTTCAGGAAAATGGAGAATTAATATGTCCACATTTTGTGTTTGTCTCAACTAGTTCTTTCCGAGTTTGAAAAGAAGTCACTTGATTATCTAATTTCTTTTTAGAATTTATTAGTTAATAGCTACCCTTACCTTGTTCCTCGCTTTTTCGACGTACACGTAGATGGCGGCGAGAGTCATCTGAAAATTCTATAAACATTTTGAAGAAAGTGTTTAACATTTGATTCCACTCACGTGAATAAGGTTAATTCAACGTGTTGTAAATACTAAAATTATAAACATCACTTGCGCCCCCAGCAGTAAATAACTTAGAACAAGGGCTACTGCTTTAAGTTGTTTTAACACTGTTTCGTTCTGCCATGCGCGTGTGCAAACGTTTTCGCAGGGCCCGTGTGATCTCCAAGGATTCTTTAGCCGGGATCCGTAAGGGTTCCTACAGGAACAAAGAATATCCTGTAGTATTCTGTTTAGGGGGTAGCTGGCAGAATTGTTCGCACGAGATTTTGAGTGCAAAGCCGCGAAAAAGATCCTTTCGTGAGCTAGTGAGGAAGACGAGAATGAGCCTTGAGAAAAACTTGGCAGTAGAGCAAAGCATAGTGGGGAGGAGGCAGGCAAGGAAGTTGACACCAATTCCCACACTCTCTATGAGCCTGTCGGCCAGACCATCTAATTCTAAGCCTGATATTGCAACCCAGGACTCCTCTCACATAAGCGTCGGGGATGCTCCTACTGTTTAGGGTTTAAAGGTTTAGGGCATAAAGGTTGAATCTAAGACAAAAATGAGAGGAAAAGTTGTTATGACAACTTGTCTGTTTGGTGCCTCTTAGGGTCTTAGGGGTCAATATAAACCCGATCCACGCTCATAAAACAAGATTCTTGTAACTTTGAGAGGTCTCTTTGAATATTCCTGACCAGAAATATCGGGAGTCTCCCTCGGGTGACAAATTAATAAAGTAATGATTATACCTGCATTACTTTTTGCAGTTGTGCATCGTTTATCACAAGACATGGAGGGCGATCCCTAGAGAAGCAAAGCAAAAAGAAATTAAGTAATGGCCCGGCAGAGACTAGGCAAAGGAACAATAGGCCGTGGCGAGACCAGCAGACATCTTTCTGGATCATTTTGGCAGAATATCTGTTCAGAAAACATTAATCGCCTCAAAATTCGAAATTAAAGGTGATTACTAACGAGAGTTATTATTCCAAGCCCAGTAAGATCGACCCAGCACACAGTGACATGAATCTTTCTCAAACTCCTTTTTTTTCAAAACATTTTCCAAGCCAAAGCCAGTTGCTAACGATGACGTGTTTTTAAACGGCTTTTACGAAGGCTTCATTCGACATACTCAAAAGCTCATTGTTTAAAACAAATTGGTTTTCGCGCGACGATACGTACCTACAAACATACATGTTAAACTTTATTTCCACTTGAATTACCGAACAGCTATTCAAAGCTTATGTCTTCGAAAGAAAGGAAATAAATCAAATGCACAATAGTTGAATGAATGAATACAGAATTACACTAAATATAAAAAGAAATACTGGGAAAATTCTAAAAACCGTGTCGTCGTGTCTAAGTTAAAATTGAGCAAAGGTGTGAATCTTCGTAAATTTTCCTAAGTCCTCCGTGAAGGAGTTTCACAGTGTAGCAGCTTGCAAGTACTAAAAGAATGTGAGCCATCGGTAGAAGTTTTGGATTTAGCAAGAGATTGGATATAGCTGCCAGGTAGATTGTCAGATCGAAGGTTCATAATGGCAATATGCAAAATATGCTCAGCAAGCTCCTGAACTTAACGGGAACAGTTACTTAAATTACTGAAAAGATTGTGGGAAAATATCACATACACAGATAGACAGGCCGTCTAATCGTAAACATTCACCGTTTTTAATTAGTTCCACAAGGATGTCAAAACACAACGACTAAGAAAAGTTTTCTTTTATTTTGAAGTGAAATATAAATATTCTTCTGATATATATTTTTATGTCAATCATGGGAACGTTTTTCTGTACAGAGTATTTTAAAATTGAGTACAATTTGTGTGGGGACCCTGTGTTAAGAGAAGGCAGGAAGGGTAGGCAAGAATGTCACCAAACCAAAAGGTGAAAATTGCTTTTAGCATGCAGCGATTTTCTATTTTGTTAGAGTTGGTTTGGAACCTAAGAAAGAAACCAGGAGGAGATCTGACATCGACGATTAGATTGGTGGCTTTTTTTCGTGAGGTAACCGTTTGTTTTAATGGGGTTTTTTAAGCTTTGAATGAGGACCATTGTTAAATATTTTCTGACGTTCTGAATGGAGAGTAAATACAAACAGACAATCTGCATATGCATCTCGCTCAAATCAGTCCAAGAAGCGCACAAATGGAAAGAAACGCAGAAACAAAAATAATTTATGTTTTTTTGGAATTCTTGCTTATTTCATTTTATTATCTATGTCATTTAAAAGGCATTCGTTTTTATTCCTGTCATTTCAACTGAAACAAAATTAGCCGAATTGAGATAAGAATACGAAAAATACTGTAGCAGTTCCTCGAAATCGGTTCGATTCTGTGAAAAACCAGGAAAAAAGGAAAGCGGAACCAGGAAAAAGAAATACGTCACGGAAACTGGATGCACTCATTACAGCCCCAAGCTTTTCCCACTTGTTCTAAGTTTCGATCAGTTTTCATATATAATAACTCTGGTCACGATTTTAAGCTCAGTTTAGAGGAAACATTACTTAATTATCTAAAAGAAACATAAGCTGATCTTCGTTTTTGCTTGAACCCAAGAGCGCACAACCACACTCATTAAAGGCACGCGTTTCACTCGTTTTAAGTTTCGAACAGTTTTCATCATGGTAACTCTGTTCATGGTCTTTAGCTAGGCCAGTTTCGGTGACACATTCGTAACCCATAAACACTGTAAACTTTTCTTTCCTCCTGAACCATTTTTGCTTTAACCCAAGAGCGGCGGTACGACATTTTTGAAAATTTCGCACACAGATATAAAACTAGGTTTCACATGAGAGCAAGTTTAATTCGAATTGTCGCAGCTGTTTCAAATTTAGAAGTTGAAAATGCGTTAAGAAATGTTTTTTAGCCATTAGAGTTTGACGTGGAACCCGAAAAACAAACCAGGGGGATGTGTAACATCGAACATTACGTTGGTGGCTTCCTTGGCGATGTGATCGCTTTAAAGGTGGAATTTATCGAGATTTGGGGAGCACTTGTATCAAGTATTTTCTGACCTTCTGAATGGAAAGGAGAAAGGAATTTCATGTGCATCTCGCTCGAATCAGCCCAAGAGGCCCATAAATAACAATGAAAGAAACACGCAACGAAAGTTAATTAATGTTATTTGTCTTCTTACCAATTTCTGTAATTTATATGGTATTTGTTAATTTCCATGCAAATCCTTATACGTTGACGAAAAGAGATCATGTATGCGTCAACTTGGCAAAGGCTAATACATGACCAATATGAGAAAGGTTAATAATTGCGTTGAGCTTGAGGGTTGAGCTGTGTGCTGAGAGATGGCTGAGGACTAATTGGTTCGGAAGTGATACACTCAATGCTAACAGCTAAAAGCTGAAACATATTAACTGCCACAAAAGCGGAAGCCGACAAATGCTGAGTGCTAAAACCAACAACACGTAATTTCCTAAATGCTGAATTGGCACAGCAAAAAAGTAAGAATCAAAAGCTTGCCCGCAATGAGACCCCTATCAAGAACTCGAAATTCAGACAGTAAATATTGAAAAGCAGAATTCACTATTTAAAAATTCGAAAGAAAAATGAGAAGAAGCAAGAAAAGCGAATAAGTTAGCAGAAGTGAGGTCACAATACGGAACATTTTGCAGCAGTTTCACGAAGTCGGATCGCCAGCTTCTCGGAAAAACTAGGAAGAAATTAAAGGAAATACGTGACAGACAGAAGTTCCATTGGCCACAAAACTACATACATTAGACACTTGTTTTGGCAATTTCGATCAGTTTTCGTAATAACTCTGGTCATGATTCTTAGATCAGTTTAGACGAAACGTTACTTACCCAGCAGCAATATACGCTGAATAGTCCTTATATTTGCCCGAATCTCTCA
>Ga0126336_10001881_pt1 | contig 11509 bp, 8 predicted proteins | sample SidCmetagenome_FD_92530 | JGI IMG/M metagenome (GOLD analysis project Ga0126336, IMG submission 92530) | Coral microbial communities from El Islote,Puerto Morelos, Mexico - Siderastrea C C metagenome | ecosystem: Host-associated > Invertebrates > Cnidaria > Coral | place: El Islote,Puerto... | reverse complement strand
GGATTTTTAAAACATGTTATGTTCCATTTACAATATTTGTTTCGTTTGTTTGTTAAATGCTCGGCCCCACTAGCAATTTGCTATAAACACTTGCCGAGGGTAAATAAAGGACATTTATTTTTTATTTATTTTATCTCGTAAATTTTTCAGCCCCAGTGTTATGCCACTCGTGGTCGTTAAAATCGATACAAATGTTAAACATGTATACAATCCGTAATTGTATACTCTAAAACGTGTATTCAGTGTTAATAGACTAATGGAAAAGTGCGGTTTTTATAAATATTCATTGCACGTGACTAACCGTGAAATAGATCAGGAACTGTTGCTCGTAGAAAGTTAATAACGCATGAAACCTGACCGAGATTCAGCCTTCTTATAATTATCTAATAACAGAAATGTTTATTCAGCCTAAAAGTTGCTGGAACATCAAAAAGAATTATTGTTCTAACGCCAATCAATTTAAAAAAAAAATCTGTAAGGGCAGTTTAGAAATATTTCTGTTTATGCAAATCTCTAACTTTTTGCCTGATTTGCGCTACATTTAAGCAGTTTTTAAATATAGATATCTCAAAATCGCAGCCACTTGGAAAGCTCAATGTACATAAAGGATGTTTTGCTATCATAAAAGATCTTTCAACTGAAAAGAGAAAGTGTTAAGTTTTATTTTTCTTGAAATATTGGAGAAAATGTAGAAAATGACCAAAATCAGCATGTAAAGAATGATTAATGATTTACTTGAAAACGGTCTCACTGATTTTTCTCCAATGTCGCATACAGGTTGTGTAGGTTGAGTAGTTCACATACTTCAAGTTTCGTCGTAGTGTCTGACTACATTGCAAGATAATCGGCATTATTTAAAATGAAGGGCCGTCCATTACCGTTGCTATGGTGACAGCTGTTGCTTGGAAACCTATGCGAAATTTTGATTACAAAAGATACACTAAGGGCCAAAAAACTGTTGGCGAGCCTCCTTAAATTTCTCGAAAGATTACAGTTACAAGCAACAAAAAACAAAAGCGAACAATCCAAATACTGCTATTAGGAGTGTCGTCGCTATAAAAATTAGACCAACTCTTTCTAGTCCAGTTTGGTGACGTCATGGGCTTTGTTTCGGCTAAGAGGCTAGAAAACTAGAGTACTGAATTACTGAGTTTCGTTTCACTCGTGTATATTTTCTTTCTGTGGCTTCCAGGAAAGACTGTTATGGACATCACACACGGAAGTTTACAAGTCACGTCCATTGGAATACTTGTTGCCGAATTCTTTCTCAACACCAGTCGTGTTCAGAACGCCATCGAGTTATGCAAGGAATGCTTGATTCTCCTCAACAGCAAAGCTCTGGAAAAACAGAAGGAATTCGTCAGATTAACTTACAAATTGATATATTTTCAAATGTTTAATGGGTACAGTCTCATCAATGATCGCACGAGTGCAATTGAATGCGGCAAAAAGCTTCTAGTCTTACTCCAGGAGAGTTTCGAAAGAGCCAACGAAAGTAAGGTAACCTTTGCACTGGCGGAGTTATATAAACTCCAATTCAAATATAAAGAAGCGAAACAACTCTTCAAGAAAGCCCTTATCATCACGATAGGAACTAGAGATAAGGAAGGGCAAGCATCCTGTTACGGAAACCTAGGAACTGTGTTTCAGTGTCTCGGAGAATATTCCAAGGCTAGAGAATACTACGAAAGGGCACTTGTGATCACAAAAGAAATTGGCGACAGCGAAAAAGAAGCGTCATGCTACGGAAATCTGGGAAGTTTATTTCGTTTCCTTGGTCAATACGACAAGGCTAAAGAATATCTCGAAAAAGGACTCGTGATCAAAAAACAAATTGGTGACAAGAAAGGAGAAGCAACTTGTTACGGACACCTTGGAACTGTGTTTCAGTCACTCGGTGAATATGCCAAGGCTAAAGAATGTTACGAAAACTCACTAGCAATTACTCAAGATATTGGCGACAGGAAAGGAGAAGCATCATCCTACGGAAACCTAGGAGGATTGCTTCAGTCTCTTCGTCAATATGACGAGGCTAAAAAGTATCTCCAAAAAGCACTTTCCATCAGAAAAGAAATCGGTGACAGAGAGGGAGAAGTAGCAGATTACGAAAACATAGCAAATGTGTTTCACTGGTCGGTCGGTGAATATGCCAAGGCTAAAGAATATCACAGAAAAGCACTTGCGATCACAAAAGAAATTGGCCACAGCAGTCAAAAAGCCATATGTTTCGCAAACTTGGGAACTGTATTTCATTCTCTCGGTGAATATTCCAAGGCTAAAAAGTGTCACGAAAAAGGACTTGTATTGAGTAAAGAGATTGGGAACGTTGAAGCTGAATTGAAAATCCAAGCTATGCTTTCCCTGGACATGCTGTTGGAAGGCAACATACCTGACGCAAAATCGCTTCTCTTTGAGACCGTTCATAGGTGCGAAGATATGCGAAGTTTCCTGAAAGATAGTGACCAGTTTAAGATATCGTTTTATGACGAACACGCTCATCTTTATCACTTGCTCAGTTTGTTGTTTGGTGTTACTGGAAATCCTATTGAAGCTCTAAATGTTTTAGAGCTTGGACGAGCCAGAGCCCTAGCAGACTTAATGTCAACTCAGTACTCTGAGGAAAAACAAATATCATTTAATCAACAGACATGGCCTGGTGTTGAGAGCATCATGAAGAACGAAAGTAACTGTGTTTGTCTATCCATTTCCTATTTTAACGACATTGCATTGTTGTGGATCCTTAAAACCGACAAACCGATAATTTTCCGACGAGTAGACGTCACTGATTGTTTTCTTAACAAAGCATCGGTAAGAAATGTGGATAAAGTTCTTGGTAGCGAGACCTTCAGGAAGTTTCATGTACTATCTCAAGAGCAGTGCGAAGATCGATCATGGTTTCCTTCAAATGCTAGCCACCCAACGGGTAAATCTTCTCAGGAAGATAGCCTCCCAGTTTTCCGCCTTGTAGAAGAAGAGGATGACAAGCAACCCGATCCTACCCTTGCTGAGTTGTACAAAATGATCGTCGCTCCTGCAGCTGACTTACTTAATGAACCCGAAATCATCATTATTCCTGTTCGCTCCTTGTTCAAAGTTCCATTTGCAGCGTTAGAGGATGAAAGTGGAAAGTTATTATCACAGACGTTCAGGATCCGCATCGTTCCCTCTTTGACGACTCTCAAGCTCATTCAGGACAGTCCAGCAGACTATCACAGTCAGGCTGGTGCACTGATAGTAGGGGATCCTGTTGTTGGTCAAGTGCTTTACAAGGGACGTCTTGAGAGCAAACCTGCATTGCCTTGGGCACGAGAGGAAGCAGAGATGATTGCACGATTGCTTGGAGCTCAGCTTTTGCTAGGAAGGCAGGCAACTAAGCAAGAAGTTCTGGAAAGGATAAATTCAGTGGGTCTGGTACATTTGGCCGCCCATGGTAATGCCGAAAGAGGAGAAATCGTTCTTGCCCCTCCACCTCTCATTACTGGGATTCCTCAAGAAGAAGATTACTTGTTGACAATGGATGACATTTCGAAAGTTCGACTGCGAGCCAAACTGGTAGTCCTTAGTTGCTGTCACAGTGCAAGTGGACAGGTCAGAGCCGAGGGAGTTGTTGGAATCGCTCGCGCGTTCTTAGGATCCGGTGCACGCTCAGTGCTGGTGGCACTCTGGGCCATAGAAGACGAAGCAACAAAGCAGTTCCTGATCCATTTCTATGAGCACCTTGTTCGTGAGGAAAGTGCCAGTGAATCCCTTCACCAGGCCATGAAGTGGATGAGAGCTAACGGCTTTTCTGACGTGCGGCAGTGGGCGCCTTTTATGCTGATTGGAGATAACGTGACATTTGACTTTCGAAAGAAAAGGTTCGTAAAAATAATTTGTTGCATATTACTGGTTTTTAAGTAACATTTTAGAAGAAAAAACAGACGATATAAAAAATTTACAGCATTTCGAAGTCATTATTACATCATTGTCAAGTTTAATGTCAAGAGCTGGTAAAAATCTGACGCATTAACCAATGTTTAGTGAACTAAACATGTCTCAGTTTGTCAAAACTATCCTTAGTTGTACGAGATGCAAGACATGCATAGAATGTTTAAAAAACTGCATAATTATATTAATGACAATTAATTACATTGCGAATAATCAAACGACTTCTTAAGGAATGGTTGTCCCCGTACATATCTGTTATTGAATAGCGTGAGGTCCATATTGAGGAAATATTAGGTCCGTATTGAGCAAATATTGGTCGAGTTCCTTTTTTTGGAAGTCTATGGACCGAGCCGACGGCGAGGTCCATAAACTTGCGAAAAAGAACGACACCAATATTTTCCCAATACGTACCTCACTCTAGTTCAGTGAAGGATTTGTTACTATGACTCTTTACAAATTTGCGGACAGCAAGGCATATTTCTCTTGGCAAGAGCGCGCTTCAGAATATTGGCAGAGGTTTTGCCAAAGTTGTAGGCAAGAACCCAGGAAAAGTTTCTACTTTATACAAAACTGTCTTTTCTTCTCCAATTTCTCCAAAACCCGATACACTGAAATCTCTTCGCGATCGGTTCATCGTAATGTAATTGTAATTGTTTACACACGAAGCACTTAGAAGCTCAGACGCTCGTTAAGACGTGTTCGTGCGCTCCAGATCTAATTGGAATTTGGAAGTGTTGGTTTTTGAGGAGAGAGGAAAACCGGAGTTCCCGAAGAAAAACCTCTCGGAGCAAGGATGAGAACCAACAACAAACACAACCCACATATGACACCGGGACCGGGAGTCGAACCCGGACCACACTGGTGGGAGGCGAGCGCTCTCACCACTGCGCCATCCCTGCTCCCCCCTACGGACGTAGCTGTCCGTGTACGAAAATTCGGACCGCTCAGGGAATTCTCCTTTCCAGCGCAGTCCAGTTTAGCCACAAAATAAAATATGGAATACCTTTTTCATGAAAGAATACTTTTTTTATCCGTGGAGCACAGTTAAAGGCAAGTGTCCAAAACAGTTAGATACGTTTATAGATGGGCGAATCCATGTCTATGGACAAATGTTCCCGTACACGTGTATAAAATGTCTATTGGTTTTCTTAATATAACAGGCGTTACAACCTTCAGATTTAAACTTGATATATAGATTTAGCCAAGCCTAAAAGCGGAGCTCCACATTTTTTTTAATGCAAAACAGAATGCACTAGCTCTGCTATATTTAGCGTCGGGACCGCTGCCAAATGCTGCAAAATTAAGCGTTGTGCCGACCGAGTTCGCAGCAGAGCACAACAAAGATGAAGTTCTCGAAGGTAAATTTCGTAACTTGAACTTTTGGTCTTTCACCAAAAAGACAACTGAGTATTGGTTTGAACTTTTTCTTTCCATTTGTAGATATTAGATATTTTTTCTCAAGTTTAAAACTTCAACACTGTCGAACAATCTTTTTGCTAAATAAGCTTTAGCTTTTAAAGAAACCCCCGACGGTGGTCATGCGATTTCCCGCCAAAAAACGCCAGTAACCCAAAAGCGCCGCGCGATATCCCACCAAGAAAAGATGGCATTCTCACCCACCGTCGGGTTACCTTGGGACTCCCCTCCCCCTCCCCCAGAGTCGGTAGGGATGGGTGTACGCTGACGTGAGAACCAAAATTTCTCGGATCGATAGGTTATCAAATTTCCTCACCCGCTCTGCGGACGTGAACGCAGTGCTCTAGAGACGGTATCCTTAGCGTATTAAAACTTTTAAATTTAAATCCTCTCTTGTTGTGTGCTAAGAACTTATTAGGTGACAAGATATGTTGCTAAACTTTCCTTTGCTGAGAGCTCACTGAAAAAGGACCGAAAATCGCAAGTTACAAAAGTGAGGGGAAGCCTAACTGTGGTAGATTTATTGTATCCTGTACAACTGAAGATGATTTCTGTTCGCTACTTAAATACTGAAAAAGAGGGCAATGTCTTTCTGAAACTCATCTTACTTTTACTTATTCATTGTACTTCTCCTTTAGGCGCAATAATTTTCAGATCGCAATTTCTCCCATATACCAAGCATATTTTCTCGATTCCTTTTTAACCAAAGTAAAGGTCGTCGTTAGTACCTGGAATTTTGTGTTTAATTTCTCAACAGAGTAGGACTGTTGCAGCTTGCTGACCAAGATCAGTGAGTGGCCGGCGAATGAGGACTTTACTTTGAAGAAGGCACCAGACTTCAAATTGGTCAGTTAACCAGGTGACACGTACTCGCCTGAATATGAAGTTCATGGATATGTTTGACCGGTACCGGTTTGTGTTCGCGTGCTTCCATCGTCTTTTGAGTCTCTCAGTTTGTTCCTGTTCATGTGAACATTTCCCCAGTGAGGAGAAACCTGTTACCCAAGAAGCTTGAAACGTGAAATAATTTACGGTCTTCCGTACTTACATAATCGATCATTAGTGCGCGTTGCCGGCCACTATGTTTTATACGACTTAAACCAAAGAACTAGAGCAGTGTAGAGATATCTATAAAGTGGCCATATACTATGATATTTATTAGTTTTTATTAGAATGTGTATCTTATTAGTATATTTTAACTACTTTGAAGTAAGATGTCCACATCCTTAGTCATTCGTTTATTACCAGTAATTTTTTCTCTGCGTTCTTTGATGTGATGAGATCGCCGATCTTTCCGATCGCCGAAGCAACGAATAGTGTTATCAGATCCATACGATACAAAAGCATTGCGTACATATCAAGTTGCAATAATAGTATAGATATTATAGACTTACAGTTTTGATTATTCTCGTATAATGCGCACTGCATTTCCTTAGTGTTGTGAACCTCAAATAAGCACCAACTTGTATGGAAAATCAGTCCAAAGAATCGAATGTTTGAAGTAAGATGAAGTTGGCTGTCAACTCAGATTATTGCCCGGTACAATAAATTGTCTAGCATCCGAGTTGGTTTGTGGAGTTGAAAAGAACAACAACAATTTTTACTTTTCTTTTCACATTTTGAATACAACGCACTTGCCTTCCGCTAGTTTCTACAAGGCTTGTTAAGGCGGGGCAAATAGAAAAGAAAAAGAAAAAAACTAACTAACGATAAACATTCAATAACATTCAACAACATTCATATTCATGCTCAATTGTATTAAGGTATGGACATTAATTATTGATCAGCGGACTAAGCCAAGCTGGAACAGCTTGGCTTAAGGCTGGTTTCCATATCATCGCTACGATCGCTACGATCGCTACCAAAAAAGTTGAGCGGTCGTTGCGACTTTGATCGCTGAGCAGTTTCCATATAGACTGGTTTCCATATGATTGTTGTGATCGCTACGAATGCTAAAAAGTGGTTTTCACATGATCGCAACGATTGCTGAACGTTTTGTCCAGCGATTGCAGTGATCGTAGCGATCATATGGAAACCAGCCTTTAGGAGTGGCTGGTAATACGACACACGCGATTTTGGGCGGGAGGGTGGGCCGTTCGCCTCTGCGTTGCTCCACTGAAAGACTGAGCTAGAATGAAGCAAAACCGCGCCAAAACAGTATTTATCATAGCAGTGCCGTAATTGCACGTGATCCTGTTCATTTAGCCATGAAAAAACTTATTTAGTGTATTCAACTTTGCATATTATTATGAATGCTGTGAACAGTTAGAGGAAGAACAATATGTGGTGGACTGACCACGCCTACTTTTCCCAGCAGCGAAATTGCACCCGACTCGACTCACGCGATAACTGTATCCCCCACAAACTTCACAAAGGACTTACATGATACATTATTCCTAAACACTTTCATCAGAGGTTTTTCCGAGTCAGAGAATTCTCCTTTAAAACAACCCTTGAAATGCCTGAGGTACGGTTCAATAAAAACTTTATCTCTTATCCAGCCAAGGATTTCTGTTTGTTGCTGTAAAGGACTACCCTGTGTGATGTACCGCCAACAAAGTCATTATGTAGCTCCCCGGCCTTAAAACTATCCGGATCACGGAATATCAACTCTGAGATATCGCTAATCACCTCTCCATATTGAATTTGACGCAACCTTCTTCCATGGTCATGTGCTGTTATATCTCCACCAACCTTAACGGGGTACCCTTGGGAATCAGCCCAACTAACCGTGGTTTCAATGGTTTTTATTCTGAAACTCTCGAAGATGAAAATCAAGACTTTCAGATTTCTCCCAACACCACGTGTTTTTCTAGAAGAGGGCAGTGAAAACACTACATTAATATAATTCAACAAGAAACTAGGATCAGCTACAGCCTTACCCCGTTAAAGTCAGCAGAGAAATAATAGCCTTGACCCAGCCAGGCTGGGGGGTTTGATTTAGGTAACCCTTTTTCAAAGCCGTTATAACTATGTTGATTAAACGGATGAAAACACACACACAATAGATCCATTATCTTATATGATTCCTTCTTTACTATTGAACTGCAGGACATACATCACATATCAGTGGCGTGGTGGCATGGTGCCTAACGATTTTACATAATTATTTGTCAGATAACATAATCACTTTTCGGATTTTGAAGTTTGCTTTGGCCCGGCCTGCGATCCGAACAATTAGACGACCAATAGTAGCACCTCAACCTAAGAGGGCGTGAAGTACGTGCCTGACAGCTCTGTTCTCCCTCTCGCGAGACTCTTCACGAAACGACTTTTTCCACTTTCGTTACAAAATCTAAGACCTTCTCGTGATCTTTATCCCCAACAAGGGCATGACAAGGCTCTTAAATTAGTTCTTGGAGGTCTCGACCTTCTCCCTAGCCGTTTGGTAAACGAGCCAGTAATGCTACGCTTGTCACATTTGGCGTCCGCAGCCTTATTTTCAAAGTCTCCAGCATTTCTAATGCTTCGTACTTATTGAACTCTGTCAGAAGACGTGATGCGTGGGCCAATATTCTTCCAACCAAATCCTCCGGAGATGCGTTCGTAACCATCTCCAATGACTGCTTCAGCCATCGAAGCTCCTCACGCAGTCTCTGTGGATGGCAAAGAAAGAATTTAGCTCACCCACAACTTTCACCGTTGCCATGGAATCGTGAACAAAGAAGCCAGTTCTCACTTTTCAAGGGCAATAAAAGAACAAAGGCAGCCATTTAACCTTCTCCCATTTGTAATCATTCCAAGAGAACTGCCGGAATCCCTACAAATGAAGCGATCGTGCGACATTCCTGCCTAAAACTAACCGTCGCCCGCTGGGCTAACCGAAGGAGTGAATAAAGAGAATATTAAAGTGATTCTACGACGTTCCTCTAGTTCACCAGACGGGGCAAGCTAGTTCCACCGTCCAGTGTCTGCCAATAAACGGCCACCTCGCTTTTCCCATTTGTAAACATTCAACAGCAGTTACAGCCTAAGAAATCTATACAAATAAAGCGAACCTGCGACGTTCCTCTAGTTAAACTAGACGCCGCCCGCTAGTTTCACTGACTAGCCTCTGCCGATAAACGGCTACCTCGCTTTTCCCATTTGTAAACATCCAACGACCACTACAGCCGAAGTATTCAATACAAATAAAGCGAACCTGCGAAGTTCCTCTGGGTAAAATCATTTAACATTTTTGAGCAGGTTTTTTTTTCCCTGGAATCACTTTGTAAAATGTTACTAAACCGCTCCACTACTGTTACCACGTGGGGCCCTGATTGAAGAAACGGCGGAGGGATAGGAAACATTTATAGGTCCCTCAGACCTATAAACGAAACACTATTACCAAACCAGTAATTATCCCTGAAACTAGTGTTTTTGTATTGTTATTTTGCAATCAGGGTAATGTCAGTCCATAAATTATTAAAAAAAAACATTTAAAAGGATCTCATTCGTGCATGATCTGCATTACATGAGCTGAGGTTTGACTGACATTGTATTTAGCACAGGACGCCCAAAATATGACTTTGTGTGGGATTTCGAACCGAACATTTTGAGCAATGCATAACAGCGAACTAACTGAATAAAGTTCATGAAACATTACATGGTGTTGTTTGCTATCCTTACAACGCATTTTGGGCAATTTTAGGTCCATTTACTTTACTCTGTATTAGTACATGTATGATACAATGACAAGGAAGGAGTCATTTGGCCCGATTTAGCCACTTTCACCGCTCGACACGTTACGGAATTTGCTCGAATTTACGCACAAATATAGTTCGGGCTTCTGACTTAGCGACTTGATAAAACGATGACATCCAAATGATTTTCTCAAAACCAGTTGCACATTCCTCGTGTTCCCAAAGAATAAGCCACTGCACAAAATCATAATAGTAGAAGAATTTTCATTGTTATGCTGCAACTCTATGGCACACGCGGAGATACTAAGATATGGGGCGAAAATAATATCCGCGCATGCGAAGAAGTGCAGCATGCGGAGGTTTCCGTTGCTGAGGGGAGGAGGGAGGGGCAAAAAAGGACACCTCTGAACAGACCTCTCGGGGCATGAACGCAAATGAGAACGATCACAAGTCGGGAGGGCGTATAAATGCTTAGCTAAATACCCAATGGTATTACGTCAGTCTCTGGAGGGAAAATGTGCTAATTTATGTAGCGCGCGAGACCATTTCGTTGCGAACATGCCAATGAAAATAGAAGTAACATCTAAAAAAAACAACTGCGAACTATCAGAACGGATCCGCTCGTTTTTCTTTTCACCTTGTTCGCTCTAGGCGTCCTCACAGCCGTTTGACCTTTTGTTGAAAATACTCGAGAATTTGTAAGATCTACCCCATTTGGTGCAATTGGAAAGGGGAGCCCTCCAACTGGGCCGGTCCACTCCTGTCCATCCAGATGGTGGCTTCCAGCAAGGTCCACGCTTCACCAGATATTCTGCGTTTTCGCGACCCTTCGTTTTAAATCCCAGGTTTTATCCATCATAGACTACCAATGTGGTCTACGATTCTCCATGATTCTCCCAAGGCTCTGTCAAAGGGACGAATAATGCTTCTCACGCAGAATCGCTGGGGGCTGAGTTCCGTGCTCGTAATAAACTCGAGGGACTATCCCTCGCGTGCCCTTAATGCATTTATAATAAACCACACCTTTTCAGAGTTGAGCGTCTGAGATTGGGAGGAATATGGGTTTTTTCGGGGTATGTTGGCCTCTCATCGGCAATCTGTGCTTGGGTAAGAAATTATTTTGGCCCCATATCTTAGTATCTCCGCGTGTGCCATAGAGGTGCAGCATAACAATGAAAATTCTTCTACTATTTTGTCTCTGCTGTCTTTGTTGTTCAGTGTATATCACGGTTATCAGGAGCAGGATTTGGTTGCATGATAGACAGCGTCACCATTAAATAGGTAACAGGGAGCTCAAAATTAAAGAATACCGGGGAATCCACGAAAACGTAGTCCAGCATTTGACAAGAAATATGCTATTATAAGTCTGGGAAATCTCTTTTTTTTTTCGTAATAACAGAATGAATGTAGAAGAATACTTACATAACGGAGGGTGTAAACTGCAGGTTGCAGGTGCAGGTTGCAGGTTGCAGGTTGCAGGTTGCAGGTTGCAGGTTGCAGGTTGCAGGTTGCAGGTTGCAGGTTGCAGGTGCAGGTTGCAGGTT
>Ga0126336_10001880_pt1 | contig 11512 bp, 8 predicted proteins | sample SidCmetagenome_FD_92530 | JGI IMG/M metagenome (GOLD analysis project Ga0126336, IMG submission 92530) | Coral microbial communities from El Islote,Puerto Morelos, Mexico - Siderastrea C C metagenome | ecosystem: Host-associated > Invertebrates > Cnidaria > Coral | place: El Islote,Puerto... | reverse complement strand
TGTCCATCTTATACATTTATTTCGCAAATCTCATTCTTAGAAGAGCTTTAAAAACTTGCTTGTTTTCAAGATGCAGGTTGAAAAATTGTGTCTGAAATAGGCCAAAAAGTTTTGGGACTTTCCAGAAATGTACTAAGCTGTATATGCCAGGTATGGTATTCTAATGGTCAGTGTGTTGGACTTATTTTACGATCTGCATTAGGAGCCTTGGGAGTCTCTGTCTCTGGGAAGTCTCTGGCCCTAAGAAAGGATTGAACTGTTCTCTCCACTCTTTCTCTTCATCCAGCTCTATAAGTTAGTCCCAGAGAACTGTTAGGAAAATCTAGTAGCTTCATTTTACAAAGACTGGGTCAAACTTGGGTGGCCTGTCGCCCAGCTGTGAGTGGAACTCTGCAAATAGCAGTGGTACGGACATTTTATGGTAAGCAGCTTTTAGTGTGATGCAAATTAATAATAATTATTAATAATGGTCTTTATTGTTCCACAAGATAACAATAAATATCTTATGTTACATGATGTAGAAGCAAATAATGAACATTACATGAAATGTGAGAGAAAGAAACTCTTATCTATAATCTTCTGTTCTGCAACGATTTTGCTTTGTTTTCAAAATTCATAAATACAGTTAATTAGACTTGCTGGTATTAATTACTCAAGATCACATGCCACTGAGTGATCCTTGATGTGCACTGAATTCTCCATCTGTAAAAAGAGCTGTTTTCTGGTTTGTACTTGGTTCCAAGTGAGTGCATGGTTAACCTACGAAATTAGGGGTAGCACTGGACTAAATGTCTAGTGCTACCCCCACTCCCCCTTTCCAGATTTTAGAGGACCTATTTTCACAAAATGGAGCTCATGAAATTTGAACTGCTTATACATAGCATATTAAGATGGATTCCCCTCAACATTTGAGCAATAAGTGCAAAACTTATTTACTAAAAAAACTACTCATAGCACGGTAACATTTTGAATACTATTTGAAACATCTCACTTTAATTTGCTTCTCCGAGTGACCTCGCAATTAAATTCTCAAGCATTCTTGAGAAAATTAATGTCAAATCCTGTAAAAATGTGCTAAAAATAGGTACCATTTTGTTTTGAACTGACATGAAGCGTCTTTTCAATTAAAATACGGATAACTTCAAATTCAATTTTTTCTTGCAGGGTCAGCTTGGAAGCTTACCGGTAACTATTGATAGTTTCTTCTTTTTTCATTCAAAATGTTACCATGCTGTGAGTGTTTTTTTGGTAACTTTTTTTTTTGCACTTATTGCTCGAACATTCAGCGGGAATCGTCTTAAGCTTTAATGATAAATTTGTAGTGCTAACTTCTTATAATAAAGTTACTCCAATAATAGATTTGTAGTTTAGGTTATTAAGCTATTCAAATGTTTCTGATCCAAGTTTTCCTTGAGAAAATAATTTTAAGTGTGCTTCATTCCACACAATAGTGCAAATGTTACAAGACCAGTAAAGATTTTATAAATAGTCCCACAACGTCATTGATTGGCCGCCAATACAAACCATGGAGTGAACAAACTGGGACATTTTTCCCAAGACAACAGTGGTGTCTTCAGGCAGTCCCAGCTAATAATAATCACCTTAACTTGACAGAGGGGATGGGGGGTGGAAAGAACTATGACAATATTATATCTTATCTGTTACGGCCTCCTTTCAAAAGTTCAAGACATAGCTACTATTAGTCTAAAGCAAATGAGCTCATTGAATGCCACCTTGAGTGATAAGAATATGAGAGGTGAGCACACACTCTGTACTATCACTATATATAAGTTAAGCTTTATATTGAAAATGGGAGATACACGTGATTATTAAACTTTTACATAAAGACCACCGTTTTTACAATACTCAGAAATTGCCTCGTGTGGAGGAAGAAGAAATTTACAAGCAAACTATCTGAGTGTAATTCTCGTTGGCTGCCACAAAATTTAAAAGGACTTTCAGTATAATGCCTGTTCTTTAGTCGCTCAGTAATTTGACGTCCTTGAAGAGGCCGGTTCATATTAGATCACGATCGATCACGATATGTTCAACGCTCCACTGGAGTGATTTTACGACTTTCTCGGATTTTTAGCCTGGCTTAAATCAAATTAACCTTACCTTTCTGGTAAAAACTCGTTGCATCTTTGCAGACAGAGGCAAATACCAGGCAAAAAGGCAGAAAATAGACCCACTTCCACACTCCTTTCCCCTCTATAAACAAGAACCCTCGTAATGTTTCTATTCAAAGCGCATGATCAGACGAGTAGACGCCGTCAAATATCGCGGGCTACTGTGCAAGATACGGAAACAGTCCGGAAACAGTGGAAAGAGTGGAAACAGTTGCAAGTCGTTGCAAATTACACGTTGACTTCTTGTGTTAAAACCTGCATTTTGGTGTTGTTTTCTTGTGTGAGATTGCAAAAAAGGTAAGTATCGTCATCTTTAAAAATAGATTTACAGACAGGAGATCTGTTTCGCATTTTGTGAAAATTGTTCAGTGGACTGACTGTTGCATGTTGATGCGTAAAAATCTTAGAAAATACGGAAAGTGATAAACTTCACCCCAAGTTGAGTGTATTAAGTTGAGTGTGTTAATTCAAGGGTTATTTTTACTTCAAAGGGCCAAAAACAGTTAAAAATATTGTTCTTAATCAAACTTTCAAGGGGAGAAATAATTATTGGGTTTGGCAAGGTGGCGGGGACTTTATTCGGTTTGCCAATCCTTTGAATAATTATTATTTTTCCAAAATCAGTGGACATTGTCGGCAGTATGATAGACGGAATTATATTCAGAATGTTGTGGCATGCTGAGAAAGAAGATATCTGAGTCCCAGACAGGAATCGAACCCATGACTTTCCATACACCAGTCAGATGTTCTAACCACTGAGCTACTGGAGGACTACATTCATTATGACACGTGTCCTGCATACTGCTCTACCAGATTCATTATGAAATGCGTCCTGCATACGGCTGGGATTCTACCAGTATGCAGGATGCATGTCATATAAGCTAGTAAATATGACCTCACTCATTACTGGGAGATAGCTCAGTGGGTAGAGCATCCAGCTGATGGACAAAAGGTCATGGGTTCGATTCCCATCAGGGAAACAAATTTCTGTTGTCTTTTTTCTTTGCATGTCATGTTTGTGGCATACTGAATATTCCATCTGTCTTATTTCTTCACCGAACTTAAAATTTGCCATCTTTCTTTATTTATTGTTGCCACTAAACCTAATTTTCAAGTTTAGGGATATATATTATCAGTGCACATGTATAATTTAGTCATACCCCTCTGAAAGGTTTTGAGATTAAAACAACAAACAAACAACACTTGACTTAGGTAATAATTTAAGTCTAATTTATTGCATTGAGCCTCAAATATTAGCTTACTTTCTTTCTTATTTTCATAAATTAAACTCTTTTTTACCAATTACAATCATAATAAATTGAGAATTTCAGCACATCATTCCACTTTTGCTTTTATTGTGGTGTATTTGAAAAACTCTGATGGCAATTCCTGTCAGCATTTAGCCTGCAGTGGTTCAATTTTAGTTTGGTTCAATTTTTATTTTCCATTGTTCTTTTGTTTGACATTTTGATAATTTATGATAATAAGCATATTAGACAGTGAAAAATAAATATTGAACCACAAAACAAATACAATGCACAACATATACATATTGCCAGTGTAAAATGTACTTGTAATGCATCTTCTACTATAAACTGGGTGCAAAATACAGAATAGGGGTAAAATGCAGTCTATATAAACTGCAAACTTAGCTGAATATTAGCCTAGGTTAGACCTAATTAGGTAGTGTGCACTTCCCTCAGCTCTGCAGTCTGCAAATTTTACACTGAGTGATCCACACATTTGTCACATTTTATCGAACAGTCTTCATGAAATTATATCTCTTGTTTGTACAGATGTCGTGTGATGATGTCTTTGCAGTGGCTTTGCAGAGAGGACATATCCCAAGTGGCTAAGAAGTAGCCCCACAGTACAAACGGAATTACAGAAATGGCTATTGTGACAGTCCAAAGATAAGATGTTGTTCCACCAGAGCTGGAAAGTAAAAACAAGGATTTTATGACCTCTAACAGTGAACAATCAACAGTAGAATCTCAGTAACTCTAACCCCTTTAACTCGAACTTAGGGCTAACTTAGGTGTAGAGCAGTTGGCCTGAGTTTTTGATAATGACTTGGGTTACTCAATGGGATTCTCTTTGTACTCTTAGAGGGCTCAATGAGGCAGCTTGAGTTTATGTAAGATCCTTGATGCTATCTTGACTAGGGAATATCTCCCGTCATGGTTCAAAACCAGCCATAGCCAACTGTCCTAAGACTATAAAAGTAAGTAGATTTGGCCAGTAGATTTTGCATTTTTAGGTATTGAACTAAAGTACAAGCTATTAAAAAGATATGGATAGTTCTTCTGGTCCCAAACCAGCTAGGGCAGATCCAGGATTTTTTTAAAGGGGGAGGGGGGTGCATGTATAAAACAATAATATGCTATTATTTTTGTGATGAAAAAGTGATAGACATGAGGAGTCAGACAAGTTCGGAAACTTCCCAAAGGGGGATTGTGACCCCCTCAACCCTCCCCCTGGATCCGCCCCTGACCAGGCTTTGACTTTATTACCTTTTTCGTCTTGTTACTTGGCAGAGAGCCAACCAAAATACAATAATTGATAGTCCTGCAATTTCCCTGAAAAAGGAATAAATACCAAAAGGTCACTATGAAGGGTGCCCAGAATGAGTGATCACTTTTTGGCTTTTTGTGAAAATTCTGCCCACCTACACCAGGAAAAGAACTTTCTTTCCTGTTTTAGGCTGATGTGACCTATAACATGTCCAATTGGCCACCCAAAACCTGGATAGTTTTAATCTATTTTTTGGCCTGAAAACTAGCTGTGGAGATGAAGGCTTTTGCCTCCAGCTTCTTGACTGCACTTGCAGTGCTCATGGGAGGCAAGTTGAAAAAAAAAAGAGTTGAAGCTTTCTAGATTGCTAGCAGTCCCTTTCTGGACAGCCAAGAGGGCGTGACATAGCCAAGAGCATGAGCTGTTAACAGCGCGGCGAGGAGAAAAAACGAGAAGGGACTCCTCCACATGTTCGATCCAGGTTTCGACTTTTTCGCTCGGCTATCTCGTGCGCCCTCTTGATTATCCAGAAAGGGACTGCTAGCAGTCTAGAAGCTTTTTTTTTTTTACAATCAGTACTGTTCGTGCTAGTAGGTTGTAGCTTGTTGGACAGAAACCAAGTAGATTATGAGGAAAATGTTAATAATTAAGCAACAAAGACTTAAAAAAGTACATGGGTGATTTCATCAGTTAGGTATTAATATCCTGTATAATCAAAAACATTTATTTTATTGGAGCAATATTTCATCCTCACCGTCCCTCTTCATAATTCAGTGGATTTTTGGACGTAGTCTTGGTCCTAAATAAGACACTTAGCAAGTAAAGCACACCAAAGATGCATGCACCAAGATGAGTGGCAGCTGTCAGTTTCCAGAGGAAGTGATCTTCAAAGTAAAAAGTACAACACTATTACATTCAAGGAAACAGCAACACACAGGATATTTTATTTACAGTTTACTGCAAGACAGCGAGTAGTTTTGTTACAACTCCAAATAGACTGTGAGTAGTCACTAATTTTGGCGATGGCGATTGTGGGGCAGACAAAATACATATGCGGGCATGAAATTTTGAGGAGACGTGACACACCTCAAAATTTTGCACAAGCGCATGTGTATATTTTGCTCGCCCCACTGTCACCATCGCCAAAATTAGGGAGTACTTACCGTCTAAACTCCAAAACTCATCTTGAACATTTCTAAACATTTTAGACCTAGATTGCTAGAGAAAGGTAACGACTCTTTGATAGGGTATTAGCACTTACAATTAGATTAGGCCTCTTAATAAGCTCTAGATTAAAGCCTCACAAGGCCAAAGGGAAACAAGAGTCACTAAGAGTTAATGAAAGTGCAAACTCTGACTTTTGCTTGGCATGAAACTCTTCGTGCTCATGGCCACCCTTGTGCACTCTCACAGCCAGAGTTTGAATGTGTTCATATTAATGGGTATGAACTGCCTGTAAATGGTAGCCTATATAAAATTATACTGTTGTATTCCAATATTCTACTTGTGTTGGTGATAAAAAGTAACTATGTAATGGTGAAAATGTTAAAAAAAAAAAGAATAAGCTCATTATCCGAGACTACTGTAGTGTAGTTGGACTATAATCAACGATGGCTGTTGGAAACTTGACTTGTCAGTGTCTCACACAACGATCCCATAGCCATTCATGTGATTGCTTATTTCTGAAAGCTCATGCCATTTGGCTCACCCCTTAATACTAGTTACCTTGCTAGTTACCTTGATGTCTATTAATTTAAAAGCAATGTATTACTTACCTTGTAACGATGAATTAACGACTAAGGCAACGCAGAGAAGACAAGGAATCCCATAAATTAACTGGAACAAAAACAGCCAGTAAGTCCATCGAATAAAATTGCTCATACCTTCTTTCCTTTACCAGTGTTCCAGAATGGCTGTTGGAGTTAGAAGTGGGAGGGGGTGATAGGGCTTATAGTCCCAAAATGACCCCTTAAGTTACATTTGAGATTCTGAGTGCGGAAGTTACTATAAATTAGAAGGAAAACGCTTTCAGCTTCCCCCCCTCCCTACCCCCCTCACTTGGCATTATTGGTTTTTAGCCCCCCTTACTTGAAATTATGGTCCACCATCCCTGAGTTATCAAACTTGTACCTGCTTTTAATATTGAATCCACTTTGAATGTACTGACACCGTGCTTTCTTGAACTTCTTTGATTTAACCATATAAAACCAACATTTGTTTTTTTGAATCCATGATCAACACTTCAAGTGTCTCAAGAGGGTTATGCCCTGGAATATTTGCCAGCTCTGTAATTTTGCCACGAGTAATAAATGGATTATATGCCTGAAGACTAAAGCAAAAGTGGAAACAACCTGATTGATCAAGTGACCAACTCTCATAAGTGACAACATCTCTAGGCAACCAAACACCCACAAGGTCACTTATGAGAGGTTTGACCTGGGTTTGATCACAAAGCTAGCTGATAAAAACACGCATCAGCAGTACTATAGGAGTTCACCACCTGTAACTGGGAATTGCTCTCAGCCTTAGGGCCCGGTTACATGTTGAGATTCAACTTGGGTGAAAATTTGGCCCGCCCACTGGGCTGAAATATTTTTGTTGCAATTACTTTGCGAATTTCAGGCCAGGCCCAATGTTTAAAACTGGACAGGGAAATTAGCAGGAAGGCATTTTAAATTGAAAACATCGTGCACTCACAGTCGTGCACATGCCCAAGTTCTTGTTTCAACCTGGGTGGATACTTTGACTGTAATTAGATTAGCCTGCGAGCAGGCTCACTTAGTGCGTAATTCGCGCGAGTATCTTCTCGCGGCTTCACTCGCCGACTTCCGCCGCCAAGATACTCGTGCGAATTACACACTAAGTGAGCCTGCTCGCAGGCTATAATTAGATGAGTTTTTGTCAACCTGTTTGGCTGGGCTGAAAATTCCAGCCCCATTAGCTCAAAGCAGGCTTGAATTTTCAGCCGGGGTTGAATTTCAGCCCCAGCTGAAACTTCCTTCATGTTATCACAAACTTGTTATCAGCGGAATTAGTTCAGGATTCGCTATGTAACTGGCCCCTTGATTCTTGGGGACCTCAGCCTGGTCACCGCAACTCAGAGAATATTAATATTCTATTACTAAAGAAAGAACTTACCACCCATATGACAGGATCAGGGTCATTGATCTGTATAGTACAGAAAAGAAATGTGAAATTTGATATTCACCAACACAAACCTCTGTAATCTGTAGCTAGGGGATTGTGGTCGATCGCCACTTACATGACTGTGCAAATTTTGCCCTGTTTTCAAAGTGGCTTGTTTAGTTGCTACTTCCTGTGCGCTTGATTTTCAATAATTATACGTATATACCAAACAGCGACAATATTTGATACCCGATATCAATTTTAATTTGTTCCGATCTGAGAATGTTATCCATCTCACACAAAGACACTTCATAGCAAGAATCGATGGAAATTTGTGACCTAGAGCCAAATATAACATCGTGTTGGAATCATGAGGGAAACAACTTTAAGTACGAAGCTTGCCATAATTCAAGCAAATTTCACGGTTCTATACATCTAAAGGGAACAGAATCCTCACTAACCTGAACATAAGCAGCTAAAGCAAAGAACAACGCCATGACGCAATTAGCAAGTCGCCACGTCCAAGGAGAGCACATTTTCAAAGCCGGATATTGTGAGTTGTCCTGAACAGGTATTGTGCTCCATTCGGCCATTATTTGCGTATTATTTCCCTTATTCCGTATTCTGGCAAGAACAGAGAAGCTTTAGTTCACTGTGTAAAAGAACAACAGAATATTGAGCAAACAGAAGCTATAAATACTGTGAATCCACATTATAAACAGAGATGACAATTAATACATACGCTTTTATCAGCTTTAATTTTATGATGACGTGACATGAAACTTACATGTACAAGCGCGTTGATTGAACATTTGGTTACCGCATCAACAGAAAGATTCTCGTTTTAACGTGCTGGAAAAGAAATCATAAATCTGAAACCCGGAAAACAGTAACTCCAGCCTTGAGCAAAACACAAAGTTAACATACTATCGTGCTCCTTCCGTTGCCTAGTTATCGAGTGAGTGATTTGTTATTTGATCATTTGGATGACCTGTCACGCATTTGTAAATGTTAATTATTTATTTGTAATTAAATCAATTGCAAAAATTATACAATTTCAATGAACTCCTTTCAATTTGCTCAGTTAACTCAAACTCTCTGGTCTGTTTTTGAACCACTTCATACAAACCGCTACTAAACGGATGTGGCCGTCCGTGGCTGTCACGCGCCTTCAGCATAAGCTATGAGGATCATTTAACAGAAGATGATCAACAATTTCATCTTTTATTTACCGTGTTATTTAGGTATCCACAACATTGCTTACGACAAAGAAGTAGAGAGGAAGAATAAAACAACAACAACAACAACAACAACAACAACAAAAAAACAACAACAAACGTTTGTCCATCTTTTCTCCTGACTTTTCCTGCCGTGAGAAAGCCTTGCATACACAAGTTATATGGGAGTAAACATAATATGCTATTATCGCAGTATATACACTGCACATTTTTAAGCCATTAACGCAGTGTGCATTACTAAATATAATAACATAATAGCCATATATACGGTGCACGTAGTGTGCATTAATCATTATTTATTACATTATACAGACTGTTAGAACGCCCGGGGTGGGGAGGGGGTACCCCCTATAATGGCCTATACGGGGAGGCTCCGCCCGAAAGGGGTACCTTTTTCAGGCTTCAGGTATATAAAAGGGTAGCGATTTCACGAGCTGAAGTATATGAAAGGGTAGGGAAATCTGTCATTTAGGTATTTAAAGGGGCCTTTAATTAATTAAAATATTTCGAGTAGATAATAATATTGTTTTTCTGGTTAACATCTCTTCCGGTAATACTGTTCTTCCCTAATATCGTTCATTAACTGCATTCCAAGGGTTTAGAAAAGGGATGCAGCGTTCTTAAGGTATGTGAAAGGGAAGGTATAAAAAAGGGGTACCTTTTCTGTCAAAAATGGTCTAAAAAAGGGTAAGGGGTTGGGCCCCGGGGGGGGGCGTCCCCGTATAAAACTTTGTTGGGTTGCCCCCCCCCCCCCCGGGTTAGAACGCCGTTACAGTATTAGTAGAAGCAGGTCCGAATTAAGCCGTTAGTTATTGGCCTAAAATGTTGCAGTATCAATAGAACCAGATCCGAATTAAGTCAGTAGTTATTGGCCTAAAATGCTGCAGTATCAATAGAAGCAGGTCCAAATTAAGCCGATAGTTACTGGCCTGAAATGTTGCAGTAGCAATAGAAGCAGATCCGAATTAAGCCGATAGTTACTGGCCTAAAATGTTGCAGTATCAATAGAAGCAGGTCCGAATTAAGCCGATAGTTATTGGCCTAAAATGTTACGGTATTAATGTAAGCAGATCTGAATTAAGCTGGTAGTTACTGGCGTAAAATGTTACAATATAAATAGAGGCGGTCTGAATTAAGCCAGTAGTTACTGGCCTAAAATGTTACAGTATTGATAGGTCTGATAGAAGCAGGTCCGAATTAAGCCGATAGTTGTTGGCCTAAAATGTTGCAGTATTAATGTAAGCAGATCTGAATTAAGCCGGTAGTTACTGGCCTAAAATGTTGCAGTATAAATAGAAGCAGGTCCGAAATTAGGCCGATAGTTACTGGCCTAAAATGTTACAGTATTAATGCAAGCAGATCTGAATTAAGCGTTAGTTACTGGCCTAAAATGTTACAGTAAAATAGAGGCCGTCCCAATTAAGCCAGTAGTTACTGGCCTAAAATGCTACAGTATCAATGTAAGAAGATCTGAAGTAAGCCGGTAGTTACTCGCCTAAAATGTTGCAGTATCAATAGAAGCAGGTCCCAATTAAGCCGGTAGTTACTGGCCTAAAATGTTACATCGTTCCAAGTTAAGCAGTTAGTTGACGGCCTTTGTGTCAGAGTATCAAGGATTGTCAAATTGAGCCGTTGCATGGTTAATGGCCTCAAATATTATAGGACGGGCATGAGAGGTACTGCCATAAATTATGAATATGAATGTTCAATTGTCCCTAATTATGCAGTGTGTAAGTCCCGAATAAGGCCGCTGGTTTTTGCCTAAAATGTCACTGTACGTATATCACAGAGTACAAATTAAGTCGCTAGTCACTGGACCAAAATTGTCCAATATTTAAGTTATTTTCAGCCAGATTGACAGACGTTGTTTACAAGTTCGGAGCAAAAGAATCAAGTTGACCTCGACGGTTTTTTTTTTTTAATTTTGGAAGGTACGCAAAAATGGATTGTAATTTGAGGATATACGATGACAGGACTTTCCTCCATGTTGACTTTTTTTTTACCAATAACTCTTCTCGGTAACTTATGGCAACACGCTTGAAAGCGGGAACAGACAGCTGAAGAGAACGTCCGCAACTCCAGGTGTACCACTAAGGGGCCGATTACATGAGGCGGGCTGGCCCGGTTAACCGGGCTGGTTCGGTTTGCCGGGATCTCGGCACGTCTGTGAAACACGCTAAAAATCAACTTCGCGATTACATGGAAAAATTTCAGCCCGGCTAGCTGGGATCCCGGCATCGCGATCCCGGGATCTCGGCTAGCCGGGATGAAAATTTAACACGTAATCGCGATTGCCGGACCAACACTTTCTCGTCACTAAATTTCGCTTCAGAGCAAAATGGCTCAGCAGAAGATCGATATTTCTCTTTCTATATAACCCATAAAGGAGTAGTTAGAGAGTTGGGGGTACCCGCGCATTTTTGAAAAATGCGCTGTTACCAAACCCAACTCTCCAACTACTTTCCATTTGATGGTAAAAATGTAATGGAAATCTATATGTTTTTT
>Ga0126336_10001879_pt1 | contig 11517 bp, 9 predicted proteins | sample SidCmetagenome_FD_92530 | JGI IMG/M metagenome (GOLD analysis project Ga0126336, IMG submission 92530) | Coral microbial communities from El Islote,Puerto Morelos, Mexico - Siderastrea C C metagenome | ecosystem: Host-associated > Invertebrates > Cnidaria > Coral | place: El Islote,Puerto... | reverse complement strand
TTGGTACTGCCTTACGACAGACCAGCTATTTCACAGGCGTGCCACTCAAACAAATGAAACAAATATTGTAAATGAAACATAACATGTTTTAAGAATCCCAACTGGCGGGAGGCAGTCCGATTCAGCACCGTGCAAACATGACGAAAGAGTGCGCTCTTAAAATGATTGCCGTTGTTCGGGTTACGGTTTTCGTCACGCAAGTCGCAAAAGTTTTAATCTTTGAACTCCCAACAAAGGGGTAATGGTCTCAGTTGTAGTTTCCTTAATTTTAATAATCGTAATCATCGTTGCACAAGTAGGCATTTGTCGAGCCAGTCGCAGGCAAGGTGGAAATTTTCCGGGCCAAGAAGCGGTGATTCGTGCAATCAAGCTCTGATCGCAGAAAGTTTCTAAAGAAGTAAGGAAGATTCTGTTGTCCCTCATCCTTGGGTTTGGTCCTCTGCTGGTCACCGCTGTCATTAAGATGGCTTTTAATGTTGATTACGTTTTCCTAATTATTCCTTGGGTTGTGCTTGTGGTCACTTCAATAGTGCTATGAACACTTATATCCATTTGAACGGAAACAACGAAATCCGCCAAGCCGTTAAAAATATCATCAAATGCAGACGAGGAAATGCGGCAGTTGTACCGCTAAGTTAAAATCTTGCCATAGGACCTCATACAATGCAGTGAAGAATGACAACAACGAACGGATCAATCGACATCATTATCATCATCATCATCATCATCATCATCATCGTCATCATCATCGTCGTCGTCGTCGTCATCATCGTTGTTATCATCATCGTCGTCGTCGTAGTCATCATCATCATCATCATCATCATCATCATCATCATCATCATCATAATCATCATCATCATTTTCATCAACAACCTCCATTTATTCTTATAACAATCATCATCATATTACCCATCATTATCATCGTCAACGCCCGCCTTATCGTAGTCTTCATGACATTGAGCTACAATAGCTTCGAAATGAGGGAAAAAATAGTTCTAAACAGTGCGGAAAAAAGGAAAAAACTATTCGGGGCTTGTTAACGCTGCATTTTACGCTTGGCCCTGAAGAATATCAAGAGCGTCTTTGTAAAGGCAGAAAATGTTTTTGCTCGTTCCATTATTAACGTATGAGCATTCACCCACCGTGCCGGATTTTCAACACTAATCCAGTAGAACCTCGCTTTAACGAAGAGTCAGGGACTGGGGAAATTGGTTCGTTATATTCGAGGGTTCGTCATATCGAGGTTCACTTCCATACAGTGCACTATTGCTGGGATGAGAAATATTGTTCGTTCTACCGAGGACTTCGTTATAGAGAGGTTCGTTAACTCGAGGTTTCACTGTAATGGCTTATTGTGGACTGGTTTTGTAAATACAGCCGGAACCTCGATTAAACGAAGTGCCAAGGGACTGGGGAACTTGGTTCGTTACATCGAGGTTCCTTTCCTCACATTACACTATTACATTACTGGGCGGAAAGATATTGTTCGTTATAACGAGGACCTCGTTATATAGGCAGGGGCGTAGCTAGCCTTTAAGTCATTAAGCCCGGGCCCAGGAATTTCTGTGATTTTTTTTTTCAGTAACCAAAAGGCCATTATTATTCTGTTCTACTGTTTTCGTTGCTACTATTCTACAATGTTAATCCTCGCCTTAAAAACGTTTGACACCATGACTTTCAAAACAATATGTGTTAAAAGTGCTTATAGATTGTGCTCCAAACAAAGAAAAGGCTTTGGTCTAAAACCTTCAAACAGTGTTGCTTACGCCAGTGTGAGCACCCAACCGGCGTTATTTTCGTCCGGTTTTGGCAGTTGTGCATTCGTAATTTTCAGAGAGAGAGGCTATGCCCCAATCGTAAACCAAGTAATTGTTTTCAGTCAGTTAGCAAAAGTACCAAATAATTTCGTTCATTTGGCAATGGATCGTATATTCGGCGACAGAGGATATGTGCGATCGAAAAAAATAATTGTTTTGAGAAAGCAAAAGTACCAATAATTTCCTTCATTTGGCAACAGAACAAAGTACACCTTTGGCAGAGAATGCGAATCTTTTATACACAACAGTATACAACGCTAATACTCCAACGACGGACTTCAGGCCGATAGAGTGAACGCAGGAAATGGCGTTACCGAGAGCCTAGTTTCAAAAATTTCCCGGGAGACATGCCCCGGGCCCCCCTAGAGGTTCGTGGCTTCGGCACTTATGTTCGCGCCTACGGCGCTCACTTCTGCTTGTTTCACCGATGAATCTGGTACTATAACTGTGTTACCGAAAACCCTGCTGATCACGACATTCTTCATCCACGAAGCCCGTTTAATGTTAACTGTTAATAACAATATTCTATTAAAATTCAAGAACTCCGTCGAGGAAAAGAGATTAGCCGTGCTTCTTAACAACGCAAACGATTACATCATTGATAGTCGGCGGTAAAACTGGTAAACCTTTTCCTAAGTCGAACTCTAACAGAAGTTGATATACACCATTTTTGCTTTGCATCTCAGGCCGGGCTTAAAGGGAAATGGCTGGCAGTGCCCCTGCTGGAGGACAAAATTATCATGGGTCTTGCTGCCAGGCATGACTAGTTCGTAAAACCTGACGGGGGTAGTGCCGGGGAGCACAGCACCCGGCCTTACTTCCGCGACTTTACTCTAGGACCCGTGTTTTCCTTTGGACGCGGTTTCTTTGAATCCGCTTTGAAATAAGGACTAATTCAAAATAAATTTCAAGCATGGTCGCTATCTACAGTGCTTATTTTATGGAGCCGTTCTGGTTAATTAGTTCCCCCAGTTACTTTTTCGTATTACAAACGTCCTGCTAGTTATGAACGCACGCAATCTTACAAACCTATATTCTATTTACCTTAATTACCTTGGAAACTCTCTCAAACTTAACAGTCAAGTCACGCACCTAGAGCACTAAGTTCAACGACTTTCACTTGCTAGTAAACTTTGATTTACGTTTTATTGTTGAATTAGGAGTTTTTCAGCCAGTTGTTATCGTTCCTTATCCTCAAGCACCAGATTTCAACCTTTTGATACGAGAGTCGACAAGGTTCGCTTTTAGTCGGATTTGTTTCAAGCTTTTGGCTCTGTGCATATCACCGACAAAGTTTGACATTCATAATTATAAAAGCGATCTACCAGTACTGTTATGAATACACTGTTTTTTTTTTCTTAATATTTTACAAACTGAATTAAACTTGGTGTGTTTCTCTTTTTCAATGATCGATTTATATATCGACTTTCTTGGGGATTTTTCCAGGTTTTTATTGTTATAAGCAATTCATGCCTTTGGTGTGTTAACAATAAATGCAGTCAATTTACGGCTTAACTATTTTCCAATTTCAATTTAATGGTAATTTGATGTTTTCACTTCCCACCAAAACAACAGCATTTTTGGAAGCTAACCAATTTCTCCCATTTACTAGCAATACTCTTTTCCATTTCTACAGCCGGATAATACAGGAATTTGCACCATGCCAGGAAGATTTTTGGTGATTTTGTTGGTATTTTGCGTCTTGCTTTTCAACGTGAGTCATATACTCAAGATACTACAAGTTCACTAGCAAACTGATACTTTACAGAAGACTCGGGTTGGTGTAACTATTACCTGCCCCAAGGTTTCCTTCCAAAAGTTTAACAAATTCTTAATGGTTAATTTACGTTGATGTAGTTTGTTTGAGTGGCAAGACTGAGGACTCTTTAGGGATCACAGTAGAATACGAGCAGTCTCTCCTTCCGCTCAGGGACAGTCGAGGAAACGAACAAGCGAGCGAGCGCAAATCACCTGCCGCGTTGAAACGTGACGCACGTGTCGAGCCGCTAGTGTAGTGAGCCGGAAAGCAAGTCCTTAGTTTAACGCTTTGAACCTATCAAACAGTACTATCCTACGGTGTTGTTTACGACGCTGAACAAAACATAGTCCTAACCCTTGTGTCTCTGGAGTGGTGCTTTTTTGTTTTTTCCATTTTTTTGCAAGTAAGAAGTTTAAGAAGATCGGTTAAATGTGTACGTCGGCTTTGAGGGTAAAACTGAAGTTGTGTCAAAGTGTTAGGTGCTTTCAGCTTTGGGGCCAATGGATGGGGTAGGGGGCTGTGAGCTAGCTAAATAGACATGGAAAACTTCGTGAAATGCGTTCTGAAAAGCTAAAAACAACTTTATCTAATCTTCATTCGCTGTCTAAGGCTAATGCCATAAGCCACTTGGTCAACAGCCCATCCTTCAATCCTCCTAGGATTTGGTTGGGTGATATGGAGTGGTTAGCACGTTCTAGTGGTAAGGTCGGTGCTTCGAGGCTCAGTCCCTGCTATCGTGATACTTCCTTAGACAAGAAGGGGAAGGCGGGTAGCTATACTCTCAGTTGCTTCATGCTACAGAAACGGGGGTCAGCTCCGGCCGTGTGAGCCACCTTAACTCGTCTTCGACTTCACCTTTAAGTTAGGATCTATAACTGATTTCCTCTCAAATGACAGAACACCGCCTTCAAGACAAACACTATAGTCTTTTCCCGTACTGAACTACCATCGACTTTAGTTATGCATATCCACCTCCATATCTCCCAGTTCGCCATCTCGGCCTTTGTCTCCCTAAAAGAATCGTTTACAAAAGTCAAATGCCTCGCATCTGCACGGTCTCCTCCTTCAATCCGCCAGGTAAACGTGAAACGTTGGGCGCTTGTTCGTTTCCTCGACTGTCCCTGAGCGGAAGGAGAGACTGCTCGTATTCTACTGTGATCCTTGAAGAGTCCTCAGTCTTGCCACTCAAACAAACTACATCAACGTAAATAAACCATTACGAATTTGTTAAACGTTTTGAAGGAAACCTTGGGGCATGTAATAGTTACACCAAACCGAGACTTCTGTAAAGTATCAGTTTGCTAGTGAACTTGTAGTATCTTGAGTATATGACTCACGTTGAAAAGCAAGACGCAAAATACCAACAAAATCACCAAGAGGGAAGGGGAGGTCTTAGTTTAAATGACCCTCGCTGAAAATTTATGGTCCCTGATTAATGGTCCTGTATTTTTGAGCCAATATTCGAAATCTTTGCCTAGATATGCATTTACCTTCGTTGAAAACAAATTTTGCTAAAAGGTCTTGCTAGCAGGAAACAACTTATGATTTTAAGATAAAGCACAGCACTTTTAAGTTTAAAAGAATACATGTTTCGGCATCCCTGATGCCATCCTCAGTTCAAGAAAAATGCTACAACAAAGCTATTTATATGCAATAGTGATGAGAATTGTAAATGAAAATATAAGCAAGAATAACAAAAAAGCGTGATTATGTGAAATCTAAACAAACAGTTTTAAATTAATATGTTAACCTGTTGATTTAACGTGGGCTTTTCCCAGTGGATATGTAAAGATTCTTTGATCTTAAGTTGAAAACTGGTAGTGGCGTGGTCTATAATGCTGAAACAATTGGCCGAACAATAAATGGGGCAACTTTCAGATTGTTGTAAGTGTTTGTATACGTGAGAGGCCCTGTCCGTAGCTAAATGCTCACGTACGCGTGTTGAAAAGTGACGGGTGGTTTCACCGGTGTAACAAGCGTTACACCCCCACATGCGTACGTGACACGTCTTTGGTTATGGGAGTATCGATACTTGGAGGGCGTGGTATCCTTATGATGGAACGGGAAATCCCGTGACAAGCAGGGGAAATGAGATTACTTCTTAGATTTTCTTAGCATCCGCCATCTTGAACGAACGCGAACATTAATTTTAAGAACTGACTTGGAACTTTACGTGTACTTCACCTTTAATTCCACAAGGCCATCGCTCCGCTCCTCCTTCGCCAGTTATAACGTTATGACACCACAGGTTTTACTTACAATATCCTAGGATCTGGTTGGGTGATATGGAGTGGTTAGCACGTTCTAGTGGTAAGGTCGGTGCTTCGAGGCTCAGTCCCTGCTATCGTGATACTTCCTTAGACAAGAAGGGGAAGGGGGGTAGCAATACTCTCAGTTGCTTCATGCTACAGAAACGGGGGTCAGCTCCGGCCGTGTGAGCCACTTTAACTCGTCTTCGACTTCACCTTTAACTTAGGATCTATAACTGATTTCCTCTCAAATTACAGAACACCGCCTTCAAGACAAACACTATAGTCTTTTCCCGTACTGAACTACCATCGACTTTAGTTATGCATATCCACCTCCATATCTCCCAGTTCGACATCTCGACCTCTGTCTCCCTAAAAGAATCGTTTACAAAAGTCAAATGCCTCGCATCTGCACGGTCTCCTCCTCCACCTCGCCAGGTAAACGTGAAACGTTGGGCGCTCTTCGTCTTTTTAAACCTACGTTTACCGTTCTATACAACATCTCTTTAATTTATATTTACTTACATAAAGGCAGTTTTTTACGTTCGTGTTTACATTAAACTTATATGGCAATAGAAATCCACCGTTTCGTACATGTGTATCCTTTGTTGCGTTTGGTTTGATCGGTGTACTTCAAGTAGGTGTATTCTCTTATGAGAGATAGTCGCTTACGAAAGGTCTCAAACTGGATGTTTTATAAGCCAGTATATCATGACTGAATAGTGGTCCCCGTCAGAGATGAAACGACGAAAAAACGTATGAAGAATTCGATATATATCAGAGGGAGCTAGAGGGGTTTTATCGTATTTTTAAACCAAGGATAGTTTTACTTACAAAACATGCAGTCAACAATCGCACAATCAGACTTCGACGAAGCGAAGATCCGGCAGTTTCAACATCCATACGTTGACATCAGTTCATCAATGAATCACCATTAGTTTACAACACAGTGTTAAATGTGCAGTCTAAGTACCATTTTTAAATGAGTGGTTTTTGAACTTATGTATTAGTTTTGACTTGCTGCGTGCATCTACGTGTTGGGTCCTTTCACACAATCAGTTATGAAAGGACTCTGTGTCCCTTAGGTCTCTTTCAGAAGCATTTGAAATGAGGACTCGGAGATTCAATCTTACGCATGCCAGTAGAGCCAACTGACTTAGTTACGGCTATACTAGCGTACACTTTACTTACGCTTACACTTTATTATACTCCATCCCATAACAGGGCTTTTCAGAAGTACATAAAAAATGAGAAATAAATAAATATATAAATATATAAAATGAAAGGTAAATAAAAAGAGGAATACAAATAATCTAATGTGCGAGTGAATCATAAATATGAAATAGCTTAAAATATAAAATTCTAATTATTAAGAAATTCGTTCAGAAGCTTTCTTCGCGTTACAAACTTGAAAGTGTTAACATTTCTAAAAAATTTAAGTCTATCAGTCAGGTCATTCCAAAGCTTAACTGCTTGGTAATAAAAAGAGCGCTGACCTGTGGTGGTTTTAAGAAGTGGAATATCTAATAACTGAGAGCGCCTAATTTGACGGCCTGAAATGCTAAATCGTTTGACAAACCTATCCGCTAAATAACCTGGGGCCATTCCATTCATACACTTAAAAAGCTTGCTTCAATAATACTTTACTCGATAAAAATTAGCCTGCAAGCAGTTTTTATTTTTGTTCAATGATAGTAGATCACGCGAAAAGTCGGGAATGACGGGATCCGAGTGGCGTAGCTGCGAGCCGCGAATGTTTTCTTCCTTAGGCTTTCGCCGCGCGGGATCGCATCATTTCCGATTCTTCGCGTTCTACAACCCCTGAAGAAAAATAACAACTGCTTCCAGACTGGATAAAAGTCTTCCTTTTTCTAATTCCAGGCAATGTACTTGTTCCTTCGCCTCATTCGATGAGCGAAATATTGCTTCCTTTCTTCTTTGTGCCGAACAGAAAAGGTATTGAAGATTGCTCTTGCCTTATTGTAAAATTCCGTCACAATTTTATCCATTTCTGAACGAATTTCCTTTACTGAACAATTTGATGCCTTCACTTGATGTTGAGCTGCAACACAAAAGAAAAATTTTTTATTTCTCTTAGCAATCTACGTGTGGGAAAGAGTGAGACAACGTGAGATAAAGTCCTCATCCTCAACAAATGTTGCTGTTGTTGAATCCTAAATCTGGCCATAAGGGCTTGTTCACATTCTGCCGGCAGGATTTCGAGCAGAATATAGGAAATTATAAGTTTTTAGGTGCAGAATCCGGAGAAAAGGGGGCACTCCTTCAGGTCTCGAATCCCAGGACCAATTCTGCTCCCAGGTCGAAAATTTCAGGAGTAACTTAGGTCTAACAAGGAAAAGAAAATGTATTTATTATATGAAAACTGCAAAAGTTGAAGGAGCAAATTTGCTCCTAAGTTATTTTATTTAGGAGCAAATGTCCTCGAACCAGTCGCAAATTGCACATTTGCGACCGTAAATTTCGAGCCCTGCACTCCTTATATAGTGGGCAATGAGAGGAGGCTCCACCTGAAAGGGGTGTCGTTTTTGCTTTTGTATTATACGGAAAAGTAAGGAAATTACTGTTTTAGTATACCGCAAAGGGTCGTCGAAATACACCTCAAGCTGAAAGAGATAGTAACCAAGTATAAGTTATAAAAATGTTTGCAATTTTGGCAGAAATCAAAACGGAAAAATACAGCTATTCCAATTAACGTTGTTGGAAAGTCTACGCGATGAGACCGCAAGATGGTATGGGTAATTTACTAATAAATTTACCAAACGTAAGCTATGGCTCACCCCTACAGAAACTAAATTACATGGACAAGTGTTTACGGTTCTCTCATCCATCCTATGGCAGTGACAACCGCGAAATTACAGCCAAATCACAAAAGATTTACAGCTACCCATACTACCTTTCGGTCTTGTCGCGTAAGCTTGAGGCTTTAAAATCCGACAACGTTAATTGAAATAGCTGTATACGAAAGTTTGGCGCCTTCAAGTGACCTAAATCTCGCGATGACCCTCTTTATTTGGTTATTTTTGAGGTATAAAAGAGGTGCAATTGTTGTTCTAGGTATAAGGAAGGAATACCATTCAGTGACAATTTCGATATAGATTTGAATATTTAAGGGTAAAAGTTTGAACCTCGGGGAAGAGCCCAACCGTAGAAAACTATAGTAAGTACACCACCTCGCCCTCAGGAAGCAGAGTAGACCTTTTCAGGCAGAATCTGGCAGAATGGGGAATTTTCCGAATTTTGTTTTAGGTATTTTCATCTATGAGGAACGAAAAAAAAACACTAAATAAAAATCACGGGCATTGCGGTTACTCCTTTGAGTAGCACACGTACGTAAAAGACTAACTAAATGAACCTGCAAGCAGGCTAACCAATCAAAAGGGACTGTTTCTACCGGTCTGATGTTAAACGTCACCAATAAATAAATAAACAAAATTAAATAAACATTAAATAATAAAAAGTCTCTTAAGTAATAAAATGCCTGATGAGTAAAAAATAAAACGCCTCGTGGTTTTTTGGCGATAACAGTTTCAAGCGACATAGCTTGTGAGTTCTTTTTACCATTTATACCCAAGAGAAAATTTTTTCCGTGAACAAAGAAGCCTTCTCAAACAAGCGTTTTAGCAAGATAGGCAACTTAGCAAGCAGATTTTACGGACAAAATAGCCAGTTTTTCTTTGTTGGAGCAGAGTGTGAAAATACAAATGTGCAAAACGTAAAATATCTCAAGTAATCTTCGGGTGTCTTCGGTGATCTCGATTACGTTGGAATGTAGACATTGCATCTAGAAGAAAGTTAATAATTACTTTGCCAGCGCTCAACCAATCAAAGTAAAGTGTTTATTCAGTTATCAACAAAGTACGTAATAAACCTCAGACTCACCTCGACGTTCTCGTGAAGTCCGTACAGCCCTTATTATTTCCCATGTCAGACCGCATACTGTAAGGACAGCCAACGATGTCAGACTCCACCATAAAGCGTCACGGAAGAAAACATTTTCGTGATGGAAAAGGTTCATTGCTTGTTCCACCGCAGCACTCTTTGCAGAAGGCTAAAAGCATAAAAATTAAAACAGGCGAAAATTTTACATGATCGGTATTTTCCAAGAGTTGTTACTTTGGGGGGTTACCATAGTCTATTTCTGCAGAGATGGACACCATCGTTCGGCAGGTTTCTATAAAAGGTGTGATATTTTAAGGTAGGAAATGGACAACCATTAATTAAAAGTATGCTGCGTGGAGGTTTATATGGCCTCGGAACTTACTTGGGATTCTTCGAGAGTGTTTGCTAATTTCAATAATTTTCGGACATTTTCGGAAAAAAACAACAGAAACGTTCGCGAAACTGACAATCTTCGGGGAAATGGTTGTAAACCTAAAATTGCTAAAAACATGTAAAAACCTTGCTCAATACCGAAATGTCGCGTTGAGCACTCGAAGAGAACTTACGCAGTCCGCACACTTGTATGTTGTCGTCATTTTACTTACTCACCTTGATAATTGAAGTCTTTGATGCCACGTGAGCAGATATCTGAGCGGAGTTCTCTTTCATGAAAGCAGCGAAACATTGCTGAAGTTTCTTGGCATCACCAGATAGTACCACTCCATAAACTGAGGAATGTTCTATGGTTTTGTAGATTCTCAAATCGCTGGAGTTAAACAAATCTAGTCTGCTCCCCGCAACTAAGGCGTCCACAAGTGCTCCCTGTACCTCACGAGCTTGAAGAGCTTCGTACACCTCATCAAGGTTCCTGTATTCTTTGGCTGTTGGAGAGAAATTTTTATCAAATGCATTAAAACCAGGCAAAGAACACATTTCATAGGAATATTAGGATGTTTGCATCTGGCCTCACGAGCGTTACTAATTGCATGAACGTTTGTCGTTTCCCCAGTGCCACCTCCCTCGGCTCACGGCTATGCTGGCTCTGAAGGTAACTCTGCCCTGGCTCGACTGGGCATGCTTATTTCATACACTCCAGAATCAGGTTTGCGTTTTTGTACTGCTGCAATAGCCAATAAATAACCAATCCATCTGCTAATTTTAGTGGAACGCTAATAAATGCTACGTACCTCCGCGACATTTCCGAAGCTCTAGTTTAATCCAGCTTCACTTAATATATAAAACAGTATAGTATTGCCGAAGCTTAAAGACCTTAAAATAGACTTGAGAATATCTCAAAAGCGAGCTGCAAAAGAATGTTTTCTTGTCTTGTTGAGTTACCTGTGTTCATCTTCGCATTTTTTCCCAATCCAAGGCGAAATTCAGAGGAGTTGTGAACAGCCGCAACCTGGAACAAACAGTGAATTTAAGGAGGCTCGCAACAGTTTTTTTGACCTTGGAGTGTATCTTTTGAAATCAAAAATTCGCGTAGAAGATAAACTTCGATTCCTTCTCTGAGCTTGTTTCCTGTTAGTCTTCGGCCCCAGTGTAATGCCATCGTCGGCGTTAACATGTATGCATTCCGAAATTAAAAATGCAAAAACGTCATTCAGTATTTTAAGACTAATGGAAAAGAGTCTCCAGGAAGAAGCTCAGAAGACGAAACTTTTTCATTATTATGAGAAGGAATTATAAATGCACGAGAGGACACAAGCGCAGCGTGTATAAATATTCATTGCACGTGAATAACCGTGAAATAGACCAGGAAAAACAAAATAAAACTGTTGCTCGTTGA